>OGYK01001798.1_pt1 | contig 14988 bp, 16 predicted proteins | sample 1576501 | NCBI WGS metagenome assembly OGYK01 (sample SAMEA3541530, study PRJEB24748) | human gut metagenome | biome: human gut; feature: human-associated habitat; material: faeces | place: China | collected 2012
ATCTTTCTCTGTCATCCATCCACATAAGATATAGAAAACGTCTTTATCCCCATGTGTACATGCCGCAAGTCTGCGCACATCAAAGTTACCGGAAAGCTGTGCGATCCGATCAGAATACCTTCTATTACAAACGGGGAACGTACGAAAAAGTCCGTCGCACCGATGTATTTCATAATTTCAATCTCTGACTTGCGAACAGAAATACCGATCATAACCGTGTTGTTGATCAGGAATACGGAAACTGCCAGCAAAATTGCAATAATGCCGACCGAAGTGTATGCCACGAGCGCATTCACGCCGGTCAACGTCGTCGCCGCTATCTCGGAATGCCGTACGTTATCCACCTGCGGGATGGATTCCAGCCAGCTTACCAGGCTTTCCTGCTTCGAAACATCGTTCATATAAATTTCGTAGTTATCCATGCCCTCCAGCGGGTTCTCGGTATAGATCTCGTTGTAATCTTCTCCGATATTTTCGGGAGCCCACTCTGCCCACGCTTCATCTGCAGAAATAAACTTCGCCTCGGACACCTCGTCGCGCGCCCGGATCTGCGCGCCGATCTGTTCCATTTCTTCCTGGGTCGTCCCGTCCTTAAAAAATACGGTAACAGAAACGTCCTCTTCCGCCGTGTGCACGACGTTCTGGAAGTTTAAAATGACCGCATAAAAAAGTCCGAACAAAAACAGACAGGCGGAAATCGTCGCAATGGAAGCAAGGGAAAACAGCTTGTTCCGGAAAATGTTGATTACGCCCTGTTTCAACGTATAAAAAAATGTACTAATCCTCATCGATATAACCGCCTTTTTCTTCGTCGCTGATAACGACACCCTTCTTCATCGTAATTACGCGTTTCTTCATTTCATTTACAATTTCACGGTTGTGCGTAACGACCAGAATCGTCGTGCCTCTTTCTTCGTTGATGCGTTCCAGCAGCTTCATGATTTCCCAGGAATTCTTCGGATCGAGGTTTCCTGTCGGTTCATCTGCCAGAAGAATCGGCGGTTCGTTTACCAGCGCCCTCGCCAGTGCAACTCTCTGCTGTTCACCGCCGGAGAGCTGTTTGGTCTTCGCTTTGTATTTGCCTGCCAGACCTACCTCTGCCAGCGCGTTCGGAACATTTTTACGCATCAGCTTCGTCGGCATCTGGATAACACGCTGTGCAAACGCTACGTTTTCATAAACGTTTCTGTCATTCAGCAGACGGAAATCCTGGAACACGATTCCAAGATTTCTGCGGAATTTCGGCACCTGTCTGCGCTTTAAGCGCGCCACATCGGCACCATTTACGATAACACGGCCGCTCGTGGGCGTCAGCTCCCGCAAAAGCAGCTTGATCAGGGTCGATTTTCCTGAGCCGCTGTCGCCTACGATAAAAACAAATTCCCCCTTTTTGATAGTCAGGCTCACATTATCCAAAGCCGGAGAGCCGCTCGAATACGATTTGCTCACGCGATCCAGCGTGATGACCGCATCTGAGCCTTCCCGCTTCTTCTTTTTTTTCTTATCGTTTTGTACCAAACCTTGTCACCATCCTAATATTCAAAAAATTCCATGTACTTCATGTACTTTACAACCATAAGTGCGATCTTGAATGTAATCGCATCCTCAAATACGCGCAGATCCAGCCCGGTAGACTTCTGAAGCTTATCCAGACGATATACCAGCGTATTTCTGTGGATAAACAGCTGACGGCTCGTTTCCGATACGTTTAAGCTGTTCTCGAAGAATTTGCTGATGGTCGTCAGCGTCTCCTCGTCAAAATCGTCCGGACTCTTTCCACCGAAAATCTCCCGGATAAACATCTTACAAAGCGGAATCGGAAGCTGATAGATCAGACGGCCAATGCCCAGCTCGCTGTATGCGATTACTCTTCTCTCGTCAAAGAAAATCTTGCCGACGTCCATTGCCATCTTGGCTTCTTTGTAGGAACGGCTCACTTCTTTGATTTCCTGTACAATTGTACCGTAGGAAATGCGGCTTTCGGAATAGCCCTCTGTTTCCAGCCATTCTGTCAGGTTTGCAGTGTAATGCTCAATCTCCTTCATTTCATCGTTTTCGGTCAGCGCTTTCACGATGATCACGTTATCCTCATCCACTGCCGTGATAAAATCCCGGTTATTATTACCAAATACCGGACGCATCTGCTCCAGGATGTTATCCTCCCGTCCCGCGCTGCATTCGATAATCAGGACAACTCGCTGCGCATCCACCGGAATATAGAGCTTCTTCGCCCTGCTGTAAATGTCCACCAAAAGCAGGTTATCCAGCAACAGGTTTTTGATAAAGTTATCCTTATCGAAGCGCTCTTTATACGCCACAAGCAGGTTCTGAATCTGGAATGCAGCCATCTTGCCGATCATATAAATATTTTCACCGGCGCCGCCTACAATCAGAATATATTCCAGCTGCTGCTCGTCATAGATCTTAAAAAACTGATTTCCCTGAACCTCCTGGCTGTCTGCAGGGGAATCCACAAAGGCTCTCGCCTGCGGCAGATATTCTTCCAGTCCGTCTGCTGTCGTCGCAGCGGTCTTTCCATCCACATCAATCACACATAATTCGACTCTGGCAATCGCCTTCAGGCCATCCAGTGTACTCTGTAAAATCTGATTCGATATCATAAACCCCGTCTCCTTCACTTCGCGCATTCTTCGACAAAAAGCCAGTCTGTCTCCTGCGATTTTTACTATGCCCAAACTATATTCTAAAAGAAAACCACAAAAAAATCTATAGGAAATCGCAAAAAATTTATGCAAAACCTATAACTGCGGAATTCCAGACGTTCTTTTGCTAGGAACTATAAAAGGCGAAGTACTTATTGCTCCGCCTTTTCCAGATTATATTCATTGACTTTTTTCTGAAAAATCTTTTTCCGCACCTTTCTCCAGAACGTCGTCCTCACCTTTTCTTTTAATTTCGTCTCCGGCAACGCCACCCAAAGCTCCGCGTTTAAAAATTTGCGGCCGCTGTGCATCAGCTCCAGATCCAGCGGATATGTCATCCGGGAAAAAATCACCTTCGGCGCAGCTTCGTTCATCGCGTTCATCAGTCGCTGAGGCTGATACTCAAATTCCTCGTAGCCGCGCACATCCACGATATTTAAATTTTCCTGCGCGTTTAGAAGCATCTCCTGCAGTTCCTGCGCCTGTTTATCCGTGTCGCCCAGCAGATAAACCTTGTCATGCTGTCTTGCCAGTCTTTTCAAAAACTCCCGCAAAAACATCCGGTCCTCGATTTCCCGAACCCTGCCGGGAGATGCGATTCCTGCTGCCTCCAAAATATCCGGCTCCAGACAGAACATCAGATCCGTCTCTTCCAGATACTCCTTGACCTGTTCGTCCCTGGACGCCATCGACAGAGACTGCGCGTTAATATAGCTTGTTGTATTGAGTGCCCCGGTCTGCAAAAAATGCTCCGCCCTGCGCAGACCCTCTCTTGCGGAAAAATCCATTAAGGAAATTCCCAGAACTGAATACCTTCTCATAACCCTCTGCTCACTTCTTTTCTCACAACGAACGCCTTTCAAACGCTTCCCCGTTGTATCAGCTTCGTCACTCTCCGCCCCCACGGAGCGCACCCGCCGCCTTATATCCTGCGGATCGCTTTTTCTGTGATCTCAATCCTGCCGTTTTTCAGCAGGTTGCCGACCGCACGCTTGAACTCGTTTTTGCTCATCGCAAGCTCCCTGCGAATGACCTCCGGAGAAGCCTTGTCGGTAAACGGAAGCACGCCGTCGAAGCTGTCGATCAGCTTCATGACCTTCTCTGCATCCGTCTCGATCTGCAGGTACGCCTTTTCCCGCACGCTCAAATCCAGCTTGCCGTCCTCATGTACCCGGACAACCCTGGCTTCCACATGGTCACCGACCTTTAATTCTCCGTACATTTCCTTCGGAGGAATCAGCGCGGAATATTGATTGTCCACTGCCACGAACGCGCCGAACTGGCGGCTGATTTCATACAGACAGCCGCTCACTCTGTCATCCTTATGATAAGGGCTGTCGGTGCGCAGATAATGATACACCTTCATCGTCGCACAGAGCCGACCGCTCTTGTCCACATACAAAGCAACCGGGAAACGGTCGCCCTCTTTTACCTTTCTGGTCTGCTCCTTGAATGGAAGGAAGAGGTCTTTTTCCAGTCCCCATTCCAGAAATGCTCCCATTTTCGCAGTCTGCGCAACCGTAAGCTCTACAACCTCACCAAGCAAAAGCTTCGGGCGCGCCGTTGTTGAAATCAGCCGGTCGCTCGAATCTTTATATAAGAAAACCTCAATCTGATCCCCGACCGAGGTCTGCGGCGGAACCTGTCTTGCCGGAAGAAGCACTCTTTTGTCCTCTTCTCCGGGCTCTGCCAGATAAACGCCGAAATCCACTTTTTTTACTACTGTCAAATTCTGAATTGTTCCAATTTCCAGCATATTATTTTCCTTTATCTTCCTGTCAGCTCGACGACCACAAACGGAGCTTCGTCCTCGCTGCACAGGGAAACGGTTACGCGGTCTGCCTCCGTCACAATGATCGGAACCACTATATCGTGAAGCAGTGCGGATTTTTTATACTCCGCCCGCATCTGTCTGATTGCAAAATTTTCCGGCAAATACGCCATCGCCATCGAAATGTACTGTCCATTATTGACGTGGTGGTTGCCATCTAAGTGCTGTCTTTCTACTCGGAAAGGCTCCTGTCTGATGCCGCCCTGGGGCACTGCAATTTTACGCGGCGCATAGTCCATCTGCAAACGTTCTTCCACGTCGTATTTTTCCACCATCTCCGGCAGCACCCGAACCGGAACGCCCTTTTTGTGATTGATCAGAGACCAGACCGAATTTGCTTCCGCCAGCCGCTCTCCGCCTTCCGTGTCCATAAAAAAATTACGCAGTCCCATAAAGCCGCGCAGCTCGTATGGAATCGTCCCGATCCTGATTTTTTCTCCGAGGGCCGGATAGCGGTGTACCACCACCTGCCACGCACTCATCACCCAGAGCAGATCCTTTTCTTTCAAAAAATCAATACCAATTCCGAGATCCTCCGACTGAAACGTCGAAACATCCTGAAAATAATCCACGATCGCCGGCAGGCTCAGCAAGCCTTCTTCCCCGGTTTCGCTGTAGCGCACTCTGCTGTCAAATGTATACATATCCGTCTTTCCTCCGGTACTGGCTGTGCCCTCTTTTGCGATTATTATAGCAGGAATCACTTGGTTCGGCAACCCGACATCCTTTTTGTGCCGTTATAACAAAAACCCCGGAGGAATTTTCCTTCGGGGTTTGTAGCAGGGCTACCAGGATTCGAACCTGGAAAATGACGGAGTCAGAGTCCGTTGCCTTACCGTTTGGCGATAGCCCTAAGTCTTGTTCTCTGTGATTTTGTTTCCCTGTCTCACAGCGCTTATTTAATATACAACACATTCACAGAAAATGCAAGCCTTTTTTTAAATTTTTTATTTTTTATTTTTTCCAGATCCACCTGCCGCTTCGTCAGCGGATTCACGAGGATTTCCTGCGTCGAATCCGCTGACGCGTTTTTACACTTCAAACAGCAAATCCGCATATCCGGGCATCGGCCAGAACGAACGGTCTACCTTCATCTCGAGCGCATCTACCGGTGCGCGCAGGGCTTCCATTGCAGGAACGATCTCGTCCCGATAAAAAAATGCCTGCTTTCTCGCATCTTTCTTCTGCACGTTTCCGTCTGCTTCCTTTTGTTTCAGGTTTTCCAGCGCGGCGGAAGCCTGAGACAGCAGAGCAGAGGTATCTTTCAACAGCGTTTTTGAAACACTGCTGTCTGCACCGACTGCTTCCAGGGAAGCGATGGTATCCGCCAATGTCTTTGTATACCGTATAACGGCAGGAAGAATATCCTTCGACGCCATATCGATCATTGTCTTTGCCTCAATATGAATCGTCTTGACATAGGTTTCGTAAACAATCTCTTTTCTGGATTCCAGCTCTGCACGGTTGTAGATGCCGAAACGCTCATACAACCGGATCGCCTTATCGGTCGTCAGTGCCTCCACCGAATCGATCATACCCGGAAATACCGGAAGTCCGCGGCGCTGCGCCTCTTTCTCCCATTCCTTCGAATAACCGTCTCCGTTGAAAAGAATGCGCTGATGTGCCGTCATATATTCCTTAATCAGATCGTGCACCGCCATGTCGAAATTTTCTTCCCCGGCAGCTTCCAGTCGGTCAGCAGCTTCGCAGAACGCCTCTGCGACAATTGCGTTGATCGTCGTCGTCGGGCTTCCGATCGAATCCGAAGAGCCGACCATACGGAACTCGAACTTGTTTCCGGTAAAGGCAAACGGAGAAGTACGGTTTCTGTCCGTCGCATCCATCGGCAGATCAGGCACAGTGGAAACGCCGGTATGTAACGTAGAACCCTCCAGGCAGGAACGGGCTTCGCCGGTTTCCACAAGCTGTCTTACCACATCCTCCAGCTGTGTGCCCAGAAATACGGAAACGATTGCCGGCGGCGCTTCGCTTGCACCGAGACGAAGATCGTTACCGACGTTGGAGGCGCTTCTGCGCAGCAGGTCGGCATGTGTATCCACAGCCTTGATAACGCAGGCAAGCACCAATAAAAACTGAATATTTTCATTTGGCGTCTCACCGGGATCCAGCAGATTCATGCCGGTATCCGTCGTAATCGACCAGTTGTCGTGCTTGCCGGAGCCGTTAACGCCTGCAAACGGCTTTTCGTGCAGCAGGCAGCGCAGGTTATGACGCTCTGCCACCTTTTTCATCGTCTCCATGACAAGCTGGTTGTGATCCATTGCAATGTTCGCAGTTTCATAGACCGGGGCAAGCTCGTGCTGCGCGGGCGCAACCTCATTGTGCTGCGTCTTTGCTGTCACGCCGAGCTTCCACAGCTCCACGTTTAAATCCTTCATAAACGCACCGACCCGCTCGCGGATCACGCCGAAATAATGATCCTCCAGCTCCTGCCCTTTCGGTGCGGACGCGCCGAACAGCGTTCTGCCGGAAAAAATCAGGTCTTTTCTCTGTAAATATTTTGCCCGGTCAATCAGGAAATACTCCTGCTCCGCGCCGACAGACGGAGTAACTTTTGTCGCCGTCGTGTTTTTGTTGAACAGACGAACGATTCGCATCGCCTGCTGGGAAATTGCTTCCATCGAACGAAGCAGCGGAGTCTTTTTATCCAGTGCCTCACCTGTAAAGGAGCAGAACGCCGTCGGGATACACAGAATCACACCCGTCGCATCTTCTTTTAAAAACGCAGGGGAAGTGATATCCCATACCGTATAGCCTCTCGCTTCAAATGTGGAACGCAGACCGCCGGAGGGAAATGACGAAGCGTCTGCCTCGCCCTTAATCAGCTCCTTGCCGGAAAACTCCATCAGCATCTTTCCGTTCTCATCCGGATGTGTCACGAAGGAATCATGCTTCTCCGCCGTGATGCCGGTCAGCGGCTGGAACCAGTGGGTGTAATGGGTCGCGCCATGCTCCACTGCCCAGTCCTTCATCGTCTTTGCCACAACGTCCGCTGTCGCGTTGTCCAGCTCACCGCCATGCTCCATGACGCGTTTCACTTCCGCGAACGCTTTTTTGGGAAGACGCTCCTGCATCTTTCCAAGGGTGAATACATTTTCTCCAAACAGCTTTTCCACATTCAGCACTTCACTCATTCGTCCGTCTCCTTTTCGACAATTGTACGAAGTAAATCTCCCGTTTCTGCGGTCTCAGAAAGCGTCAGCCACAGCTCCTGCTTCGGATGGGGCGCGCTCTCCATTTTTTCCCCCTGATCGTCCTGGATCTGCAGCACCTGACATGCCACATTTCTGCCGTCCGGCTTCATGATCTCGATCACATCGCCCACGCAGAATTTATTACGCTGTTCGATCCTTGCACGGCCCTTTCGATCCGTCTCGTAAACAGTGCCCAGATAAACCGCATCACTTTGATAGGTATTAGAATCATAAATCTGAGATTCTTCATTCGGCTTTCCGTAATAAAAGCCCGTTGTAAACTGTCGATAGGTACAGCGTGAAATTTCGCGGTGGTACCAGTCCATATTGGCGCGGTATTTTTCTTCGGATTCCAGACAGTCGTCAATTGCTTTCCGATATGTCCGCGCCACCGTCGCCACATACAGCGCTGTCTTCATCCGTCCTTCTATTTTAAAGCTGTCAATTCCCGCATCCAGCAGATCCGGAATATGCTCGAGCATACACAGATCCTTGGAATTGAAAATAAACGTTCCTCTTTCGTTTTCATAAACCGGCAGATATTCGCCTGGTCTGGATTCTTCCATCACCGCATATTTCCAGCGGCACGGATGGGTACATGCACCGCGGTTGGCGTCCCGTCCGGTAAAATAATTGCTCAGAAGGCAGCGGCCGGAATAGGAAATACACATCGCGCCGTGCACGAAGCTCTCAATTTCCATATCAGACGGAATATGGCTGCGGATTTTCTTCAGCTCTGCCAGGGAAAGCTCCCGTGCGGAAACCACACGCTTTGCGCCCAGATTCCACCAGAACAGCCACGTCTCGTAGTTCGTGCTGTTTGCCTGCGTGGAAATGTGCAGCTCGATCTCCGGGCACACTCGCTTCGCAATCATGAACAGTCCGGGATCGGAAATAATCAGCGCATCCGGCGGAACCGGTCTGCCGTCTTTTGTTTTTAAGTGCTTCAGCTCCATAAAATAATCCGAAGCCGCTTCCAGATCTCCGTTATGTGCTAAAATATTCGCTGTCACATAGACCTTAACGCCCCGATCATGCGCATAGGCGATCCCCTCCGCCATATCCTCCGGGGAAAAATTCTTCGCCTTTGCCCGCAGTCCAAACGCCTCTCCGCCGATATAAACTGCATCCGCTCCAAAATTGACCGCAGTCTTTAACACCTCAAGACTGCCGGCCGGAATCAGCAATTCCGGTTTTTTCATCTGATTTGCTCTCCTCATTCTCCATTTCACGGCTGTGCGTTCTGCTCTTTTTCGGGCAGCTTCACGCTCAGCGTCGCTCCGTCTCCCACCGGAAGCACGACCGTTTCCAGCTCGCCATGGTGGGTCAGGGTGTATAAATATTCCCGCATCCTCGCATGAATCGTCCGATCGCGTCTGCACACCGCATAGCGGGATTCGATGATATTGCCTTCCTGCAGCACGTTATCCGAAACCAGCAGACCGCCCGGCGCAAGCAGGCGCAGGACGTCCGGCAAAAAGTGCATATACTGTCCTTTCGCCGCATCCATAAAAATAAAATCAAACGGCTGCGACAGCTCTGCCAGAATTTCTGCTGCATCGCCCTCCAGCAGCGTGATCTTGTCCTCCCGACCGGCTGTTTTGAAGTTCTGTTTTGCGATCGGAATCCGTTTTTCATATTTTTCAATCGTCGTAATATGGCAATTCTCCGGCATGTATTCGCTCATAAAAAGAGCGGAATAACCAACGGCCGTCCCTACCTCAAGGATAGAAGACGGCCGTCTGAGAGTCAATAGAAAACGCAGCAGACTTCCCATCTCCATCCGGATAATCGGCACGTTATCCTGCAGCGCACTGCTGCGAATCTCGTCCAGCCATGCAGGCTCTCCGGGGTCCAGAGAATTGATAAACGTTCGCATTCTCTCTTCTACAATCATTTATCGTCTCCGCCTGCGCCCATCACATCCATCATTTCATCCGGCGTCATCGCAGTGGAAAGCACATAATCGCCCGCCACAAAGCCGTCCTCTGAATAGTTGGATAAGCGCTCCTGAATATAAAACAGTCTCTCTTCCCGGACCAGGCCCTTTTCGTAGAGCTGCTTCGCAATCCCTTTAAAATCCATTCCGTCCGTAATTGTTACGTTTATTTCGGTTCCGGGTTCCTCCGAAATGGCGGGCTCCCCGTAAATCCGCACACCGTACTGATACGCGGAAACTGCGAAATAGTAGATCAGCATCACAGCGACAATGATCAGAACCACATTAAAAATCGTTCCGACCGCGCCGCCTGCAATATTTTTTGCCACAGAGTTTTTTTTCGACTGATGCTTTGCTTTTTTCTTATTACTCAAAGTTCACTGCCTCCACGATTTTTCCGTTGATCTCCTGAATCATCCTGCAAAAATCCAGCTCTGCGTTCAGGAATTCGTCCACCAGCGGATTTTTGCGGAACTCCTCCAGACGCCTCGAAAATTCATCCGTCCTGTCAAAAAGCTCATCCGCCTGAGCCGAATTCTGCAGTTCAAAATTTTCCTGCCGGAACCGATCGATCTGGGCTTTTAATTCCGGTTGCTCCTTCATGATTTGTTTCTGTCTGTCATATTCCCTGTATTCTTCAGAAGCGATTACCGCGGCAATCAGTTCCTCCAAAGCTGTCTCAACTCTGCTCATGTTTCCCCTTACTTTACACTTCCATAATGATCGGTAAAATCATCGGGCGTCTCTTCGTCTTTTTCCAGATAAAGTCGCCTAAATTATCCTTGATCGCGGTCTTGATTCTGCCCCAGTCGGTACAGCCTCTGCTCACGCAGCCCTCCATAACGTTTTCCATCAGGTCCCGTGCCTCGTCCATCAGTGCATCGGATTCTTTGACGTAAACGAAGCCTCTGGATACGAGATCCGGGCCGCTTGCGATCTGTCCGCTGATGCTGTCCAATGCAACAACAACAATCATGATACCATCCTCTGCCAGATGCTGTCTGTCCCGCAGCACAACGTTTCCGACATCGCCGATACCAAGCCCATCTACCAGAATTGCGCCAGCCGCAACCTGTCCGGTCACGCCAGCCTTTTCCTCATTTAATTCCAGGACATTGCCGGAGCGCAGGATGAAAATATTTTCCTTCTGGATTCCGAGCTCCTGCGCGATGCCCGCCTGGGCCTTCAGGTGCTTGTATTCGCCGTGCACCGGAATCGCGTATTTGGGATGAACCAGCGTATAAATCAGCTTGATCTCTTCCTGACAGGCATGTCCGGAAACATGGACATCCTGGAAAATAACCTCTGCCAGCCGTTCGTCCCCGCCGGACAGCCGCCGCACATTCGAGGAGAAAATAATCGTATCGTTGGGTCCGATGGAAACCTTTCTGTGAACGCTCGATGCCATACGGCTCAACGCCGCCATGTTCTCGCCCTGGCTTCCTGTTGTAATAATAACGGTTCTGTCGTCCGGATAATCCTTCAGGCGGTCAATATCCACCAGCGTATTCTCCGGGATGTTGATGCAGCCAAGGTTCATGGCTGTATCAATGATATTTACCATGCTGCGGCCTTCAACCACAACTTTTCGTCCATATTTATGCGCAGTATTGATAATCTGCTGTACCCGATCCACATTGGATGCAAACGTCGCAATGATCAGCCGGGAGCCCTGATGCTCATGGAAAATCGTATCAAAGGTATGTCCTACCGTCCGCTCAGACTGTGTAAAGCCTTTCCGTTCCGCGTTGGTGGAATCACACATCAGCGCCAGCACGCCTTTTTTGCCAAGCTCCGCGAACCGCTGCAAATCGATTGCTTCCCCAAATACCGGAGTATAGTCCACCTTAAAGTCACCGGTATGGACAACTGTTCCCGCAGGAGAATGGATCGCCAGTGCAGCCGCGTCTACGATGCTATGGTTCGTCTTGATAAATTCGATCCTAAACTGTCCCAGATTTACGGACTGTCCGAATTTGATCACCTTACGCTTCGTGTGGCCCAGTAGATTGTGCTCGCGCAGCTTGTTTTCGATCAGTCCCATCGTCAGTCTGGTCGCATAGATCGGAATATTCAACTCCCGCAGCACATACGGAAGCGCTCCGATATGATCCTCATGACCGTGCGTAATCACAAATCCCTTTACCCGATCCGCATTTTCCTTTAAATAAGTCACGTCCGGAATCACCAGATCGATTCCCAGCATATCGTCATCAGGGAAAGAAAGGCCGCAGTCAACTACAACAATACTGTCTTCGTATTCAAAGGCAGTAATGTTCATTCCGATCTGCTCCAGTCCGCCCAATGGTATAATCTTCAGGCTGGGGCCGTCAATATTCACTTTTTTTGTTCTTTTCAAGCAAAATTACCTCCATTTTTATTTTTATAGCAGGGATAAATCACGTTGTGCTGCACGAAAAAGGTGCTCGCATTTATTCCTTTTCAAGCTCAATATCCTCGAGCATATCTGTAAAAATCGCAGCCACTGCATCCATTTCTTTATCGTCATCTACGATGCTGTAAATGGCTTCTTCGTCCTCCGGCGCAGAAACGTCCTTTAAAATCAGCGCTTCCGCATCGTCGTCTTCACTGTCTGTTACCAGAATATAATCAACTCCGCCGAGTCTGGTCTGTTCCAGCACAAAAAATTCAACGGCTTCCCCGTCCTCCGGGCAAAATGTAATCTTTTCCAAAGTTTAATTCTCCTGTCCGTTCTCTGTCTGCATCCGCTGTCTGTCCAGATATTCCTGTAAAATCAGCACAGCTGCAATCATATCCACATATTCCTTCCGGTTTTCCCGGCGCACGCCGACTTCCATCATCGTGCGGTCCGCTGCAACCGTCGTCAGTCTCTCATCCATAAATGCCACCGGAAGTCCGGTTCTGCGTGCCAGCTTATCCGCAAATTCCTTCGTCTTCTCCACGCGCTCTCCCTCTGTGGCGTTCATATTTTTCGGAAGACCGAGCACAATCTGCCCGACCTCATATTCTCCGATCAGTTCTTCAATTCGCTGCAGCGTATGGCGCAGCTTATTCTCTTCTTTTCTTCTGATGATTTCGATTCCCTGGGCAGTCACAAAAAGCGGGTCGCTGATGGCAACTCCCACTGTCTTGGAACCGAAATCAAGCCCCATCACTCGCATCCCGCTTCTCCTTGTTGTTCCTCTGGTCGCTCAGCGCTTCCAGTGATTCTTCTCGATGTACTCCTTGAGCATTTCCTCTACCAGCTCGTCGCGCTCCACCCGTCCGATCAGACCGCGTGCGTTGCGATAGCTGGTAATATAGGTCGGATCTCCGGACATAATATAGCCGACAATCTGACTCACCGGATCATAGCCTTTTTCAGAAAGTGCTTCATACACTTCAGAAAGGATCATTTTTACGCCATTTTCCGGCTCTACTTCTACTTTAAAATACTGTGTATTTTCCAAATCCTGCATATTGTCACGTCCTTTGTTCAAAGCTCTATATCTTATCTTACCCTACTTCTCTTAAAAATTCAATGCAATTTCCAAAACCTCGTCCGACAGGAAAGAAACCGCTCGTCCGTGCACCAGCCGGTTCGAATAATCCATGCATTCTGCACTGTCCGCCGCAAACGCAGCCTTTACATAGGTATCCGTATGACCGAGCCAGTATACCTTTCCGCCGATCTCCTTCTGCTCTTCGATCAGGACTTCCACTTCCTGTCCCAGATAATGCGCACGGAATTCTCTGGACTGTTCCTTTTCCAGCGCCAGCAGCTGTCCGCTGCGTTCCGTCTTCTGCGCGTCCGTCAGCTGTCCGGGCAGTTTGTCTGCAACCGTACCTTTTCTGCGGGAATATTTGAAAATATGCATTTCAAAGAAATGAACCTTTTCCAGAAATGTCTTCGTCACCGCAAATTCCTCCGCAGTTTCTCCAGGGAAACCGACAATTACATCCGTCGTAATCGCAGGATGTTCAAAATACTTGCGGAGAATCTGCACTTTTTCATAGTATTCCTCTGCCGTATAATGTCTATTCATCCGCTTGAGCGTTTCATTGCAGCCACTCTGCAGGGACAGGTGAAAATGCGGACAAAGCTGCGGAATCGCCGCCAGCCGTCCGGCAAACTCTTCTGTGATGATACGGGGCTCCAGCGAACCCAGACGGATTCTGCGAATGCCGTCCACCTTTGCGATTTCCTCCAGCAAAGAAACCAGATAGGCGCGTTCAAACGCCGTTCCCCGCAGATCTTTTCCGTTTTTCAGGTAATCTCCGTCCGTCTCCCCGATAAAATCCATGCCGTAAGAGCTCAAATGAATACCGGTGATGACTACCTCCTGAAAGCCTTTTTCCGCCAGCCCTCTTACCTCAGCCAACACATCCTCCTGCTTTCTGCTCCGGACGCGTCCACGCACAAATGGAATGATACAATACGAGCAGAACTGGTTGCAGCCGTCCTGAATCTTGATATACGCGCGCGTGTGCTCCGTGCTCTGCTCCATGCGCATTTCCTCATACTCCCGCACGGCGCCGATGTCTGTCACGGCGCTGGCGTCTGCAGTATGCTCCTCCAAATACGCCTCCAGAATCTCCACGATATCCTTTTTATGCTGGTTTCCCACCGCCAGATCAATGCAGTCGTCCATTCTGTTTTCCTCGCCCGCCTGTACAAAGCACCCGACCGCAACGACAACCGCGTCCGGATTTTTGTGCTTTGCCCGGTGCAGCATCTGACGGCTCTTCCGGTCTGCAATGTTGGTTACGGTACAGGTATTTACAATATAAATGTCCGCATCGGAATCAAAAGGTACAATTTTATATCCCCGATCTTGTAACTTTTGTTGCATAACCTCCAGCTCATACGCATTCACTTTGCAACCTAAATTATGTAATGCAACACTTTTCATATTATTCTCCACCATTTTTGTTACGTTTGATAATTGACTTTTGTGACAATAGTTTGCTAATATAGGATCAGAAGGTATGAACCCAAAGGAGGTAGTTATCATGAAAACAGTTCAGATTTCCTTAAACTCTATCGATAAGGTAAAATCTTTTGTAAACGACATTACCAAATTCGATTACGATTTCGACTTGGTATCCGGCAGATACGTTATCGATGCTAAATCTATCATGGGTATCTTCAGCCTGGATCTTTCCAAGCCGATCGACCTCAACATCCATGCAGATGGCACTGCTCTGGATAACGTAATGCAGATTATTTCCAAATATACAATCGACTAATCTATACTGTATATTTGAGAGGAACTGTATCGGATACAGTTCCTCTTTTTTCATGCTTTCAGAATCCTTCTGTTCTCAATGAACTCCCTTTTCCTGATATATCGGTAATTCCAGGGAACATCTGCAGCG
>OGYK01001832.1_pt1 | contig 14787 bp, 12 predicted proteins | sample 1576501 | NCBI WGS metagenome assembly OGYK01 (sample SAMEA3541530, study PRJEB24748) | human gut metagenome | biome: human gut; feature: human-associated habitat; material: faeces | place: China | collected 2012
TGCAAATATAATTATTCAAATTTTAAGCGGTGTCCAGAAAACTGGGTACATATCAGACACGGCTCTTTTTTGTTGCAACAGAAATGAAACGTAAAAATTTGCGTTTCAATTGCGTATTGGCTTTGAAACGTAAGCAAAGATGAAAGTGAAACGAAAATGAGACGTAAAAAATACGTTGCACTTACTATTGAGTTCTGCTACAATTTATTTAATAGTGATAGGGAGGTGTAACAGATGAAAGAAACTAAAAGCCTGGAATTTAAGTCTGAGGTCACCAATACATTTCTGCAAACAGTCAGTGCTTATGCTAATTATGGCGCTGGAGAAATTTTATTTGGCGTAAGGGATGACGGAACTCCTTGCGGTATAAATAATCCTGAAAAGGTATGCCTTGATTTAGAAAATCGTATCAATGACAGCATTTCGCCAAAGCCTGATTTTACACTGAGAATTAATTCTCAAAATAATACTATAGCTTTAAAGGTTTCTGAAGGTCTGGACAAACCGTATTTGTACAAGGGAAAGGCCTATAAACGTAATGATACTTCTACCATAGAGGTTGATAGAGGTGAATTGAATCGTTTGACTTTACTTGGTACGGGAAAATATTATGATGAACTTCCTGCTGGAAATAGCGAATTAAGGTTTACTATTTTAGAAAAGGAATTGCAGGCTAAGCTTGGCATTAAGAAGCTGACAAAAGATATATGCAGAACCTTGAATTTATATTACAGCAAGGACAGATTCAACAATGCTGGAGAACTTTTGGCAGATACTAACAGCTTCCCGGGCATTGATATTGCTAAATTTGGTAGCAGCAATGATGTGATTTTAGATAGGGAGCTCATTAAGAATGTATCAGTTATTGAGCAATTTGCTAAGGCGATAAAGCTATTCAGGCGTTATTATGTATATGAACTGATAAAGGGAGCTGAACGAATTACTAAGGAACAGATTCCTGAAAAGGCATTTCGTGAGGCATTAGCTAATGCTTTAGTACATCGCACTTGGGATATCAATGCTAATATAAGAGTATTGATGTATACTGATAAAATAGAAATAGTTTCTCCTGGTGGCTTACCATTAGGTGTTAGCAAGGAAGAATATTTGAAGGGGTATGTATCTGTTTTACGTAATCCTACTTTAGGCAATGTGTTCTTCAGATTAAAATATGTAGAAATCTTTGGTACAGGAGTGCGTAGAATTTTAGAAGCATACAGGAACGCTGACGTGAAACCGAATTTTGCTATAAGTGACAATGCAGTAATGGTTACTTTGCCTAGCGTGGAGTATCAACTTCCGCTTGCTGTGGATGAGCAAGCAGTTTTAGAAGTCTTTGCCGCTAATTTAGTTTTGGCAAGCTCTGATGTTTCAGCTATAACAGGCTTTAGTAGAGGTAAGACAATCAGATTATTGAACAGCTTAGTGGAGAAAAATAAGCTTGTTAAAGGTGGCAAGGGTAGGGGTACAAAATATTCCTTAACCTAAAAATTCATTATAAGAAATTAGAGCCATGCATAATTTGCACGGCTCTTTTACGTTGCATTAGAAATGAAACGTAAAAATTTGCGTTTCATTTGCGTATTGGTTTTGAAACGGAAATAAAGAAAAAGTGCAACGTAAATTTTACGCTACACTTTTCTACTTTCTCTTATGCATTTGGGGAGATGTATAAGCTTAGAAGTTATCCATATGTACTTCAAAGAAACCTTGCGGATGAGCGCAGACAGGGCAAACTTCCGGAGCGCTGGGGCCGACTACAATATGACCACAGTTGCGGCATTCCCAAATGGTCAGGCCGCTGTCTTTGCTGAAAACCTTCATTTCTTCGATGTTTTGTAAGAGTTTACGATAGCGTTCTTCATGACGTTTTTCGATAGCTGCAACACCGCGCATTTTTGCTGCGATTTCAGGGAAACCTTCTTCCTCAGCTTCTTGTGCCATTTTTACATACATATCGGTCCATTCATGGTTTTCGCCTTCAGCTGCTGCTAAAAGGTTAGCTGCAGTATCGCCTAACTGGTCTAATTCCTTGAACCACATATAAGCGTGAGCTTTTTCATTATTAGCGGTTTTCTCAAATAATTCAGCGATTTGATCATAGCCTGCTTTGCGGGCTACAATACCAAACCAGGTGTATTTGTTGCGTGCCATGGATTCGCCAGCAAATGCCTCCAATAGATTCTTTTCGGTTTTGGTGCCTTTTAATGATTTCATATTATTCCTCCTTACTTCTGGCAAACTTATTTTAGAGCGGTATAAAAATATTGTTTCGCTTTATATCTGCCTGTTTATATTCTATCATATAGAGTCAGTGTTAACAATGTATATATAAAGAAAATATTAATCATGCTTAAAAAGGTTTTGCTGACAACTGGTAAAATTACTCATTCAGAATGAGTATAATAAAAGAGCATCAGTTGCTACAATTATTGTAGCAACTGATGCTTTTAATTTGCAGGGTATTATACGATTGTGCCGCCGCCGACAACTACGTCACCGTCATACATTACCACGGATTGGCCTTTGGTAATAGCGCGCTGAGGCTCGTCGAAAACGAGCTGCAGAGTATCTGCGTCAGGCTGGGTAACAGTTGCCCATTGCTCCTGCTGATGGTAACGGATGCGTGCTTTCACACGACGCGGTTCGGTGATAGCGTCGCAGTCGATAAGGTTGATGTTCTTGGCTGTAACATTTTTGGTAAACAGTCCCTCGTTTGTTGTGAGGATAACAGCGTTGTTCTTGGTGTCAATCTCTTTAACGTACATAGGCTGCGGCAGCGCCAGTCCCAGGCCTTTGCGCTGGCCTACGGTGTAATGGATAATACCCTTGTGTCTGCCAAGCACGTTACCTGCCTCGTCTACGAAGTTACCGGGCTTAAATTTTCTGCCCAGGCGTGCTTCGATAAAATCAGCGTAGGTGCCGGTCTGGATAAAGCAGATATCCTGACTGTCATGCTTTTGAGCGTTGACGAAGCCATGCTTTTCGGCAATTTCGCGCACCTGTGTCTTATGCAGGCCTCCGAGAGGGAACATAGCGTGTGCCAACTGCTCCTGTGTGAGGGAATAAAGCACATAGCTCTGATCCTTCAAAGGATCAACTGCCTTGCGCAGAAGATAGCGTCCTTTGGCTTCATCATAGCTGATTTGCGCATAGTGGCCGGTGACAACGTAATCACAGCCAAGCTCCTGTGCGCGCACGAAGAGCTGGTCGAATTTCAGATAGCGGTTGCAGTCAATGCAGGGGTTAGGTGTTCTGCCGTTAACATAGGCGTCAACAAAACGGTCGATAACGTCGCGTTCAAAGCGGTCGGCAAAGTTGAAAACGTAGTAAGGCATGCCAAGGCTGGTTGCTACGCTGCGGGCATCTGCTACGTCATCGATAGAGCAGCAGCTGTTGGCTTTGGAAACGCCGATATCCTCGTTGGCAAAAAGCTTCATGGTTACGCCGGTGCATTCGTAGCCCTGCTCCAGCATCATCAATGCGGAAACGCTGGAATCAACGCCGCCGCTCATAGCGATTAGTGCTTTCTTGTTCATAATTTTTCTCCTTCTGGTTTATCTAAAGTGCGGCGTACATCGCCTCTGTCGGTTACTATGTTATAGCCTGCTGTTTTTACGCGTGCCTCCAGACAGCCACGGCATTGGGCTGCCTCTTCGCCGGTACATATTTTGTTGGCGTACAGCTCGTATTTTTTGCGTACTCCTACAGGTGAAAGGTTAGGCATTACGACGTTGCCACCGGCCTGCAGTCCCAACTCGCGTCCATTGGGATGGATGGTACCAAGGGCTGTTGTCGAAGGCAGCAGCGCGTAAGGGAAGAGCAGTCGCAGGATAGACAGCAGGCGCAACGTCTGCTCTAAAGTACCGCTTGGCATATCCTTAAACGGCGTGTGCTCGTGTGTAATATAGGGGCCGATGCCAATCATATCTGGCTGCAGCTTCTGCAGAAAGCGCAGGTCGCTGACAAGGTTTTGCGGTGTCTGGTAGGGGGAGCCTACCATGAAGCCGGAACCAACCTGATAACCTATTTCCTTGAGGTCAAACAGGCAGCGCTTGCGGTTTTCCAGGCTCATGCAGTCGGGATGCAGCTTGGCGTAATGCTCTACGTCTGCAGTTTCGTGGCGCAGCAGATAACGGTTGGCGCCTGCATCGAAGTATGCCTGATAGCTGGCACGGCTTTTCTCGCCGATGGACAGCGTAATGACGCAGTCCGGATGCTGCTTGTGGATGGCGCTGACGATAGCGCAGATTTTGTCATCCGTATAATACGCATCCTCGCCACCCTGCAGCACGAAGGTGCGGAAGCCGAGCCTATAGCCTTCGGCGCAACAGGCCAGGATTTCCTCCTGTGTCAGACGGTAGCGTTCCGCGAGGCTATTGCCGGCGCGGATACCGCAGTAGTAGCAGTTGTTTTTGCAGTAATTGGTGAATTCAATCAGTCCGCGGATATAGACTTTGTCGCCGTAATATTGTCGGCGGAGTTTATCCGCTTCGCAGGCGAGCAGCTTGTTGATGTCAGGTTCAGTACTTGTTATCAGCGTCAACAGCTCTGCGTCGCTCAGATTATGCTCGCAGGCGAGCTTTTTTATTAAATTGGCAGCTGTTGACAGCATAATTTTACCTCCGTAAGCGGTTTACCGCTTCTGTAACCTTAGTTATAATTGTTTGGACTTCGTCCATTGTATTGTATTCGCACAGCGAAAAGCGCAGGGCGCTTTGAGCTGTTTCGTGGTTCAGGCCGAGGGCGAGCAGTACATGACTGGGTTCTAGCGAGCCTGCGGAGCAGGCAGAGCCGGACGAGCAGCAGATACCTTCGTTAGAAAGCAGCGAAAGCAGTGCTTCGCCGTTTACTCCCTGAAAGCTGTAGTTGACAGTACCGGGCAGGCAATGCTCACGGCTGCCGTTGAAGTCTGCGCCGTCAATTTTATCTAAGCCATTACGCAGAGCATCGCGCAGGTCGGTGATATAAGCAGTGTTTTTCTGCATATGCTCCTGTGCGTCCTTAAGAGCTGCGGCAAGACCTATGATGCCGGGAAGGTTTTCCGTACCGGCGCGCTTGCCGCGCTCCTGACCGCCGCCGCGGATAAGGCTCGTAAGCTGAATATTGCTCTTAGCGAATAAAAGGCCGATGCCCTTCGGCCCATGGAATTTGTGCGCGGAAAGTGAAAGCATATCAATATTATCGCGCTGTACGTCAATAGTAAGATGTCCTGCTGCCTGCACGGCGTCGGTATGGAAAAGTACACCGCGCTTGCGGCAGAGAGCTCCGATTTCACGTATAGGCTGGATGGCGCCTGTTTCGTTGTTGGCGTACATGACGGAAACAAGGCAGGTAGTATCTGTAATAGCTTCTGCTACCTGTGTGGCAGTAACGATGCCGTCAGCCTGCGGACGCAGCAGCGTTACCATAAAGCCTTCCGCTTGCAAAGCTTCGAGCGTGTGCAAAATAGCATGATGCTCCATGGCAGTGGAAACGATGTGGTATTTATCCTGCTTTTTGCCGAGGGCCGCAGCGCTTATAAGCGCTTGGTTATCTGCTTCGCTGCCACCGGAGGTGAAGAAAACTTCCTTCGGTGCACAGTTCAGTACCTGTGCTGCCTGTTGCCGTGCGCTGAAAAGTGCAGCGGCACTTTGCTGACCTAAAAGGTGCACGCTGGAAGCATTGGCATATATTTCCTGAAGATAGGGCAGCATTGCCTGTACGGCAATGTCACTCATTTTTGTTGTAGCTGCATTATCTGCATAGATAAATTGCTTTTCCATAATAGTAAAAAATTCTCCTTCAATAGCGGAAATCCTGCTTTTACTTTTCTATTATACGCTTACCGGCGTGAGATTTACAGAGTCAGCGTATTTTTGTTGCGTATTTTGAGTAAAATTCAATTCCTACTGTATTAATATGTTTAATATGGTACATTACAGAGCTTTTTTTGTCAAGAGAAGAAAATTTTAATTCTTTTTGTTGACAGTAAGAAAAAAATCAGTATAATAATACCTATGAATCAACTATGATTACTAGAGATTACAAAACAGAGAAAATGAGGGATTTTGCCGATGAGGAGCTTACATTTTAATACACGATGTTGACTTTGGTTATTTGTTGATATAAAGAAAAAATCGAACGAAGAAAATTACTGATATAGAAAGATAAAGGAGCGATTTATTATGGCAATTTATACTAGCATTACTGATTTGATTGGTGGCACTCCGCTGCTGGAGCTGAAAAACTACGAAGCTGAAAACAAGCTGGAAGCAAAAATTCTGGGCAAGCTGGAATATTTCAATCCCGCCGGCAGCGTCAAAGATAGAATTGCCAAAGCAATGATTGATGATGCAGAGGCTAAGGGTGTTCTTAAGCCGGGGGCTACTATTATTGAACCCACCAGCGGCAACACCGGTATAGGTCTGGCATCCGTAGCTGCTGCCCGCGGTTACAAAATTATTTTGACTATGCCTGAAACCATGAGCGTTGAACGCCGCAATCTGCTGAAGGCTTATGGCGCACAGCTTGTTCTGACTGACGGCGCTAAGGGCATGAAAGGTGCGATTGCCAAAGCTCAGGAGCTGGCAGAAAGCACTCCGAACAGCTTTATCCCCAGCCAGTTCACCAATCCTGCTAACCCGGCAACCCACAGAGGATCTACTGGTCCGGAAATCTGGCAGGATACCGAAGGCAAGGTTGATATCTTTGTTGCCGGCGTAGGTACCGGCGGTACTCTTTCTGGTGTAGGCGGATACCTGAAATCCCAAAATCCCAATGTGAAGGTTGTTGCTGTAGAGCCTGCAGGTTCTCCGGTACTTTCCAAAGGTGTTGCCGGTCCGCATAAAATTCAGGGCATTGGCGCAGGTTTTGTACCTGACACTTTGGATACCAAGGTATATGATGAAATCATCGCTGTTGAAAACGAGGATGCCTTCAAAACCGGTCGTGCTATTGCCCATAAGGAGGGCGTGCTCATAGGCATTTCCTCCGGTGCTGCTGTATATGCGGCAACTGTGCTGGCAAAACGTCCGGAAAACAAGGGCAAGGTTATCGTAGCGCTGCTGCCTGATACTGGCGAGCGTTATCTCTCCACTCCGTTATTTGCTGAATAAGCAGATAAAATACATATCACATCCCATTTCCTAACCGAAAGAAAGCAGTCTGCGCGGACTGCTTTCTTTTTTGGCATAAAAAAAGGCCGGCTTTATGAAACCGGCGCTTGGCATTAAATAGAATAATTATCAATGCTGCGGGCTTTATAGTTGTCGAGAATATCCTGCAGGGTGATATTGTCCAGATAGTCTGCAATAACCTTGTTCAGTCCCTGCCACAGCGGCAAGGTAATACATTCGTTGCGGCGCTCGCAGCCTACAGGGTTAAAGTCCAGACACGCTACCGGTGTAAGGTTGCCTTCTGTAAGGCGCAGAATGCTGCCGACAGTATATTCACGCGGTGCGTTTACCAGACGATAACCGCCCTGAAAGCCACGGTTGGCCTGCAGGAAGTTGGATTTATTCAGAATAGGCACAATCTGCTCCAAGTATTTTTTGGAAATGTTTTGTCTTGCCGCAATGTCCTTGAGGGCAACGAAGCCGTCCTGCTGATGCTCAGCCAGATCCAGCATCATGCGCAGGGCATAGCGTCCTTTAGTTGATATTTTCATTGATTCTCCACCTTTGAGTTAAACTCGGTAATTATCTATAAACCTACTTAAATTATATGCTATTATGGATAATAAGTCAAATCGAGAAGGGTTGGTTAGCGGAATAATAAGCAGCAGGCGGAGATGTTTATGGATAGGCAGATTTTTATAAAGGGTATGCACAGCTTTTATCCACCAATCCACAAAAGTTATGCACACTGTGGATAACTTTTGTGAAAAACTGGGGATAAGTGGGAAATTATCGGGATAAATCCACCGGGAGAAGTGAATAACCTAGTATTAAAAAAATCATTTTTACATAGTACTTGCACGTTATCTCAAATAGTGCTATAATCACTAGCTAATATTTGAATAGGAGGAAATACTCTTGGAACATAAAAATATTTATTAACTTGTTCTCGCAGGCGTATTGTGCGCTATAGGTTTGGTTGTACATATGGTTATGCCGAAGGTGATTATCGGACCGATGTCCTTTACTTTGGGTGCGCATGTGGCAATTTTTTTTGGCAATGTTTATTTCGCCTAAGGTGGCAGCTGCTGTCTGCCTTGGTACAACGATGGGCTTTTTTTGTAACCACACCCCTGATTATCGCTGCGCGTGCAGCAACCCATATCATTTTCGCTCTGGTCGGTGCATTAATTATTAAGCGCTATCCGAATATTATGGAGAGCTTTGTGGCCGGTATCGGTCTGAATCTGGGGCTTGCCGTATTGCATGCTCTGGGTGAGGTGCTTGTGGTAGCGCCTTTCTTCTTCAGCGGTTATATGTTTACGCCGGAGCAGCTGTCCAACGGCTTTATAATGAGCGTTATCGTGCTGGTGGGTGCGGGTACCGTTTTGCATTCAGTATTTCCGTGCTGCTGTGGAAATTTGTCAGAGCGGCAGTACCTTCTATTAAACTGATTCGTGGCTAAGATGAGATTTTAAAATTTAAAACTAAAAGCGTGCAGGCTTGCAGCTGACGGATGTCAGCTTGTGCAAGCCTGCACGCTTATTTTTATGCTTTAGCTGTTATTTTCTTGCTTTGGCAACCTCAGCGAAAGCAACTTCTGCTGCGTCGATAGTCTTTTGTAAATCCTCGGGACTATGAGCAACGGAAACAAAGTTTGTCTCAAATTGAGAAGGCGGCAGGTAGATGCCTTGCTCCAGCATGGAGTGGAAGTAGATTTTGAATGCTTCCAAATCGCTGGCTGCAGCGCTGTCAAAATCAGTTACCGGTTTATCGCTGAAGAAAACGGTGAACATGCTGCCGAGACGGTGAATCTGTACAGGTACACCGGCCTTAGCTGCTGCCTTTTCCAAGCCGCCGGTCAGAATAGCACAAAGGCTTTCTGCGCGGTTGCAGACGTCGTTCTGCTCCATGTAGGTGAGCGCAGCAATGCCTGCGGCCATTGCCAGCGGGTTGCCGCTTAAGGTGCCTGCCTGATACATCGGGCCTGCAGGAGAAACCATCTGCATGATTTCGCGCTTGCCGCCGTAAGCAGCAACGGGCAGACCGCCGCCGATTACCTTGCCGAGGCAGGTGATATCTGGGTCAATGTCATAGAGGGACTGGCTGCCGCCCTGAGCGCTGCGGAAGCCGCTCATAACCTCATCGCAGATGAGGAGAGCGCCATATTTTTTAGTGATCGCACGTACACCTTCCAGGAAGCCTTCGTGCGGAAGAACCAGGCCCATGTTGCCCGGAGTAGGCTCCATGATAACGCAGGCGATTTCTTCGCCGCGTTCGGCAAAAACCTTTTCCAGAGCAGGCAGGTCGTTGAACGGTACGGTAATAGTGGTTGCTGCTACTGCTTTAGGTACGCCCGGGCTGTCAGGTACGCCGAAGGTAGCTCCGCCGCTGCCTGCTTTTACAAGCAGGCTGTCATGGTGACCATGGTAGCAGCCGATGAATTTGATGATGCAGTCACGGCCGGTGTAGGCGCGTGCTAAGCGCAAAGCGCTCATGGTTGCTTCGGTACCGCTGTTGACCATGCGGACCATATCCATAGACGGAACGAGGCGGCAGATTAATTTTGCCAGCTCGGTTTCGGCAACAGTCGGAGCACCGTAGGAGGTGCCTTTTTCGGCAGCAGCCTTGATAGCGTCGGTTACGCAGTCGGGTACATGGCCCATGAGCAGCGGACCGTAGGACATAACGTAATCGATATATTCGTTACCGTCGATGTCATAGATTTTGCTGCCCTTGCCACCGGAGATGAACGGCGGTACACCGCCGACACTGCGGAAGGAGCGTACGGGGCTGTTAACGCCGCCGGGGATATATTGGCGTGCTTCCTCAAAAGCAGCCTGAGATTTTGTATGTTCCATTGTTATATCTCCTTATTTGCCTTGCAGCCATTTTGCTACATCAAGCGCATGGTAGGTAATAATCATTTTGGCACCGGCACGTTTGAAGCCCAGCATGGTTTCCATAACGATACGTTTTTCGTCAATCCAGCCTTTTTCAGCTGCAGCTTTAACCATAGCATATTCGCCGCTGACATTATAAACACACAGCGGACGGTTGAAGGTTTCGTGTACACGCTGTACAACGTCGAGGAAGGCCAGAGCCGGTTTAACCATGACGATGTCTGCGCCTTCTTCAATATCCAGAGCAACCTCGCGCAGAGCTTCGTCGCTGTTGGCGGGGTCCATCTGGTAGCCTTTGCGGTCGCCTGCGGACGGAGCAGAGTCTGCTGCGGCGCGGAAGGGACCATAATATGCGGAAGCAAATTTTGCGGAATAAGCCATGATAGGAATATGGTTGAAGCCTGCTGCATCCAGTGCTTCGCGGATAGCCTTAACATAACCGTCCATCATGTTGGAAGGAGCAATCATGTCAGCACCGGCCTGAGCGTGGGATACGGCAACCTTAGCCAGCAGCGGCAATGTTTCATCGTTGTTGACGGTGCAGCCGTTTTGCAGTACGCCGCAATGACCATGCTCGGTGTATTCGCACAGGCAGACGTCGGTAATGATAACCAGTTCAGAATATTTTGCTTTAATCAGCTTGCAGGCCTGCTGTACAGGCTCGGTCATATCCCAGCCGCTGCTGCCGACAGCATCCTTGTAGGACGGTACGCCGAAGAGCAGGACAGCGGGAATACCCAGCTCTACAACTTCGTCGACACATTCCATAACGCGGTCGAGGGACCAGTGGTAGTTGCCGGGCAGAGATTCGATTTCATGTTTAACGTTTTCGCCGGGAACGACGAAAAGCGGATAGATTAAGTCCTTTACGGAAACCTCGGTTTCACGGATCATTGCACGCAGATTTTCAGTAGCGCGTGTGCGGCGCGGACGGTATACAGGAAAACCGGTAATACTCATCTTGATACACTTCCTTATTTATTATAAAAATTTGTGATAGCGGTCATGAGGCCGTCGATTGTATATTCAGCGGCATTGATAGCCGGAGTATAGCCATGCTTTTTCAGGGTATCTGCGGTTACGGGGCCGATAGCAGCCAGAGCAGCCTTGTTCAGCAGTTCCTTCTTGTCGCCGAGAACCTCGAGCAGGTTGGTTACGGTGCTGCTGCTGGTGAAGGTTACGATGCTTGCTTCGCCGTTTTCAAGGGCTTCGATAAGCTCATCCTTGTTTTCGCAGTCGGCAACGGTTTCGTAAGCAGTTACGACGTCAACGATGGCGCCGATTTTACGCAGGGATTCTGGCAATACTTCGCGTGCAACCTTAGCGCGTGCCAGCAGGATTTTGTCACCGGCGGTAATTTCTCCTGCCAGTGCTTCAGCCAGTTCCTCTGCTTTGTAAGCAGAAGGAATGAGGTCGGCGGTGAGGCCGTGCTCTGCCAGAGCCTTGGCGGTGGCGCTGCCGATAGCGGCAAGCTTAACGTTAGCCAGGGCGCGTGCGTCCTTCTTAGCTGCACCCAGACGCTCGAAGAAGTAATCTACGCCATTAGCGCTGGTGAAGACAAGCCATTTGTAGTCATTGATATTGGCAATAGCGTTGTCCAGCGGAGCGTAATCTGCTGCCGGAACGATTTTGATTGCCGGAGCTTCGATAACCTTGGCACCCTGTGCTTCCAGCTTTTTGGTGAGAGCGCTGGCCTGTGCACGTGCGCGGGTAACGATAACGGTTTTGCCGAAGAGGGGCTTGTTATCGAACCATTGCAGCTGTTCACGCAGGCGTACAACCTCGCCTACGAGGAAAATAGCAGGCGGTTTCATGCCGGTTGCCTTAACGTCAGCGGCAGCTTTGCCGAGGGTGGTAATCAGAGTGCGCTGTTCTGGATGAGTGCCCCAACGGATAACGGCTGCCGGGCAGTCGGCGCTGCGGCCGTTAGCGATGAGCTCACGGCTGATTTTTTCGATGTTTTCTACACCCATGAGGAAAACGAGGGTATCAACAGAGGTTGCCAAGCCTTTCCAATGGATAGTGGATTCGCCTTTAGTGGGATCCTCGTGGCCGGTGATAACAGCAAAGGAGGTTGCCACATGGCGATGGGTAACAGGGATACCTGCATATTCGGCAACTGCGATAGCACTGGTTACGCCGGGAACGAATTCAAACGGGAGTCCTGCTTCACGCAGTTCGATGGCTTCTTCGCCGCCGCGGCCGAATACAAAGGGGTCGCCGCCCTTCAAACGTGCTACAACCTTGCCTTCGGCAGCCAGTTTTACCAGCAGCTTGTTGATATCAGGCTGGCGCATGGTGTGGTTAGCGCTGGCCTTACCAACGTAAACCATTTCTGCATCCTTGCGGGCGAAGGCCAGGATACGCGGATCTGCCAGACGGTCATAAACAACAGCGTCTGCAGTCTGCAGGCATTCCTTGGCCTTGAGTCCCAGAAGGCCCGGGTCGCCGGGGCCTGCACCGATTAAATATACTTTACCTTGTTTTGTCATGATGTCACTCTCCTTAAAGAATAGAGGCCAGAATTTCCTGACCGCCGGCAGCCAGCATTTTTTTGCCAAGCTGTTGACCGAGGCTGACAGCGTCATCAGCCTTGCCGTTTATTGTATCACGCAGAATATTGCTGCCGTCTAAGGCAGCAATGATTGCTTCAATGCGAATGTTTTCACCTTCAACGTCGGCATGCACGCCGATAGGAACCTGACAGCCGCCTTCCAGTAAGCCCAAGAAGGCACGCTCGGCATCGGTAGCCTGCTTGGTGGTCAGGTCGTTTAAGAAGCTCAGCATATCGCGTACTTCTTTATCCTCGGTACGTGCTTCGATTGCCAATGCTCCCTGGCCGACAGCCGGCAGGCAGACATCAGCAGGAATCAGGCTGGAGATGCGGTCACCGTGACCCAGACGCTCTAAGCCTGCAGCGGCCAGAATAATAGCATCGTACAGTCCCTCGTCCAGCTTACGCAGACGGGTATCAACGTTGCCGCGCAGGTCGCGGATTTCCAGATCCGGACGCTTAGCTAACAGTTGTGCCTTGCGGCGCAGGCTGCTGGTGCCGACTACAGCGCCGAGCGGCAGTTCTTCGAAGCTGCCATATTTGTTGCTGACAAAAGCATCGCCGACGTTGGCACGTTCGGTAATTGCTGTCAGGCACAGGCCTTCCGGCAGAACGGTAGGCATATCCTTCAGACTATGTACTGCCAAATCAATAGTACCGTCTAAAAGATCCTCTTCAATTTCCTTGGTAAATAAACCCTTGCCGCCGATTTGCGCCAGGGGTACGTCTAAAATACGGTCGCCTTTGGTGACAATTTTTTTCAGTACAACCTCACATTCAGGGTATTGCTTGCGCAGTAAGGCTGCAATATGATTGCTTTGCCAAAGCGCTAAAAGACTTTGTCTAGTCCCAATCGTCAATTTTGCTTTCATCACCAAACTCCTCTCCGGTTTCGTTTAATAAAAATAAATCACACATCATCTTTTTATAGCGTTCTTCCTCTGCGGTGCCTGCTACAGCATTCATAGCCTTCATAGGCTCGCGCAGGAATTTATGCTCCAGACGTTGGGTCATCAGGTCAATAATGCGCTTTTCATGGTCGGTAAGCTCCGGCATTTTAATAAAGGCCTTCTTCAAAACCTTCTGGCGCAGAAAATTCATTTTATCATGCAGCTGTACCATAACAGGGCGCATTGTGTAATAACGCAGACGCTCCTTGAGGGCACCAATCTCTTCGCTGATAATCTGTTCGGCAACGTGAGCTTCCTTTTCACGGAAGTTTTTATTGGTATCAACAACGCCTTCCAAATCGTCAATGTTATAAATGGTTACGCCGTCAACATCGGCAAGTCTTGGATTGACGTCACGCGGAACGGCAATATCAATCAGAATCAGCGGCCTGCCGTTGCGCTTGGGGAGCAGAGGTCCCAAATTTTCTACGGTAAGCACGTAATGCGGCGCACCGGTAGAGGTAATGATAATATCGGCATCAGCGGCATGCTCGAACATAGCACGGTAGGGAATAGCCGTACCGTGGAATTTGTCTGCCAGATTCTGCGCTCTTTCGTAGTGACGGTTGCTGACGCAAATAGTCTGTGCACCCTTGTCCAACAGATGCTGTGCGGTGAGCTCGCTCATATGACCGGCACCGACTACCAAAATCTGTGCCTTGCTCAGGTCGCCTAAAATTTTGATGGCCAGGTCAACAGCGGCACTGGAAACGGATACACTGCTGTAAGCAATTTTTGTTTCGGTACGCACGCGCTTGCCGACGGCAATTGCCTTATTCATGATGGTATTGAGAATAGTATCTGTCATACCGTTATTGCGGGCAATCTGATACGCATTTTTTATTTGGCTGAGAATCTGGCCTTCACCGACAATCAGGGAGTCCAGACTGGAGGCTACACGGAACAGATGCTTGACGCAATTTGTTCCGTTCAGATTGTAAAAATAATCGCTTTGGTAATGTTCACCTGCTAAATGCTTGAGCAATGATTTGATAAAGGGAATTGCTTCATGCGGATTTTCGATAACCATGTACAGCTCTGTGCGGTTGCAGGTGGAAAGCAGCATGGCTTCGGGAATATTATCGTAATTGCGCAGGCGGCGCAGAATACTTGCCACCCTGTCATTGGAAAAATTGAAACGTTCACGGATCTCAACGGGGGCGGTCCTGTGATTGAGTCCTAAAACTGTTAACTGCATCTAATACCTTCTCCTTTGCTTGAGCAGCCTTACCTGCCATAACTAAATTTAGTAAATCCTGTTTCAAAACACTGCGCCAGAATTG
>OGYK01001835.1_pt1 | contig 14774 bp, 8 predicted proteins | sample 1576501 | NCBI WGS metagenome assembly OGYK01 (sample SAMEA3541530, study PRJEB24748) | human gut metagenome | biome: human gut; feature: human-associated habitat; material: faeces | place: China | collected 2012
TATGACCCTCTGCTTGTAAGGCAGATGCTCTCCCAGCTGAGCTAAGCTTCCACTTGCTTGTCTTTCCGGTGTTTTTTGTGTTTTCCTCACCGGCGACTATTACAGTATATCACATTGCAAGGGGTTTGTCAAGCGTTTTTTTCAAAAAAATCGAAAAAACGCACACTTTGTTATGTCTGTATAGTTTCAACATTGTCCTATTGTGTGATATGCACATGAAAACCGTCTAATTTCTGCCATTTTCGCCGCTGCGGCGGAACAGACGCAGTACTTCCAGCCGCAACGCACCATGTTCGGGAGCCGACAGATCCGCATCTTTTTCCAGAATTTTTTTTGCCGTTTCCTGCACTTCATGGAGCAGCTGGGTGTCATGAGACAGGTCGGCGATCTGTAACGGCGGCAGACCGTGCTGCCGCTGCCCGAAAAAGTCCCCCGGCCCCCGCAGCTGTAAATCCGCCTCCGCAATCTGAAATCCGTCGTTGGTGCGACTCATGATCTGCATACGGGTGCGGCAGTCCTCCGTCACGTGGTCGGTCATGAGGATACAGTAACTCTGTGCACTTCCCCGCCCCACGCGTCCCCGCAGCTGGTGCAGCTGGGACAAGCCGAACCGTTCAGCGTTTTCGATCAGTAAAATGGTAGCGTTTGGCACATCAACGCCGACTTCAATCACGGTAGTGCTGACCAGCAGATCCAGTTCATGGTTTCGGAACGCCGTCATCACACTGTCCTTCTCTGCCGGTTTCATTCTGCCGTGGAGTAGTCCCACCCGATAGGCAGAAAACGCCCCCGCCTGTATGGACTCTGCATAGCTGGAAACTGCCTGCAATTCGCTCTCGTCCCGATCGTCGATCATGGGGCAGACAATATAGCCCTGATGCCCCTGTTCCAGCTGCTGCCGGATAAAGCTGTACGCCCGCTGCCGCAGCTTTCCGGTGACTGCAAAAGTCTGCACCGGCAGCCGTCCGCGGGGCAGTTCTTTCAGGACAGAAATGTCCAGATCGCCGTAGATCATCAGAGCCAGCGTGCGGGGAATCGGCGTTGCCGACATGACCAGCTTGTGAGGGCAGCCGCCCTTGTCCGCCAGCAGCGTCCGCTGTGCCACACCGAAACGATGCTGCTCGTCCGTAATTACCAGCCCCAGCCGTGCAAAGGAAACCTCTTTCTGAAAAATCGCATGGGTGCCCACTACCAGCGTCATGCTGCCGTCCGCCAGTGCTTCGTAAATCTCCCGCCGTTCCTTGGCACGGACAGAGCCGGTAAGCAGCCCCACAGACACGCCAAGCGGCTCCAGAAACTGCTGCATCGTGTGATAGTGCTGCACCGCCAGAATTTCCGTCGGAGCCATCAGAGCACACTGCATGCCGTTCCGGGCGGCAAAATAGCACGCCGCCGCTGCAACCGCAGTTTTCCCGCTGCCCACATCGCCCTGTAACAGGCGATTCATGGGAGCATCACCGCACAGGTCGGCTGTAATTTCCTCCACTGCATGCTTCTGTCCTGCCGTCATGGTAAACGGCAACGCCCCGTAAAACGGCTCCAGATCGGTATCCTGCCGCATGGGATAGGCAGACCGCCGCCGGTTGTCCGCACGGCGTATCAGCATGCCCAGCTGCAATTGCAGCAGTTCGTCAAAGGCAAGCCGCCGGCGAGCCGTTTCCATCAGTGCCGGATTGGCAGGAAAATGCACCTGTTCCAGTGCCGCCGTCAGGGGCAGCAGTCCGTGTTCCAGACGCATCTCCTCCGGCATCCAGTCGAAAGGCTGCTGCCGCATCAGTTCGATCGCCTGCTTGACTGCCCGCACCAGAATCGGCATGGTAATGCCGCTGGTCAGAGGATAGGACGGGTAGATCAGTTCCTTGCTGTCGTCCGCCAGCACGTGAGGTGCAGAAATTTCCCGCCGCAGCAGTCCGCCCTGCAATTTGCCGGACATGCGGTACCAGCTTCCCGTGTGCAGAGCCTGAAAGCCGTAGGGATTGTTGTATAAGATCACTGTCACATCATTCAGCCCGTCCGTGGCAACCGCCTTGAAAATGGTCATGCCCTTGCGGATAAACTGCGGGGCAAGCTTGTGCACGATCTGCACCCGAATCACACAGGGTTCTCCCGTAGGTGCCGCCGCAATGGGAACAGGGTGGCTGTAGTCCAGATACCCCCGCGGCACATGGTACAGCAAATCATAGGGAGTACGGATCCCCAGCTTTTCCAGAGCCTCCGCCCGCTTGGTGCCAATGCCTTTCAGGTTGGCAACCGGCTGAAACAATGCGTCCATGAAATGACTCCTCCTTTCTGAAAAAATGTTGTTCGAGGGAACACAGCCTCTTTTGCTCTATTATAGCACAGTTTCCTGCAAAAGGCAACAAAAAGCTTCTCCGCCAACGCGAAGAAGCTTTTTTCAAAAAATCTCAAAGAGGGATATTTGTCTTATTTGTTGTTGTAGCCGTCAATGACTTCATCGATCACAGAGGACCACTCGTCACGCAGTACAGCCCAGGAGTCCTTGTCGCCGTTCAGCAGTGCAGAGGTCAGGTTGTTCATGACACCTCTGGTTTCATAGGTGTATTCGCCGTCGCCGTACATTCTGCTGCCCATGCCATAGCCGAAGTCGAATACTGGTGTGATGTTCTTCGGATCCTTGTAATCCTGCAACGCATCATACTGTTCCTCAGTCACATAGGATTTCAGCTTGCCCTGTGCGTTGACTTCCGGAATGATCGCCTTTTCCTTGGCAGCGTCTTTGTATTCGTCGATCATAGCTGCCAGACGCTCGCACTTGATGTACGCTGCAACTGCATCGCCCTTGTCAGAATTCTTGACCAGCATCTTTGCACCGAAGTTGCAGTTCAGATAGTATTCATCACTGCCCGGCTGCTTCGGGAACGGTACGATCATCAGATCGTTTTCTTCCACAAAGCCGTCATCTTCATAGTCCGGATTCGGATCCGCCTTGACATTCGATGCACCCAGTGCCCAGTCTGCCATGCCGAAGAACAGCGTGGAGCCGTCGTCCGGCAGATAGCCGTACCATGTGGGATCATACAGACCAAGGCTCATGATTTCTTCCATTACGCCCTCGGCTTCTTCGATTGCCGGATTGCTGATGTTGTTGGAGAACTTAGAGCCGTCATACTTGACAAATGTTTCGCCGGTAGACTGCACCATTGCCTGACCAAACCAGCCGTTGATGCCGTAGCGGGTTTCGCCGTCCTTGGCATTGGAAACAAACGTTTTCATCATGTCCATGAAAGCGTCCCAGTCCCACTTGTCCTTCTTGTACAGCTCGTAAGGATCGTCCAGACCGTTCTCCTCACACAGGGAACGGTTATAGGTGATCAGCAGCGGATCAGACAGGCAGTACGGTACTACATAATGCTTGTCCTTATACTTGAACATTTCGATAACGTCTGACATATCCGACCAGATGTCGTCGCTCAGATCCAGATAGTCGTCCAGCGGCTGATACTGTTCCTTGGTCACGCCGTTGGGCACAGCGTCCCACTCATAAGGGAACATGTCCACCGGATCGCCGCCCAGAATACGGCTTGCCAGTGTGTCAAACTTGGTGTCAGAGGTACAGGAAACATACTCCACCTTTGCACCATATTTGTCCTCGAACAGCGACAGGGCAACGCTTCTGTCCTGATTGTTCTTCGGGTTGATGTCATAGTCTGCCAGCCAGTAAATGGTCTGTCCCTTGATGTCCGGATCATTCTTGACCATATCGTCTACCAGAGAAGCATCAATGGAAACATCGTCCTTTTCCTTATAGGCAGATTCCGCCTCGGAGGAAGAAGCACTCTTGGAATCGTCCGAACCGCCGCCGCAGGCACCCAGTGCTCCCACCATTGTCAAAGCCATCAGTGCCGCCAGCATACGTTTTAAAGTTCTCATTCTTGTAAAAAACTCCCTTCCAAATTATATCGCACCAAAAACGATTCGTGTCACGAATCTAGCACTTGTATTATAGCATAAAATTCGAGAAAGGTCAAGCATTTCAGACGGTCAACTTGCACAAATTGTGGGAAATATTTTTGGAAATCTCACAGAACATGCCAGCACAAACTGCCGGTTGCAGAATCTTCAAATATATAGTATAATAGAACCTATGCAGAAAATACAAGGAGGCAACATATGAAAACAGTACAGATCTTCACAGACGGAGCATGCAGCGGCAACCCAGGACCGGGCGGCTGGGGAGCGATCCTGCGGTACGGCACCGCGGAAAAGGAACTCTCCGGCGGCGAACACGAAACCACCAACAATCGCATGGAACTGACCGGTGTCATCGAGGCCCTGTCCGCCCTGAAAGAGCCGTGCAACGTTCTGCTGACTACGGACAGCAAATACGTGGTGGACAGCATCACCAAGGGCTGGGTCTACGGCTGGCAGAAGCGTGGCTGGGTCAAATCGGACAAGAAGCCCGCACTGAATGTGGACTTGTGGAAACAGCTGCTCCCGCTGCTGGAAAAGCATCAGGTCACATTCCACTGGGTCAAGGGACACGCCGGTCACCCCGAAAACGAACGCTGCGACCAGCTGGCAGTGATACAGCGTGACCGGAATGCGTGAAGTGGAATAAGCCTCCCTTGAAAAGGGAGACGGACCAGCGAAGCTGGTGGAGGGATTCTGATGAAATTTTCCTAAGGCAATACCCCACAAACGGAAAAGTCCCCACTCTTTCGAGTGAGGACTTTTCCTGTATTATAGGGGTAAAAATGAAAAAATGAGATTGTCAAAAATAAGATTCGCCAGAAGCAGAATTACTTCTTCTTTCTGGTGATTGTGTATGCACCAACGCCCAAAGCTGCGGTTGCTACTGCACCCAGTGCGACTGCGGCAATGCCAAAGTCACCAGTCTGAGAAGTCTTTGCATTGTTGGTACCGCTCTTGGAGTTGTTGGAACTGGAAGAACCACCGGAACTGCTGTTATTGCCGCTGTTGGAAGAACCACCATTGCTGCCGTTGGAAGAACCGCCGTTGCCGCCTGCTGCGGTAGTTGTAGTTTCGCCTGCTGTAGTAGTCTTGTTCGGATCAGCAGTTGTACCATTCGGATCTGTGTTCTGCGGTGCCTCAGTGGTAGATGCCGGATCAGTAGTTGCCGTACCGCCGCCAGCTTCAATACCGCTGATGTTGAAGTTTACAACCAAGGTGTCGCCTGCACTCAAGCCGCCTGCACTAGACAGATCCTTGTCGATATTATTTTCATGCGTACTGGAACCCCAGTTGTCCAGAATGCTGTAACGCAGGCACTTGCCGTCATCAGCAGTTCTCAGAGAAGTAGCAGATTCCCGCATTGCAATTGTTCCGGTCGAACCATCTGTATGCTTAATTTCAATAGAATTGATCTTGATCTTTGCTGTGCCGTCCTTAAACGGATCGCCGCCTTCTTCTACAAATGAATATACATTGATGTTTGAATCCAGGCTCAGATATTCAATAGTAGCAGATCCCTGTTCAAATGTAACGGAGCAGCTGTAATCACCGTCTTTATCGATAGACGCATCAGTAGTGGTAGCCATTTCACCCGGATTCCACTGCTGCTCGCTGCCGGCAGAAACAGCCATATAAACTGTGTACGGTGCACCAGTTGCCGGCTGTAATGCATATGCACTTAAGCTTGCTCCTACAACAGAAACCGCTGCAACCGCAGATGCTGCAACAGCTGCCATGATCTTCTTCATAAACTTCATTGTAAGCTCCTCCTTATTCACGCACTGCCACGCAATGCGTCTCACATTCTTTCAGTATTATAGCACATTTCAAAAAAACTGTCTATGCACATTTTGACTAAATTTCAAGAGTAAATCCGTCAACTTCGACAAAAACCGCACAAAATTGCACTGCGGCAGTATTATTTCACGCTGCTTTTCCCAGCTTTTTCTAAAACGTCCAAGACTTCGCGGAACAATTCCAATGGCGGTTCTCCCGCCAGTTCCACGCCGAGATAGGGCTTCCCCACGCTGCCGAACTGCACCCGTCCCCGATACTTCCGGGACAGTGCCCCGATCATTTCCGCCGTGGGGTGCTCCATGTAAAACAGCATGCTGCCGCCACGCTGGTTGATCTCCGTGATTCCCAGCTGTGCCGCCGTATTCCGCAGACGGGACACAGTAATCAGCCCCTGCACCGATTTCGGCGGTTCGCCGTACCGGTCGATCAGTTCGTCCAGCAGGTCCATTTCGTCCTCCTGATTCCGCACGCCGGCGATCTTCCGGTACATATCCAGCCGCTGGCTCAGACTCTCCATGTAGCTTTCCGGAATATGGGCATCGATCTGAATATCCACGGTGCACTCTGCCGTTTCCTGTATCGGCTCGCCCTTGGCTTCCGCCACAGCTTCGCCCAGCAGCCGCAGGTACATGTCATAGCCCACGGATTCCATGTGTCCGTGCTGTCTGCCGCCCAGCAGACTGCCTGCTCCGCGAATTTCCAAGTCCCGCAGGGCAATGTGAAAGCCGCTGCCGAACTGGGTAAATTCCCGCATTGCCGCCAGCCGCCGCGTGGATTCCTCCCGCAGCACCTTGTCCCGCTGAAACGTGAAATAGGCATAGGCACGGCGGTTGGAACGTCCGACACGTCCCCGCAGCTGATACAGCTGGGACAGTCCGAAGCAATCGGCATTTTCAATAATGAGGGTGTTCACGTTCGGCACGTCCACGCCGGTTTCGATAATGGTCGTGCAGACCAGAATATCCGCCTCATGTTCCACCAGCTTCCGCCAGATCTCCGACATTTCCGCCTCGCCCATTCGTCCATGTGCCACCAGAATCCGTGCATCCGGCAGATACCGCTGCAGCTTCGCCGCGGTGAATTCAATGGTGTCAATGCGGTTGTGGATATAGTACACCTGTCCGCCCCGTTTCAGTTCCCGCTGAATCGCCTGCACCAGTACCGGCTCGCTGTACTCCATGACATAGGTCTGCACCGGATAGCGATCCTGCGGCGGCTGGGAGATGACGGACATATCCCGTATGCCGCTCATTGCCATATTCAATGTGCGGGGAATGGGCGTTGCCGACAAGGTCAGCATATCCACGCCGGCAAACATGTGCTTGAACTTTTCCTTGTGTGCCACGCCGAACCGCTGTTCCTCGTCCACGATCGCCAGCCCCAGCGAACGGAATTCCACGTCTTTCTGCACAATGCGGTGGGTGCCGATGATGACATCTGCCTTGCCGCTTTTGATCTCTTTCAGAATTTCCTTCTGCCGCTTCTGAGGAACGAAGCGGGACAGCATCACCACGTTCACCGGAAAATGTTCAAACCGGCGGACTGCCGTCTGATAGTGCTGCATGGCGAGCACAGTAGTCGGCACCAGAATGGCACACTGTTTTCCGCTCATGACGCATTTCATTGCCGCACGGAGAGCTACTTCTGTTTTTCCGAAGCCCACGTCACCGCAGAGCAGCCGTTCCATGGGACGTTCCTGCTCCATGTCGTGCTTGATCTCGTCGATGCATGCCAGCTGATCTTCCGTTTCCACATAGGGGAACCGTGCCTCAAAGTCATGCTGTTCCGAACTGTCCGGTTCAAAGGCAAAGCCCTTGGTCTTTTCCCGCTTGGCATACAGTGCCAGCAGTTCGTCCGCCATATCTTTCACCGCACGGCGGACGTTGCTGCGTGTCTTTTGCCACTCCGGCGAGGACAGCCGGCTGAGTTTTACGTTGGAATCTTCCCGCGGACCGATGTATTTCGTCACCATGTCCAGCTGTGTGACCGGCACATACAAGTTTTCCTTGCCGGCATACTGAATGGTGATGTAGTCCTTGGTCACGCCCTCCAGTTCCAGCTTGCGGATTCCCAGAAACCGGCCAATACCGTGCAGGGCATGCACCACCAGATCGCCGGGGACAATGTCCGCCAGTGTCCGGATCTCCTCACCGCGGCGGTGCTGTTTCCGCCGCCGTGTGCCAGCGTGGAGTGCTCTGCCCTGTGTGATGAGAGCCGTTTTGATTTCCGGATAGGCGAAGCCGCCGGACAGGCTGCCGGTGCGGAGATAGACCACGCCCGCACGCCACACGCTGTCCGGTTCCGCCAGTTCGCAGCGGATCCCGCTTTCCTGCAAGTCCTGCTGCAAGATCGGCAGCGTTTTTTCACTGCCGGCACAGAGCATGGTGCAGTAGCCCTGACTGCTGTACTCCTGTAAGTCCTCAGTCAGCTGCCGCAGTTCCCCGCCCCACGGGGCGTTCTGGACTGCCTGCACACTGAGCAGCTTCTGAAATTCCACATGTTCGCCGCCCTGTAAGAAATTGCTGCAATACACCTGAAAGCGTTTGTCCAGCTTCGCCGCCGTTTCCGCAGGGTCCTGATAATAGCCCTCCAGACCGCGGCAAAGACTGCCCTCCTCCAGCAGCAGCTTGCAGTCCTCCTGATACTGTGCCATCAGCCCACGCTGGCTCTCCACAATGGCACCGTATTCGCTCCAGCAGACGATCTCCATGCCGTAATCATACAGCATCGGCGGCTGCTCCCACAGCAGCGGGGCGTACTTATCCAGATGCACCGGAATCATGCCGGCTTCCAGATGATCGGCATCGGCATAAAGCTTTTCCCGCACCAGATCGGCACGGCGAATGCGGAGCGACTTTCCCAGCATACGAATTTTCTTCGCCAGTTCCGCAGGGTCACAGAGGGTTTCCCGTGCCGGCGGCACCAGCACCTCGTCCAGCGGGTCTGTCCGCCGCTGGGTTTCCGGATCGAAATAGTGCATGGTGTCAATGGTATCGTCCCAGAATTCCAGCCGCACCGGAGCCGAAAGCTGCACCGGAAAGATGTCCACAATATCGCCGCGGACAGAGAACTGTCCCTGACCGGAAACGCTGTCCCCGCGGACATAGCCGCAGTCCGTCAGCTTTCTGGTCAGTTCCGACAGGTCTGCCGTGCCGTCCCGCTGTAACAATATGGTATGTTCCCGCAGCTGTTCCGGCGAAAGGGTGGGCTGGAGCAGAGCCTCGATGCTGGCGGCAACCACCTTGCACTGCCCGTTCTGCAACGCAGCCAGTGCTCCGATTCTGGCGTGTTCATAGGCAGTGGTGATGCCCTCTACCGGTGTCAGAATCACTTCTTTCGCCGGAAATACCCACGCCGCAGTTTCTTCCAGCATGGTGTTGACATCATCACAGAGCCGGCGTGCCTCTGCTTCGTCGGCAGTGATGACCAGAACCGGTGCCGAGGTCTGGCTCAATGCCGCCAGCAGGTGTGCCTTGTGAATCTGGGAAACGCCGGTAAAGGACACCGGTGTCACACCCTCCTGCCTTGCCCGCATCAGTTCCTGATATGCCGACAGCTGTTCCATTGTTGCGGTAAAAAACTGCATGGCTGATTCCCCTGCCTTTCGTTTCTAAGAAAACACGGATTAGTGACTGTACAGAGATTAGTGACTGTACAGATTCATTGCGGTGTTCATGTCGCCGCCCACGATCTTCACGGCAGCATCTGCGGCGTGTTCCAGTGCCGGCTGCAGGGCAGTCATATCCTCCTCGCTGAACTTGGACAGCACCCAGTCCGCCAGATCATACTGGGGATTCGGCTTCGCCCCCACGCCTACGCGGATACGGGGAAATTCCTCCGTGCCCAGCTGTGCGATAATGCTCTTGATGCCGTTGTGTCCGCCGGCACTGCCCTTTCGCCGCAGCCGCAGCTTTCCCGGCGGCAGAGAGATGTCATCGTAAATGACCAGTACCTGCTCCGGCGGGATCTTGTAGAAGTTCGCCGCCGCCGCAATGGCATCGCCGCTGAGGTTCATGTATGTCGTCGGCTGCATCAGCAGGCAGCGTACTTCCCCCAGCATCGCCTCGCAGCAGTTGGACTGAAATTTCATCTGGTTCAGTTTTACGCCGCCGCACTGTTTCGCCAGTTCCTCCACCGCCAGAAAGCCGGCATTGTGGCGGGTGTGTTCGTATTCCAGCCCGGGGTTTCCCAGACCGGCAACGATCCAGCTCAGCTTGCCGTGCACTCTGCCGGCGGAACCTGACTCGATCTGCTGAAATAAATCAAAAATGCCCATTTTTCCTATAACCTGCTTCATGCGGCACCAGAGCCTTCCGATGCCGCATGAATCCTTTCGCTAATACTGCTTTCCGTTTTTTGTCAGCGGGTACAGCATGCTGTACCCTGTCTTCTATTATAACGGATCAAAGCGTTCTTTTTCAAGGGGGATTTTATGAAAATTACTTCTTGCCGCCGTCCTCGGGGAACAGCTTGCTTTTCAGCTTCTTCAGGCTGTAGCCCTCCTTGACCTTGAGGTCTGCACGTTCCACAGCCAGTGCGTAATCCGGCACGTCCTTTGTGACCGTAGAACCTGCGGCAGTATAAGCACCCTTACCCAGTTCTACCGGTGCGATCAGGTTGGTGTTGCAGCCGATAAAGCAGTTATCACCGATCACACAACGCTGTTTCTTCAGACCGTCATAGTTGACGGTGACAGTGCCGCAGCCGAAGTTGACTTTCTTGCCCACGTCGCTGTCGCCTACGTATGTCAGGTGAGCAATGGCAGTCTGCTCGCCCACGATAGAGTTCTTGACTTCCACGAAATCGCCGATCTTGACACCGTTTTTCAGGTGTGAATTCGGACGGATATGGACAAACGGGCCTGCCTTTACAGCATCTTCGATCTCGGACTCGAATGCCTGCACATAGTTCAGTGTCACGTGGTCACCGATGTTGCAGTTTTCGATGAGGCAGTTCGGGCCGATGGTACACTTGGCACCGATCTTGGTCTTGCCTCTTAAAATGGTACCCGGCAGAATGGTGGTTTCCGCACCGATCTCCACATCGTTGCCGATGATGATGCCGTCGGTGTTGACAAAGTTGACACCGTTTTCCATGTGCTTCTCCAGAACCCGTTCCTGTGCCACCTTGTTCAGATGCAGCAGGTCTTTTCTGGTGTTGGCACCCAGGATCACGTCCGGATTCTCGCTGCGGTATGCACTGGCTTTCCAGCCCCGTTCCAGTGCCAGTCCCACAGTATCGGTGAGGTAATACTCGCCCTGTGCGTTGGACTGGGACAGATTCCCCAGCAGTTCCAGCAGAGCCTTGGTCTTGAACCAGTACGCACCGGAGTTCACCTCGTGGATCTCCCGCTGTGCATCTGTGGCATCTTTTTCCTCTACGATCGCCGCAATGCCGGTTTCGCTGCGGAGAATTCTGCCGTAGCCGGTGGGCTGTTCCAAAGTGGCAGTGATGACTGTCACGGCATTTTCCTGTGCCTCGTGCAGCTTCAGGGCATTGGCAATGGTTTCGCTGTCCATAAACGGGGCATCACCGCAGAGCACCAGTGTGTTGCCGTCGGTGAATTCCTGCATGAATTTTTCTGCCTGCATCACTGCATGACCGGTGCCCAGCTGTTCCGCCTGCAAAGCCGTCCGATAGCGGTTGCCCAGATACAGTTCCACGTACTGTGCCTTATAGCCGGTTACCACGCAGATGCGACTCAAGCCTGCACCCTCGCATGCACGGATCACCCAGCCCAGCATCGGCACGTCCAGTACCTGCAGCATCGGCTTCGGAATCGCAGCCTTCATACGTTTGCCGTGTCCGCCGGCAAGAATAACAACCTGATTCATGTTTTATGTCCTCCTGTAATACCCCGCTCCGGAAATTTCCGGAGCAAAGTGATTTTGCATCATGCATAGATTGGGTGCTCCTCCGGACAGCCGTCCGAAAAAAGCCCTCTTTTACATTATGACAAAATCTTGAAAGGATTGCAAGTCTTTTTTCAAAAAAAATTCGTGTATTGTGATTTTTGTATAACTTGCCACAAAAATGGGCGTAATTTTTTCTTGAAAAGTGTATAGTATTTTCACGAGAAGTATGCTATAATAATAATGAGCCGGTTGAGAAGGGGAAATTTGCCAGATTTCCCCGAATGCAATCACGCAGCCGGACATTCAATCGAAATCAAAAATTGGAGGTATTTACCAATGGCAAACAAATGGGTTTATATGTTTAGCGAAGGCGACATGACCATGCGGAATCTCCTCGGCGGTAAGGGTGCAAACCTGGCTGAGATGACCAGCATCGGTCTGCCGGTACCGCAGGGTTTCACCATCACAACTGAGGCCTGCACACAGTACTATGAGGACGGCCGCAAGATCAACGACGAGATCATGGCTCAGGTCATGGACGGCGTTAAGAAGATGGAAGAGATCAACGGCAAGAAGTTCGGCGATCTGAACAATCCGCTGCTGGTTTCCGTTCGTTCCGGTGCACGTGCTTCTATGCCGGGTATGATGGACACCATCCTGAACCTCGGTCTGAACGACGACGTTGTTGCTGCAATGATCAAGGGCAATCCGGATCCGGCTTTCGAGCGTTTCGTATATGACTCCTACAGACGTTTCATTCAGATGTTCTCTGACGTTGTTATGGAAGTCGGCAAGAAGTACTTCGAACAGCTCATCGACAAGATGAAGGAAGAAAAGGGCGTAAAGTTCGACGTAGAGCTGACCGCTGCTGATCTGAAGACTCTGGCCGAACAGTTCAAGGCTGAGTACAAGAACCAGCTGGGCACAGACTTCCCGTCTGATCCGGTAGAACAGCTGAAGCTGGCTATCGAAGCTGTATTCCGCAGCTGGGACAACCCGCGTGCAAACGTATATCGCCGTGACAACGATATTCCGTACAGCTGGGGTACCGCAGTTAACGTAATGCCGATGGTATTCGGTAACCTGAACAACGAGTCTGGTACTGGTGTAGCATTCACCCGTGACCCGGCTACCGGTGAAAAGAAGCTGATGGGTGAATTCCTGATCAACGCACAGGGCGAAGACGTTGTTGCCGGCGTTCGTACTCCGATGCCGATCGCTCAGATGGAACAGGAATTCCCGGAAGCTTACAACGAATTCATCAAGGTTTGTGAGACTCTGGAAAACCACTATCACGACATGCAGGATATGGAATTCACTGTCGAGAACAAGAAGCTGTACATGCTGCAGTGCCGTAACGGTAAGAGAACCGCACAGGCTGCTCTGCAGATCGCTTGCGACCTCGTAGATGAAGGACATAAGACAGAAGAAGAAGCAGTTCTGATGATCGATCCGAGAAACCTGGACACCCTGCTGCACCCGCAGTTCGATGCCAAGGCTCTGAAGGCTGCTACTCCGATGGGCAAGGGTCTGGGTGCTTCCCCGGGTGCTGCCTGCGGTAAGGTCGTATTCACTGCTGACGACGCAGAAGCCTGGAACGCAAAGGGCGAAAAGGTTATCCTGGTTCGTCTGGAAACCTCTCCGGAAGACATCACCGGCATGAAGGCATCTCAGGGTATCCTGACTGTCCGCGGCGGTATGACTTCTCACGCTGCCGTTGTTGCTCGTGGTATGGGTACCTGCTGTGTATCCGGCTGCGGCGACATCAAGATGAACGAAGAAGACAAGCAGTTCGAACTGGCTGGAAAGACCTTCCACGAGGGCGACTACATTTCTATCGACGGTTCTACCGGTAACATCTATGACGGCATTATCCCGACTGTTGACGCTTCCATCGCCGGCACATTCGGCCGCGTTATGGGCTGGGCAGACAAGTACAGAACTCTGAAGGTTCGTACCAACGCTGATACTCCGGCTGACGCAAAGAAGGCTCGCGAACTGGGTGCAGAAGGTATTGGTCTGTGCCGTACCGAGCACATGTTCTTCGAAGCTGACAGAATCGCAGCATTCCGTGAAATGATCTGCTCTGACACTGTTGAAGAAAGAAAGGCTGCTCTGGCAAAGATCGAGCCGATGCAGCAGGGCGACTTCGAGGCTCTGTACGAAGCTCTGGAAGGCAATCCGGTTACCATCCGTTTCCTGGATCCGCCGCTCCACGAATTCGTTCCGACCGAAGAAGAAGACATCAAGAAGCTGGCTGATGCTCAGGGCAAGACTGTAGATCAGATCAAGGCTATCATTGCTTCTCTGCACGAATTCAACCCGATGATGGGTCACCGTGGCTGCCGTCTGGCTGTTACTTATCCGGAAATCGCTGAAATGCAGACCAAGGCAATCATCAAGGCTGCTATCAACGTAAAGAAGAATCATCCGGATTGGACCGTTAAGCCGGAGATCATGATCCCGCTGGTCGGCGATGTGAAGGAACTGAAGTTCGTAAAGAAGGTCGTTGTAGAAACTGCTGACGCTGAAATCGCTGCTGCTGGTTCTGACCTGTCTTATGAAGTTGGTACCATGATCGAGATCCCGAGAGCTGCTCTGACTGCTGACGACATCGCAAAGGAAGCTGACTTCTTCTGCTTCGGTACAAACGACCTGACTCAGATGACTTACGGCTTCTCTCGTGACGATGCTGGTAAGTTCCTCGGTGCATACTATGATGCAAAGATCTTCGAGAGCGATCCGTTCGCTAAGCTGGACCAGACTGGTGTTGGTAAGCTGATGAAGATGGCTATCGATCTGGGTAAGCCGGTCAACAGCAAGCTGCACTGCGGTATCTGCGGTGAGCACGGCGGCGACCCGACATCTGTTGAGTTCTGCCACGAAATCGGTCTGGACTATGTTTCCTGCTCTCCGTTCCGTGTGCCGATCGCAAGACTGGCTGCTGCACAGGCTGCAATCAAGAACAAGTAAGTTTGATTCGTTCGTTTATCCACGCAGTCGCCTGACTGCCTGACTCCGGACATGTGCAGGACCTGACGGACAAGTTATGGACAAGTCACTGTCGAAAATGATTCCCGAACAATTTTGATATATCGAAAAGAATCCCTGTACATCGGACGTGATGTACAGGGATTTTTGGCAATACCGCACAAAGATTGTGCGACAGATGCGTCGTCAAATTTTTCG
>OGYK01001843.1_pt1 | contig 14709 bp, 10 predicted proteins | sample 1576501 | NCBI WGS metagenome assembly OGYK01 (sample SAMEA3541530, study PRJEB24748) | human gut metagenome | biome: human gut; feature: human-associated habitat; material: faeces | place: China | collected 2012
GGCTTGAACACAATCTTCAAGCCACTTTTCTATAAACGCTATTTATTGATTTTGTTTTGGCAAGAGTAACCTTTGCCATACGATATAACTTTATGACAATTATAATGCGGCGCGCTTTAGCCACTTTATCGACAGTCTAAAGGGAATGGCTTTTGCCATTCCCTTTAAATATTATTATTTTACTTTAATATTAACTGTTTTATAAACACCGTTTTGAGCGTAAACATAAATTGTGCATTTACCTTTTTTAACGCCCTTAACTTTACCTTTTGCATTAACAGTTGCAACAGCGGTATTTGAAGATTCATAGCAAATAGCTCTGTGTCTTCTAATTTTTTTATCCTTCTTGATTTCAGAAGCTTTGATTTTGAAAGTCTTACCTTTCTTAATTGTAGCCTTTGTTTTATTTACCTTAACAGCCTTTGCTACACCGTATTTTCCGCCAAGAGTAGTTGCGTGAATTTTCTTTGACACAGCGGTAGTAACTTTAGTACCGTTAATATTTTTAAATGCTACGATATTGTACTTGTAATAAGTACCTTTCTTAAGCTTCTTTTGAGTATAAGATGTTGTTTTACCTGAAACAACTTTAAGTACTTTGTACTTACTCTTAGCACCGCACTTTGCGCCGTAAACAATGTAACCGTCTGCATTCTTAACCTTATTCCACTTTACAGTTACACTGTTCTTTGTAAGCTTAGTTGTTTGTGCTTTTAAAAGACCGAAGTTTGAACCTTTATAATCACCGTCGCCCTTAACAGGTGTACCTGTCATTACCTTTTCAGTTAATGATGAAGTCTCACTTGAAATATTATTTTGGGTAAGATAAATATAAATTAACTTGGCTGTTGCAGAATCTACACCGTAACTATCAGCAATTTTGTTTTCACCCGGTGTAAGCGGAGGTGTTGACGGTGTCGGATTTGACGGAGTTGAAGGTGTTGAAGGCGTTGGATTTGGTGCCGGTTGACTTGGTGCAACATAATTAGGATTAGCCACACCGCAAACCAAGCAATTAGCTGAATTATTGCCAAAGTTGTGACCTGTTGCCTTAATCATTTCACCTATTTTCAATGTTTCATGACAAACTGAACATATGGTATCGCTTTGCTTACCGTCTTTTGTGCAAGTTGGTCTAACAGAATTGTTAGCAGAAACAGGTTTGTGACCGAGTGCATCAATTTTTTCTTGCTTAACAAGAACAGCATTACAAACTGAGCAGTGCTTACCCTCTGTTAAACCTGATTGAGTGCAAGTCGGTGCTACCGCTTTATCAATTACTTCTGTATGACCTAATGCTTTTACATAATCATCTTTATATGTGTCACCGCAATTTTTACATTTATAAATTGTATATCCCTGTTCGGTACAGGTCGGTGCTACAACATTTTTAACATATGAATGTCCAAGCTTTGTACCTTCTTTTGTAACAACATCCTTATGGTTACATACAGAACAAACTCTTACGCTATATTCATCTTCTGTACAAGTAGCCGGATGTACTGTCGTCTCTCCGTATTGGTGACCTATTGGAGATTTAACATTGTTATAAAATTTTTCACCATCTTTGTTTTGGTAAAGTGTGTAACCAAATTCAGTACATTTAGGTTCAACTGTTTCAACTAAAGTATATCCTTCAGGTACTACATATGATGTGTCTACTTTTTTTTCATCGCCGCATTTGCTGCAAACGATTTTCTTTTCAGTTTCAAGATACTTATAGTTATGGCCTGTTGCCTTAATTACTTCACCGCCGGTATGCTTTCCGCACTTTGAGCATTCATATTCAGCTTCTTTACCGTCTGCTGTACAGGTAGCTTCTTGTTTTTTCGATACTAAAATTGAATAATCGTGCTTAAGAGCAGGAATTACATCGCCGCCTATTGTATCACCGCAGTTTTTACATCTCTTTTCTTCAGTTTTACCTGGAGTTTCGCAAGTGGCATCAACCTTTGGCGAAACAACTTCATAATCATGGCCTTTTTTCTTTTCGCCTACTTCAGTTTTTATTCTGTGGCAAACTGAACATTCGTATACAATCTGTTCGTCCTGTGTACATGTTGCAGGTGTCGAAGATTTCTTTACATAATGGTCATCACACAAAGCCCAATCTTTATATCCGCATTCTGAACAGGTGCGGATATGACCGTTTTTACCATCTTGTGTAATTTGTGAGTATGTGCCATAATTATGCGGCGTTTTTGCCGGTACTATTTTCTTTTCAAAATAGTCAACATTTGCACTTGCAGTTTTTTCAACAGCAGGCTGCCATTCAAATGTTACAGTGCAATGGCCTGTTTCATCGCGATCTTCATAACTATCACTGAGAACAGGTACAACTATTTTATCTCCTGCTTTATAATAGTTATCTGAAAGAAGTTCTGTGTTTGAATTTGTAAACTTAATGCGATATTGCTTACTGTTTTCAAGCTTAGCCTTTGCTTTTTCATAAGCACTAACGCGATTTTTAATATCGTTTGTACAATTTGCAACTCTAACTGCAACGTCTGATATATCGGTTGCATCCTTACCGTCATTTTGGTTAAAAGATGAATTCGGGTCACAATCATACAAATCCTGTATTGCTTTGTAATACTCATTAACTGCATCAGGAGTATACAATGTCTGGTCAAAACTTTCCAAATCTTTTGCAGCTTCTTTTGCAGCTGTAACAATCGGCTTATAGTTTACAACATAAATTGTTGAACTTGACTGTCCTGAATTATTATCATAAGCAGTTGTAAAATCTACATTACTTGAATTTGTTGTCCAATAAAGTTTTTTAGCCAAAAAACCGTCTGCGATAAAAGAAGCGTCATTATCAATATTTGAATCAATATGAAGAAAACTTGCCAAATTTCTCTTGCCACGGTCATTACCGAAATTGTAGAATTGATTAGCGTTTTCACCACTGCTGATAAATTCAGTTAAAACATTTGATTCAAAACCAAATGGTGTATTATTACCGTACATATTAGCGTTGAAGTTTTGATTTTGTTCAGTTGAAGTTTTACTTCCGCGCCAAGTATCAGCATAGAAATTTGCACTGTGAGCCGGCGAAGTGGCATTAGATATACGCTCACTGTCATATGGTGCAGCATAGTAAATTGTTCTATTACCATCAAATAGAGTGTTAGCTGAATTTTGAGCTACACACATAATCGGCATATAAGCATCAGTCGTGCCATCCCACATAAGTACAGCTGACGGATAAAAAGTCATAAATTCCAAATAATTACTTTGAAATCGCAAGCAGTTATTTTCGCTGTTATAAGCGCTCGGCCAATAAAGTACATTTGAAGACGGAGCATATGACTGCTTATGAGATTTACCGTCTGATGAGCTTAATTCATTAACCTCAGCACTGTTACTCCAAAAAACTTCACTCAAACCTGTCTTTGCTGTAAAGGTTTTTGACGGAGCTGCATGGTACTTTTTGTTTGTTTCGTCAATGTTTGAGCTTACGCTCTTTACCGTAGCCGCAGATGCAGTAACAGCTGTAAAAGGAGTTACAGTCATTATCATTATAAGCGACATAAGGCATGCAATGGTTTTTTTGAATATAAACATAGATTATTCCTCCCACATATATAATATAGTTTTAGTATTGTTTTTATATTAACATAAGAAATCATTTTTTGCAATATTTTGTACATATTTTTTAATGTCATACTGTATTTTCATACAATATTTTATACATTATTTTTGCAATGTATAAAACAACAACGGAATATAAACAAAAAAGTGCCACAAAAGTGGCACTTTTTATAAATTTGTTAATTAAACAGGATGAACCTTTGATTCAAAGTCTTCATGCTTACCGTCAAGATTGTATTTTTTATCTCTTCTCTTTTGGAAGAACTTAACTGCAACCTGACCAAACTGAGCATATGAAAGAACATCTTCTTCCTGCTCATAATATTCTTTAATTTCATCCTTGAAATCATCAATTTTATCATGAATAAGGTCAGCAGGGCGGCAGGTGATAATTTCATCATCGCCTACAATCTTCTTCTGGAATTCAGGGTCAATATCACAAGGTGTTTTACCGTACTTACCGGCAACCATATCCTTAAATTCCTTGGTTACCATCTTATATCTTTCACCCATAATAACATTGAAAACAGCCTGTGTACCAACGATTTGAGATGTAGGAGTAACAAGCGGTGGGTAACCTGAATCTTCCCTTACTCTCGGAACTTCGGCAAGAACTTCATCAAGCTTATCTGCCTTGCCTGCCTGCTTAAGCTGTGATACAAGGTTAGAAAGCATACCGCCCGGAACCTGATAAAGAAGAGTATTAGCATCAACACCAAGCATTTTAGGGTCAAGAAGACCTGATTTAAGATACTTTTCACGAAGCGGTGTGAAGAAATCTCTAATTTCTGAAAGAGCCTTAATATCAAGACCCGTATCATACTCTGTACCTTTAAGTGCGGCAACCATTGATTCGGTAGCCGGGTGAGAAGTACCCATAGCAAGCGGACTCATAGCAGTATCAATTACATCAACACCTGCTTCAATACCCTTAAGGTGAACCATAGAAGCAAGGCCTGAAGTATAGTGAGAGTGAAGCTGAACAGGAATATCAACTGTACTTTTAAGTGCTTTAACAAGGTCATAAGTTCCGTAAGGAGTTAAAAGACCTGCCATATCTTTAATACAGATTGAATCTGCACCGGCGTTTTCAAGTTGCTTTGCATAATTGCAATAATAATCAATATCAAAAACAGGGCCGGTGGTATATGAAATAGCAGCTTGAACATGACCGCCGTATTTCTTGGCTGCATCAATAGCTGTTTGAAGGTTACGAACATCGTTAAGAGCATCAAATATTCTTAAAATATCAATACCGTTATCAATACTCTTCTTTACAAAATAATCAACGAGTTCATCAGAATAATGGCGGTAGCCGAGCATATTCTGACCTCTGAAAAGCATTTGAAGCTTTGTGTTAGGACATTTTTTACGAATAAGACGAAGCCTATCCCAAGGGTCTTCATCAAGGAATCGAAGACAACTGTCGAAAGTTGCACCGCCCCAACATTCAAGTGAGTGGTAGCCGATTTTATCCATTTTTTCGAGGATGTCTTCAAATTCGTCAGTTCTCATACGAGTTGCAATCAAAGACTGATGAGCATCACGGAGAACTGTTTCAGTAATACCGATTTTAGCCATTTATGACACCTCTTAGTTTAATGTAATGATAACCTGGCCTGCTTCAACGCTGTCACTCTTTGAAACATTGATTGATGCAACAGTACCATCCTGTGGAGCAACGATTTCATTTTCCATTTTCATAGCTTCAAGAATGCAAAGAACTGAACCGCTTGAAACTGAATCGCCTACTGAAACCTTAACATCAAGGATAGTACCAGGCATAGGAGCTTCAACCTTAACTGAACCTGCTGAACCCTGAGCTGCCGGTGCAGGTGCTGCGGCAGGAGCCGGTGCAGGTGCAGCAGCAGGTGCCGGTGCAGGTGCAGCAGCAGGAGCCGGTGCAGGTGCAGCAGCAGGAGCCGGTGCAGGTGCAGCAGCAGGAGCCGGAGCATTTGCACCTTCCTGAACTGTAACATTATAAGCTGTACCGTTTACGGTAATAGTATAGTTTTTCATATTTTAATCCTCCATTATTTAACAGAATGTTTTCTTGGTAAAGTATTTTCTCTTTTACCTGCAAGAATATCAAGTGCAGAAATAACTTTTGCACGGGTATCGGCAGGAGCAAAAATATCATCAACTGCGCCACAAGCTGCGGCAGTGAATGGTGAAGCAACCTTTTCAATATATTCTTTTTCAAGGTCTTGCTTGCTTTCGCCGTTTGCAAGTCTGTCATTAAATAAAAATTGAACAGCAGACTCGGTAGGAAGTGGAGAAGCAACACTCTTATCCCAAGCGAAAGTAAAGTCTGCATTTGAGCCTTTACCTGCAAGAACAATATATGCAAGGCCGACTGCATTACCTGTAATTACAGAAATTTTAGGTGTAGTTGCAGTTGCATAAGCACTTGTAAGTTTAGTAAATGCTGTAAGGCATTGATTTTCCTTGCCCGTCTTATTAACAGTACCGTTTGCATTAACCAAAGTTACAACCGGAATTGAATAAGCATCGCAAAGCTTAACCATAGCTTCAGCCTTATAAGAACAGCAAGGGCAAATAGGTTCACCTTCAAATGCAACAAAGCCTACTGTTGTACCCATAACTGTTGCAAGAGCTGTTTTACATTTCTTTTCTGAATATCCGCCCTTAAGTTCAACTACTGAATTTGCATCTGCAATACTGTTAATAACAGCCATTGCATCATCACCGTCGTTTGCAAAAGTGCTTGGTGCTTCAAATTCAAAAAGAGGAGAAGGGGCAAGGTTATTTGACGGAAGAAGCGAAGCAAGATTTTTAACCTGTGCCACTGCATCTTCAAAAGTATCGCAAAGAATATCAACAGTTCCTGCTTCATAGCTTTCTTCGGCAGTAACTTCACTTGGAGCTGTTACATAAAAATCAGCATCCTTAACCGCTACTACAACATCAGCCATATTTGCAATAAGAGCAGATGTGCCGAGGCAAGAACCTGCAACAATTGAAATTTGAGGGCATACGCCACTCATTGATGTTGATGCTTTAACAAGATCACCGTAAGCATTCATAACTTCAAAACCTTCGGTAAGCTTAACACCATTTGAATCATACACGCCGATGACCGGACAACCGGTTTTTAAAGCGAGTTCATAAATCTTTTTAATTTTAGCACACTGTGCAACAGTTACATCCTGTGAAAATGCATAAACTGCACACTCATTAACTGTTCCGAAGCCGGCAACAACTTCAACTGAGCCGTCAGCTGATTTAGCATAAGCATCAATTTCAGTAAATGAACCGTCATCAAAAAGTGCTTCAAGTCTTTTAAGTGCTTTTGAGTCGTTCACTGTTTTGTCCTCCTTAAATTGTGACAGAGCATTTATGAAAAATTTAAAATATTCCAAATTTGCCTATTATAGATTTTAACACTTTGGGATAGCAATATCAATATTTTTTATAAATTTTATTATATTTTGCCGATTTTGTTAAAAAATTATTTAATATATTAGTGGCATTTGAGCATAAAATAAAAAAATCAAGACTTGGACCGTGAAGACCAAGCCTTGATTTAATGATATAAGGGAAATATTATATCTGTCTTTATTACTCGCTGAAAAGCGGAGTTGAAAGGTATCTGTCACCTGTATCAGGTAAGAGAGCGACAATTGTTTTGCCCTTATTTTCAGGCCTTTTAGCAAGTTCTTTTGCTGCCCAGAGTGCTGCGCCGCTTGAAATGCCGACAAGTACACCCTCTTGCTTAGGAAATTCCTTACCTGTTGCAAATGCATCTTCGTTTTCAACTGCGATGATTTCATCGTAAATATCTGTATTAAGAGTATCAGGAACAAAGCCTGCGCCGATACCTTGAATTTTATGAGGGCCTGCTGTACCCTTTGAAAGAACAGGTGATGTAGCCGGTTCTACTGCAACTACTTTTACATTAGGATTTTGGCTCTTAAGGTATTCGCCGACACCTGAAAGTGTACCGCCTGTGCCTACACCTGCTACGAAAATATCAACTTTGCCTTCGGTATCGTTCCAAATTTCAGGGCCTGTTGTTGCCTTATGAGTTGCAGGGTTTACAGGATTGGTAAACTGGCCTGCAATAAAGCTGTTTGGAAGTTCGCTTGCAAGTTCTTCTGCCTTTGCGATAGCACCCTTCATACCCTTTGCACCGTCTGTCAAAACAAGTTCGGCGCCGTATGCTTTCATAAGATTTCTTCTTTCAACGCTCATAGTTTCAGGCATTGTGATAATGAGTTTATATCCCTTTGCAGCAGCTACACTGGCAAGGCCGATACCTGTGTTACCACTTGTTGGTTCAATAATAACTGAATCTGCTTTAAGCTTTCCTGTTTTTTCTGCGTCTTCAATAATTGACTTTGCAATTCTGTCTTTAACAGAACCTGCCGGATTGAAATATTCAAGCTTTACAAGAACTGTTGCTTCAAGATTGTTTTCTTTTTCAAAATTCTGTACCTCAAGAAGTGGTGTTTTACCAACGAGGTCAAGTGCTGATTTATAAATAGCCATAATAAATAATCTCCTTAAATTTAATCAAATAATTTAGAATTTAAAATTAGTCGATTGCGGCGAAAGCTTCGTCGAGATCGTGAATAATATCGTCAATATGCTCTGTACCGATAGAAAGTCTGATTGTATTAGGCTTAATATCCTGTTCTGCAAGTTCTTCAGGGCTAAGCTGACTGTGTGTTGTGGTTGCCGGATGAATAACAAGTGATTTAACATCTGCTACATTTGCAAGGATTGAGAAAATCTTTAAGCTGTCAATAAACTTCTTGGCTTCTGCTTCTCCGCCCTTAATTTCAAATGTGAAGATAGAACCTGCACCGTTTGGAAAATACTTGTTATAAAGTTCTTTATATCTTGGGTCAATGCTTGGATGATTAACCTTTTCAACTTTAGGGTTATTAACAAGATATTCAATAACTTTCTTTGTGTTTTCAACATGGCGTTCAACACGAAGTGAAAGTGTTTCAAGACCCTGAAGAAGAAGGAATGCATTGAACGGTGAAATTGTAGCACCGGTATCACGAAGAATGATTGCACGAATGTATGTTACAAATGCTGCCGGGCCAACTGCTTCTTGGAATGAAATACCGTGATAGCTTGGGTTAGGGTCGGAAATCTGTGGGTATTTGCCACTTGCTTTCCAATCGAAATTACCGCTGTCGACGATTACACCGCCCAAAGTAGTACCGTGACCGCCGATAAACTTAGTAGCACTGTGAACTACAATATCTGCACCGTATTCAATAGGTCTTAAAAGATAAGGTGTTGCAAATGTTGAGTCAATAACAAGAGGAATGTTATGTGAATGTGCAATATCTGCAAGCTTTTGAATATCAATAAGATTTGAATTTGGATTGCCTAGTGTTTCAATAAAGATTGCTTTTGTGTTATCCTGAATTGCATTTTCAAAATTAGCAAGGTCATCAGGGTCAACAAAAGTTGTTGTTACACCAAACTGTGAAAATGTATGTTCAAGATAGTTATAAGTACCGCCGTAAATTGTTTTTGCTGATACAATGTGGTCGCCTGCCTGTGCAAGAGCTTGGAAAGTATACGCAAGTGCTGCTGCACCTGAAGCTGTTGCAAGAGCAGCCACACCGCCTTCAAGAGCTGCAACTCTCTGTTCAAAAACATCTTGTGTTGAATTGGTAAGTCTGCCATAGATATTGCCTGCATCTGCAAGGCCGAATCTTGCCTGTGCGTGATCGCTGTTTTTAAATACATATGAAGTTGTTTGATAAATAGGAACTGCTCTTGAATCTGTTGCCGGGTCCGGTTCTTCCTGACCTACATGAAGTTGAAGTGTTTCAAAATGATATTTATATTCTGACATAATGTTAATTTCCTTTCGATGTTAAAATTAGTTTTTGAATTTGTAATAAGTATTAAGGCTAAAATAATTTATGATTTTACATATAACATCGAAAACACATTCGTTGATTTTTAACATTAGCGACTGTTAGTTTGCTGCAAATTTTATTCATAACAATCTCTCCTTAAATATTTCCCTTATTACCTACGAGGTTTGTAGGTTATCTCTGTGATGTCTACACTATACAACACATTACCTATTTTGTCAATAGGTTTTTAGTGTTTTTTTAAATATTTTTTTCAGAAGACAGAAAAATGCCCGAAAACACAAGGTTTTTCGGGCATTTAGTTTTTTGATATTTTCAATTATTTAAGCACAAAGCCTACTTTTTTCATGACTTTATCAAGTGTGCGCTGGGATACACGCTGTGCCAAATCAGCACCTTGAGTCCATTTTTCCTGAAGATAAGCTTTATCTTTCATAAGTTCATTATAACGCTTTTGAACAGGCTCAAGCTCAGCAACAACCGCTTCACCTACTGCGGTTTTAAAATCACCGTAGCCTTTGCCGGCAAATTCACTTTCAATAGCATCAAATGTTTTGCCTGTAACTGCTGAATAAATTGACATAAGGTTATTTATTCCGTCTTTACCCTCGGCATAGCGAACACTCATTTCACTGTCGGTTACAGCACTCTTAAACTTTTTCATAATAACATTAGGTTCATCTGTAAGATAAACTGTACCTTTAGGGTTAGGGTCTGACTTACTCATCTTTCTTGTAGGGTCAGCAAGGCTCATAACCTTTGCCGCAGTTTTGGTAATATACGCTTCAGGAACAGTGAATACATTACCATATATACCGTTAAAACGCTCGGCAATATCCCTCGTGATTTCAAGATGTTGCTTTTGGTCAACACCAACAGGAACAACATCTGCCTGATAAAGAAGAATATCTGCCGCCATAAGTGAAGGGTAAGTAAAAAGACCTGCATTAACATTATCCGAGTGTTGCTGTGACTTGTCCTTAAACTGTATCATTCTGCTAAGCTCACCAAATTGAGTATAGCAATTAAGTATCCAAGCAAGCTGTGAATGTTGCGGCACATGTGACTGAATAAAGAGAATACTCTTATCAGGGTCGAGTCCGGTAGCCATAAGTAAGGCATAAAGCTGGGTAGTTTGAGTTCTGAGCTTTTGCGGGTCTTGCCTTACGGTAATTGAGTGCAAATCGGCAATGCCGAACACTGTATCAAAATCATCTTGGAAATCTTTCCAGCCACGCATTGCTCCGAGATAATTGCCCAAAGTAGGCACAGAGGTAGGTTGGATAAGTGAAAGACTTCTTTTTTTGCGTTCTTTTTTAATTTCTTCTGCCATTGTTTTTCTCCGATTATCTATATAATTTAGCTACTTCACCCAAAGCCTTAACACCGTTTATAATACCGTCATCGGTAGGGGTTGAGAAATTAAGGCGAATGTAGTGCGATTCCTGCGTATCATCCATTAAAAATGCATTACCCGGAACGACTGCAACATTCTTTTCAACTGCTTTTTTAACAAATTCAAGCATATTTACATCATCAGGCAATTTGCACCAAACAAAAAGTCCGCCTTCCGGCTTAACATATTCTACAAAATCGCCAAGATGTTCATCAATACATTCACACATAAGATTAAGCTTATTTCTGTAAATGCCCTGAATATGCTTAATATGAGCATCAACATCATAGTTTTTAAACCATTCGTCAACAATCATTTGATTAAGGCAAGGTGTATGCACATCGGAAGCCTGCTTGCCTACCGTCATTTTAGCCATAACCGTTTTAGGCGAAATGCAATAAGCAACACGAAGACCCGGTGAAAGAATTTTAGAAAACGAGCCGGCATAAATAACTATTCCGTCCTCATCCATTGATTTAATAGTAGGAAGCGGAGTACCGCTGACTCTTAAATCACCGTAAGGGTTATCCTCCAAAACCATAACACCGTACTGTTTAGCAAGTGCATAAAGCTTCTTTCTCTTTTCCAAAGACATTGTAACACCCGAAGGGTTTTGGAAATTAGGAATTGTATATATAAACTTTGCATTTTTTGTAGATTTGAGTGCTTCTTCAAGCATAGCGATATTGATTCCGTCTGCTTCAACAGGCACACCTTTAAGCTTACAGCCGTAAGAACGGAAGCAATTAAGCGAACCGATAAATGACGGCTCTTCACAAATAACTGTATCCCCTTCGTTACAAAGAACTTTGGTAGTTAAATCCATAACCTGCGTTGCACCTGAAACAATAAGCACATCGTCAAAGTCCTTGCCGATATTTTCGTGATTTTTCATCCACTTTTTAACTGTATCACGCAACGGCTGATAGCCCTCGGATACGCCGTACTGAAGTGCATCAATAGGGCGGGAATCAAGTATATCTGCCGCAATTGCCCTTACCTCTTCAACAGGGAAAGCATCCGGTGCCGGATTGCCTGCTGCAAGTGGAATAATTTTAGGGTCTGCTGTTGCTTTAAGTATTTCTCTGATAGCACTTGGCTGGAGAGAAGAAATTTTGTCAGAAAATGTATAGTCCATTGTTTTGCCTTCTTTTTATATTTAAGCAATCAACATAGAAATAAATTTTGCAAGAATTTCTGCATTGTTTGCTTTTGAATTTTCAACATATTCGCTTTTAAATTTATACAACATATCAAAATCATAGCTGTTTGATTTAATTGCATTTACAAGAGCTTCTGCATCTTCAAAAGTCGCGCTTGGCATTTCCTCTTTAAGATTAACATTTATTCCCCGTTCTTTTGAATATTCTTCATAATCGGGTACAAAGAAATAAAGCGGTTTCATCAAAACACTAGCTTCAAAAGCACAAGCCGAATAATCGGTTATTATAACATCGGCAATTTTCATCAAATCATATGTTGAAAAATCACCGCTGTAAGAAAATTTATCCTCAATCTTAATTTTAGAAAACAGAGGATGCGCGCTAATTATCAAATGATAATCAGCAAGTTCGTCAAATTCAACCTTAAGCTTTTCTGCTACATAAGCATCTCTTTCACGAAAAGTAGGAAGATAAAGAACAATTTTTTTATCACTTAAAGCCGGATTTTCTGTAAAAAAGCGGGAAGCACAGCCGTTATCAGTTAATATATCGTCAACCCTCGGCAGTGAGCAAATCTTAATTTTAGAATTATCACAGCCAAACGCTTCCATATAAAACTTCGCTGTTTTTTTACTCGGTGCAAGAACATAATCATAATTTTTATGCATACACATAGCACGGCTGATTTTTTCATCCCTGCCCTCTTTTGTACCGACACTTTGAAGCCCAAACTTTTTGAGTGCGCCCAAAGCGTGCCACATTTGAATAACTTTAAGGCTCTTTTTATGCTTCAAGCAAGAAACAGTAATTGAATAAGTATCAATTATTGCTACCTTTGATGTTGCAAGATAATACATATCACCTATTATTGAAAAGCAATATGCAATTTTTCCCGGCAAGCTTTCAGGTATCATTTTAAGCCTGAAAACCTGCTCGGTATTTGGACATTCATTATTTATTGCTTCTTCAAGAAGCTTCATATCAAGGCTTTTATCATTGCTTTGCCTTGAAAGATAAACTATTCTGTTTTTAGTTTTAAAAAGCTTAATGGGAGCATAAATAATTTTAAGTAATATTTTTAATATTTCAATCAATAAGACTTTCATATTATCACTTCTTTAATTATTCATAAAGAGGATATTTTGCACAAATTTCGGCAACACCGTTTGTGATATATTCCTTTTGATTATCAAAATCTGTAACAGCAAGAGTAATGTACTCTGCAATTTTATCCATATCATCAGTGTTAAGACCCCTTGTAGTAGCGGCAGGAGTACCGATACGAACACCGGATGTAACAAACGGTGAAAGAGGTTCATTAGGAACAGTATTTTTATTAAGAGTAATATGAACATCATCAAGTCTGTTTTCAAGTTCCTTACCTGTTACACCTGTACCCCTAAGGTCAAGAAGGCAAAGGTGATTATCAGTACCACCGGAAACAAGCTTCATTCCTCTGTTCATAAGTCCGTTTGCAAGAGCCTTTGCGTTTTCAACAACTCTCTTTTGATAATCAGCAAATTCAGGCTTAAGAGCTTCGCCGAAGCAAACTGCCTTACCTGCAATAACATGCATAAGAGGGCCGCCCTGTGTACCCGGAAATACTGCTGAATTAAGCTTTTTAATAAGATATTCATTATTGCAGAGAATAAGACCGCCGCGTGGACCTCTTAATGTTTTATGAGTTGTAGTTGTAACAACATCGGCATATGGAATAGGTGACTGATGAAGTCCTGCAGCAACAAGGCCTGCAATATGCGCCATATCTACCATAAACATTGCACCGTTTGCGTGTGCAATATCAGCCATTGTTTTAAAATCAATTTCTCTTGGATAAGCGGAAGCACCTGCAACCACAAGTTTAGGTTTAACTTTATTAACTTGCTTTGCAAATTCCTTGTAATCAATAAATCCGTTTTCATCAACACCGTAAGGTACAAAGTTGAAATACTTACCGCTGATATTAGCAGGTGAACCGTGAGTAAGGTGACCGCCGTTATCAAGGCTCATACCCATAACTGTATCACCCGGCTTAAGAAGTGCAAGGTAAACAGCAGTATTAGCCTGCGCACCTGAATGAGGCTGAACATTAGCAAAATTGCATTTAAAAAGCTCACACGCTCTTTTAATAGCAATGTTTTCAACAATATCCACATATTGGCAACCGCCGTAATAACGCTTTGCCGGCAAACCCTCGGCATACTTATTTGTAAGAACACTGCCCATAGCAGCCATTACCTGAGGGGAAACAAGGTTTTCCGAAGCAATAAGTTCAATATTATCACGCTGGCGTTTTAATTCAAGTGCCATTGCGTCTGCAACTTCCTTATCCGTTTCGGCAACTTTACCGATTGAATCATAATAATCCGAATACATAATAAAATCCTCCTGAATATTTATACAAATTTATATAATTATACACATCTATAATATCATATAATAAGTAAATATACAACATCAAATTAAAAAATAAGCATACAAATATAATTTGTATGCACCAGCGTGTAGAAAAAGCTAAATTATAAAGTTCTACACGCTGGTAGATTTTGAGAAAGTGAGATAAATTTTGTATTTTGCGAGTGGGAGCTGTACGAGGGTACTGCCCCCGAACAAAAGACAAAAAGCGCAAAAAATAGCTTGGACTCGATGTCCAAGCTATTTTTCAATCCCTCCGAGTGCAACA
>OGYK01001844.1_pt1 | contig 14708 bp, 11 predicted proteins | sample 1576501 | NCBI WGS metagenome assembly OGYK01 (sample SAMEA3541530, study PRJEB24748) | human gut metagenome | biome: human gut; feature: human-associated habitat; material: faeces | place: China | collected 2012
TAGGGATATCTCCGAGCACCTTCCATATTCTGGAATCCATGGAATTCCCGGAACCGGTTATCCAGCTGGCAATCGAGCCGAAGACCAAGGCTGGTCAGGACAAGATGGGTATCGCTCTGGCAAAGCTGGCAGAAGAAGACCCGACCTTCCGTACCTGGACAGACGAGGAAACTGGTCAGACCATTATCGCCGGCATGGGCGAACTGCATCTGGACATTATCGTAGACCGTCTGCTTCGCGAATTCAAGGTAGAAGCAAACGTTGGTGCTCCGCAGGTATCCTATAAGGAAACCATTAAGGGCACTGCTGACGTGGACTACAAGTACAAGAAGCAGTCCGGTGGTTCCGGTCAGTACGGTCACGTTAAGATCCGTGTGGCTCCGAACGAATCCGGTAAGGGCTATGAGTTCATCAACAAGGTTGTCGGCGGTGCAATTCCGAAGGAATACATTCCGGCTGTTGACGCTGGTATCCGCGGTGCAATGCAGGCTGGTATTCTGGCTGGCTATGAAGTTGTAGACGTAAAGGTTGAACTGTACGATGGATCTTATCACGAAGTCGACTCCTCTGAAATGGCATTTAAGATCGCCGGCTCTATCGCTTTCAAGGAAGCAATGAAGCAGGCACAGCCGATTCTGATGGAACCGATCATGAAGGTTTCCGTTACTGTTCCGGACGATTACACTGGTACCGTTATCGGCGACCTGAGCTCTCGTCGTGGACAGATCCAGGGTCAGGAAGCTCGTCCGGGCTCTGTACAGGTAGACGCTCTGGTGCCGCTGTCTGAAATGTTCGGCTATACCAGCGACCTGCGTTCCAACACTCAGGGTCGTGGTCAGTATTCTATGGAACCCCACAGCTATCAGGAAGTTCCGAAGAATATCGCTGAAAAGATCATGACAGACCGCAAGAAGTAATCTTTTTTGAAAAATTCTCTGTTTTTTTCAAAAAAGACTTGCAATTTGCTTTGAAATCTGGTACAATATGTGTAACACTTCTCGTAAGTGCATTACGCTGAATTAAAATTCATTATTGAGGAGGATTATTCCAATGGCAAAGGCTAAATTTGAAAGAACCAAACCGCATGTAAACATTGGTACCATTGGTCACGTTGACCACGGTAAGACCACTCTGACTGCTGCTATCACAAAGACTCTGGCTCTGAAGGGTCAGGCTCAGTACGAAGCTTACGATATGATCGATAAGGCTCCGGAAGAAAGAGAACGTGGTATCACAATCAACACCGCTCACGTTGAGTATGAAACTGACAAGCGTCACTACGCTCACGTTGACTGCCCGGGACATGCTGACTATGTTAAGAACATGATCACTGGTGCAGCTCAGATGGACGGTGCAATTCTGGTAGTTGCTGCTTCTGATGGCCCGATGGCTCAGACCAAGGAGCACATCCTGCTGGCTCGTCAGGTAGGCGTACCGGCAATCGTTGTATTCCTGAACAAGGCTGACCAGGTTGACGATCCGGAACTGCTGGAACTGGTTGAAATGGACGTTCGTGAAACTCTGAACGAGTACGACTTCCCGGGCGATGACACTCCGATCATCGTTGGTTCTGCTCTGGCTGCTCTGGAAGCTCCGGACGACCTGAGTGATCCGGCTTACAAGCCGATCATCGAACTGATGGACGCTGTTGACGAGTACATTCCGACTCCGGAACGTGACGATGCAAAGCCGTTCCTGATGCCGATCGAAGATACTATGACCATTTCTGGCCGTGGTACCGTTGTTACCGGTCGTGTAGAACGCGGAAAGCTGAACGTTAACGAACCGGTTGAAATCGTTGGTCTGTCTGAAGAAAAGCTGAACACCGTTGTTACTGGTCTGGAAATGTTCCGTAAGTCTCTGGACTTCGCAGAAGCTGGCGATAACGTTGGTGCACTGCTGCGTGGTATCACTCGTGACCAGGTTGAACGTGGTCAGGTACTGTGCAAGCCGGGTTCTATCCACCCGCACACCAAGTTCAAGGGTCAGGTTTACGTTCTGAAGAAGGAAGAAGGCGGCCGTCACACCCCGTTCTTCAACAACTACAGACCGCAGTTCTATTTCAGAACTACTGACGTAACCGGTATCATCACTCTGCCGGCAGACGTTGAAATGTGCACACCTGGCGATAACGTTGAAATGGACGTTGAGCTGATTCAGCCGATCGCTATCGAAGAAGGTCTGCGTTTCGCTATCCGTGAGGGTGGCAGAACCGTAGGTTCTGGTGTCGTTACAGCAATTAACGAATAATTGAATCGCATTTTTGCGGTTTCTCTGAAAGAGGACGGGCTTCGGCTCGCCCTTTTTTGTTTGTGCAAGGTGTATAAAAAAAACATATTTTTTCTGGCATATTTTTTTTGTTTTCTGCCGCTGCCGCCTTGCAATTTCGGATTAGATACGGTATAATAATAACTAGCGGTGAAAAGTGGGGAAGATTCCCTGAAAGTGGAACGATTTTCACGGAAAACCGCAGCTTCTTGCAGAAAGGCGGCGGCGTTTGTGGCTTCCCTCATGGGTACATATTATCATAATATTGACGCAAAGGGACGCATGAACTTCCCCACGAAACTGCGGGAGATTCTGGGCACAACATTTTATGTGACAAAGGGGCTGGATCAGCCCTGTCTGACGGTTTGCTCCGCTGCGGAGTGGGAACGCCTTGCCGCAAAAGTGGCTGCCATTCCGGAATCCAAGGGCGGACAGCTTCGGCGGTGGCTCTTTTCGGGAGCTGGTGTTCTGACACCGGATAAGCAGGGGCGTGTGCTGATTCCACAGGATCTGCGGCAGTTCGCCGGACTGGAAAAAGATGTTGTGGTCATTGGTGCCAATACCAAGGCAGAGATCTGGGATCGGGCTCGGTGGGAAGCACTGAACGCCGCATGGGATCCCAGAGAAATGCTGCAAACGTTAGAAGAAATCGGATTTTAGGAGAAGCTTATGGATTTTGTACATATTCCCGTGCTGCTGCATGAGGTGCTGGAGGGACTGGCAATTCGTCCGGACGGCATTTATGTGGACGGAACCGTAGGCGGAGCCGGACATTCCACGGAAATTGCAAAGCGTCTGACGGCAGGCGGAAAACTGATCGGTTTTGACCGCGACCCTGATGCTGTGGAAGTTGCAACGCAGCGGCTGGCACCTTATCCGGCAACGGTGGTGCACCACAATTATGATGAAATGGCGGAGGTGCTGACGGAGATGGGCGATGTGCCGGTGGACGGCGTGCTGCTGGATTTGGGAGTTTCTTCCCACCAGCTGGACGAGGAGTCCCGCGGTTTTTCCTATCATCACGATGCACCCCTGGATATGCGTATGAGCCAGACCGGCATGACGGCGGAAGATCTGGTCAACACGGCTTCGGAGGAGGAACTTTCCCGTATTCTCTATACCTACGGGGAGGAATCTTTTGCCCGCAGCATTGCCCGCAATATCGTCCGTGCCAGAGCCGAACAGCCCATTCATACCACGCTGGAACTGGCAGAGCTTATCAAAAGCGGCGTGCCGCAAAAGGTGCGTCGCATGAAAAATCCCTGTAAAAAGTCGTTTCAGGCGATCCGCATTGCGGTAAACGGGGAGTTCGAACATCTGGAAAACGGGCTGAAAGCGGCATTTTCCGTGCTGAAGCCGGGCGGCAGACTGGCGGTCATCACGTTCCATTCGCTGGAAGACCGCATGGTCAAGCGGCAGTTTGCCCAGTGGTGTCAGGGCTGTATCTGCCCGCCGGATTTCCCCCAGTGTGTCTGCGGCAGAACGCCGGAGGCGAAGCTGGTTTCCCGAAAGCCCATTGTACCCAGTGCGGAAGAAGTGGAAGCCGCAGCCGTAGTGCAAAACTGCGGGTTCTGGAAAGGAGTCGCTGATTCATGGCAGGAAACGCAAAAAAACAACCGGAAAAACCTGCGGAAACTGACAGCAAAAAGAGTACTTCCACCAGATTTTTGATGTTCCGGTTCAGCCCCGAAAAGCGGGGTGCTGCCATTAAGGTGTTTATCGCCGGCGTGCTGGCACTGTTGATGTTCAGTCAGGTCATCAGCAGCTATATGCAGCTGAACGAAGTCTATTCGTCCATCTCCGATGCCAACTCGGAACTGAGCAACCTCCGCAGCGAAAACGTGCGGATGCAGACGGAACTGGAGGGCAAGGCTTCCATTCGCAACATCAAGGATTACGCGGAAAATCATCTGGGACTCCAGAAACTGGATCAGTCCCAGATTCAATATATTGAGATTCAGAAAGAGGATACCGTAGAGATCGATGGGGAGGAGCAGAATATTTTCGTTCGGCTCAAGCACAAGTGTGAGGATATTTTAGCATATCTCCGCGGCTGACCGCCATACAATGAGATAGGCGGCAGACAGCGGCTTTTGCGGAATCACGATCCCCATTTTGTATGAGGGAAACACGCTTTATACAGCGTTGCCCTTAGTTTTGATTTTGCGGCAAGGCAGACTTGCTGCCGCAGAATGGGAAATTCCCGTCTTGGCAGGCGGTGGAAACAGGCGGGGTAATGGTAACGATTCCCTGCCTGATTCTATTTATAATGGTATGTCATCGGCGGCGAATGCCTGCCGGCAGAAGTTCATCGGGGTATCAGAAAACGGAGGTGTGCTGCACGTGGAGATGATCCATAAAAAGCGGAAAGAAAAAAAGGAAAAGAAAACAGAAGCAAAGCCTCGTTCTGCATCTGCGGTGATGCGTCGCCGGTCGGCGGTCTGCATGACCATTCTGGTGGTCTGCGGTGCAGCAGTTGCCGGAAAGCTGCTGAAAGTTTCGGTGGTGGATAACCAGAAGTACGAAACGCTGGCGAACAACTACCATTTCGGTACCATGACCCTGCGGGCGAACCGCGGTGCCATTTATGATGCCAACGGCACGGCACTGGCGTGGAGTGCAACGGTGTACAATGTGTACATCGATCCCAAGCAGTATCAGGACGAAATGGAAGCGATCGAAAAGGCAAACGCCAAAAAGGAAGAAACTGCGGCGAAGAATAACGAAGAAGCGGCAAATCTGGTGGACGTGGATCAACTGAAGCAGTCCATCACCACATTTCTGGTGGAAACGCTGGGCATCGATCGGGCTGAGCTGGAGGAATCCTATACCAAAAGCGGCCGCTACTACGTGCTGAAAACCCAAGTGGAAAAAGATGTGGCGGACGAGATCACCACATATTTCGATAAACTGAAGCTGTCCTTTATCGGCGAGGAGGCGACCACACGGCGGTACTATCCCCAGAATGAACTGGCAGCCGCAGTCATCGGCTTCACCAACGGCGACGGCGACGGACAGTATGGTCTGGAATATCAGTACAATGACTACCTCTCCGGCGTGGACGGCAGAATCATTTCGGCACAGAGTGCCAACGGCGAGGAAATGCCCTACCGGTATTCCACCACCTATGATGCGGAGGACGGTGCGTCCCTGTATCTGACACTGGACTCCACCTTGCAGTACTATCTGGAAAAGAGCATGTCGGAAATGGTGGAGAAGTTCGAGGTCAACGACCGTGCCACCGGTATCATCATGAACCCGAAAACCGGTGCGATCTACGCCATGGCGACCTGCCCGTCCTTCGACCTGAACAATCCCTCGGAGATCTACGATCCCGTTGTGGCGGCACAGCTGAAAGAACTGCCGGAATCGGAGTATCAGGACGCATATCTGGAGGCCAGAGAAAAACAGTGGCGGAACAAGTCGATCAGTGAGATCAACCCGCCGGGTTCTACCATTAAAATTGTGACTTCGGCATCGGCGTTTGAGGAAAACCTGATCGATCTGAACAGCGACACGTTCTTCTGCTCCGGCTATTTGCAGGTACAGGACGCGAAAATCGGCTGCTCGCTGCGTTCCGGTCACGGCTCGCAGACGTTCACACAGGCACTGACCAACTCCTGCAACCCTGCCTTTATGGAAATTGGTCTGCGGCTGGGCGTGCAGAAGTTCAGCTATTATTTGCAGGGCTTCGGTCTGACGGAAAAGACCGGCATCGATCTGCCGGGCGAGGTTTCCAGCGTGGTCGTACCTGAGGATAAAATGACACAGGTCGATCTGGCTTCCGGTGCATACGGACAGACCAACGAAACCACGGCGTTGGAACTGATTACCGCGTACTCTGCGGCGATCAACGGCGGCTATGTGGTTGAACCGTATGTGGTAGACCATGTAATAGACAGCAGCGGCAATACCGTGCTGCAAAATACCAGAACGGTGAAGCGGCAGATCGTTTCGGAAGAAACCTCTCAGACCATGCGGGAACAACTGGAGGCAGTCGTTTCCTCCAACCCCTCTCACAATGCCTATATTCAGGGCTATCGCATCGGCGGTAAGTCCGGTACAGCGGAAATTCGTGCCACCAGAGACATCGAAGATGACTATGTGGCATCGTACTGCTGCTTTGCACCGGCGGAAGATCCGGAACTCATTATGCTGATTCAGGCGGACTATCCGAATCCGGAAATCGGCTACTACGGTTCCAAGGTCGTAACGCCCTATGCACAGGAGATCATGGAAGAAATTCTTCCGTACATGGGCTTCTATCCGGAGTATACCGACGAGGAAGCCAAGGAAATGAACGTCAGTGTTCCGCTGCTGCAAGATGCAACGCTGGATACGGCGAAATCCACACTGGAACAGCTGGGGCTGACTTACGAAGTTGTCGGAAGCGGTTCCTCTGTGGTTTCCCAGTCCCCGACTACCGGCACCAGCGTAGTCAAGGGCGGTAAGGTGCTGCTGTATACCGAGCAGAATGCAATGCCGGATCTGGTTTCCGTACCGAATCTGGTGGGCATGACGGCTTCACAGGCAAATGAAACCATGGCATACTATGGCTTGAACTACGCTCTGGTGGGAGCTTCTGCCAGCAGCGAGGGTGCACTGGTCAAGAGCCAGTCTGTACCGGAAGGCACCCAGATCCAGCGTGGTTCGTCAGTGACTTTGACACTGTCCGCCGGTGAGGCAACGGACTGATCGTTATAGATGTAAATTTGAGAATCATGCCTTCACACACAGAAAGGATGAGAGAAATGCAATTGTATACGCTTTTGGAAGACAATGCGAAAACCAGTCTGGAGAATCTGGAGATCACCGGACTGACGGACGATTCCAGAAAGGTGCAGTCCGGTATGGTGTTCGCCTGCATTCGGGGTGAACGCTTTGACGGACACACTGCCGCAGCGGAGGCTCTGGAAAAGGGAGCCGCGGCGGTTCTGGTAGATCATGATCTGGGACTGGGCGACCGGCAGATCCTCACCGAGGACACCCGTGCCCTGTACGGAAAACTCTGTGCCGCATGGTTCGGGCATCCGGAACGGAAAATGCGTTTCATTGGTGTCACCGGTACCAACGGCAAGACCACGATCACCAATCTCATCAAGCATATTCTCACGGAAAACGGCAGAAAAGTGGGGCTGATCGGTACCATTCAGAACGAGATCGGGGACGAGATCGTCCACACCGACAACACCACGCCGTTTGTCTACGACCTGATGGCTCTGTATGCGAAAATGGCAGAGGCTGGCTGTGATGATGTGGTCATGGAGGTTTCTTCTTTCGGACTGGTGCAGCAGCGAATCGGGGAAACTCATTTTGCGGCGGCGGTATTTACCAACCTGACGCAGGATCATTTGGACTATCACGGTACCATGGAAAATTATTATCAGGCAAAGAAACTGCTGTTCAGCCGGTGCGATACGGCAGTGATCGATACAGACGATGACTACGGCAAGCGGCTGTACAGCGAAGTGACCTGTCCGAAAATCGCCTACGGCAGCAGCAATCAGGCGGATTTCTACGCCGATGCCATAAAGCTGCGGGCAGACGGCACCAGCTTCTGGCTGTGCTGCGGCGGAAAGTCCTATCCGGTAGATCTGCACCTGACCGGCATGTTCAACGTGTCCAATGCACTGGCAGCGGTGGCTGCATGCTGTGCCGTGGGTATGTCGGTGGACGATGTCCGCAAGGCTCTGGAAACCTGCACCGGTGTGCGGGGCCGCTGCGAAGTGATCCCCACCGGACGGGACTTCACCGTGATTTGCGACTATGCCCACACGCCGGACGCTGTGGAAAATATTCTCCGCAGTGTCAAGGAATACACCAAAGGCAGACTGATCTGCCTGTTCGGCTGCGGCGGCAACCGCGATGCCACAAAGCGTCCGAAAATGGCAAAGGCTGCGGCGAAGTATGCTGATTTTCTGGTGGTCACTTCCGACAACCCCAGAGATGAGGAGCCGGAGGCGATCATTGCCGACATTCTCGCCGGACTCACTGACAGCGATGTGCCCTATGAGGTCGTAACAGACCGAAAGGAAGCCATTCTGCGGAGCATGCAGCTGGCACAGCCGGAAGATGTCATTGTGCTTGCCGGAAAAGGCCATGAGGATTATCAGGTACTGAAAGGCGGCGTACATATTCATATGGACGAACGGGAAATCGTGCGGGAATGCCTGCCGCTGGTACCGAAGCGATAAATAGGACTGGGGGATATATTGTACATGAAACCTTGGAAATTGTCAGAGTTGGAAACGGTGCTGCACTGTGCTGTGCCGGTAGAAGCAGAGATCACCTGTGTCAGCACAGACACCCGTGATCTGCCGGCAGGCTGTCTGTTCGTGGCACTGCGTGGGGAAAAATTTGACGGCCACGCTTTTGTGGAACAGGCGATCGCGGCGGGAGCTGTGGCAGCCGTCACAGACCGGCAGGTGGGGGACTGTCCCTGTCTGGTGGTGAAGGACACCGGTCGGGCATTGCAGCAGATCGCACGGTTCTATCGGGAGAAATTTCACCCGATTCTGGTGGGCATCACCGGCAGCGTGGGAAAGACGACCACCAAGGAAATGATCGCCTGCGTACTGGAATCCCAGTTCTGCACTCTGAAAACACAGGGCAATCTGAACAACGAGATCGGACAGCCGAAAACACTGCTGGGGCTGGAGGACTGTCATCAGGCGGCAGTCATTGAAATGGGCATGTCCCACTTCGGTGAGATCAGCCGCATGGCACGGACAGCCGAACCCAGCATTGGTGTCATTACCAACATCGGCTATTCCCACATCGAAAATCTCAAGACACAGGAGGGGATCCGGCAGGCAAAGCTGGAGATCCAGGACGGCATGGCGGCAGATGCTCCGCTGGTGGTCAACGGCGATGATCCGCTGCTGGCACCGCTGAAGCGGGAACTCTCCCGTCCGGTCATCACCTACGGCATGCACAGCGAAAAGGCTGATGTCCGTGCGGCAGACGTGGAGCGAAAGGCACAGTCCACCAGCTTTTCCATTCTGGCACAGGACGGCAGCACCTATCCGGTGGAACTGCCCTGTGCCGGCGACCACAATGTGATGAATGCCCTTGCAGCGTTCTGTGTGGGACGGCTGGCAGGCATTGCACCGGAACAGATCTGCAAGGCTCTGGAGCAGTATCACACCGTAGGACTGCGGCAGAATATTTACCGGCGGGGTGCATATACCATTATTGCAGACTGTTATAATGCCAGCCCTGACTCCATGAAAGCGGCTCTGACTGTGCTGCGGGATCTGCCGTGCAAGGGCAGACGAATCGCCGTGCTGGGGGATATGCTGGAACTGGGCGAAATGTCCCGCCAGCTGCACACACTGGTAGGCGATATGGCAGCAGAAAGTGAAGTGGACGCTCTGTTCTGCTACGGGAAAGAATCTTTTTATCTGGCACAACGTGCCGCAATGCAGGAAGTTGCCGTGTATCACACCGAGGACAAACGGGAACTCTGCCGCGTGATCCGGCAGTATCTCCGTCCCAACGATGTGATCTTGTTCAAGGCAAGCCGCGGCATGCACCTAGAGGATTGTATCGATGTGATTTTTGAGCAGGAGGAGGACGCAGATCATGCCGTTCTGGATTAACATATTGGTGGGACTGCTGGCGTTTGTCGTGGCAGCCCTCGGAGGAAAAGCACTATTGCCGTGGCTGCACAAGCTGAAATTCGGGCAGCCCATTAAGGTGGACTTCGGTCCCAGCTGGCACGCCAACAAGCAGGGAACGCCTACGATGGGCGGACTGCTGTTCATTTTCGGCAGCATCATTGCCACCGCGGTGGGCTATGCCCTGTACCGCTTTTTCGGTACCACCGATTTCGTTTCCACATTCAGTGATCGGGAGGCACTGCGGCTGTTGAGCTGCATGATCTTCTGCCTGCTGTTCGGCGTGATCGGTTTTATCGATGACTTCGCAAAGGTTGCCAAGAAGCAGAACGAGGGGCTGAAGCCTATGCAGAAGATCGTACTGCAAGTGGTGGCAGCAGTGCTGTGGCTGGCGGCAATGTACTGGCTGGGCGATCGGGACACCCACATTGATCTGGGCTTTGTCCGGTTCAACATCTCGTGGTTCTACTATCCGCTGATGGTGCTGGTAATTCTGTACCTGACCAATGCGGTGAACCTGACTGACGGCGTGGACGGTCTGTGCGGCACGGTGACACTGGTGGCAATGCTGATCTTTACCCTGATTTGCAGCAAGCTGCAAATGGGCTGCTACACCCTGTTTACCATGGCACTGGCAGGCGGCTGTCTGGGCTTTCTGGTGTGGAACCTGCACCCGGCGAAATGCTTCATGGGGGACACCGGCTCGATGTATCTGGGTGCCTCTGTGGCAGCGATCGGACTGGCAAGCCACCAGCACCTGAGCATGATTCTGGTGGCTCTGGTGTACATTCTGGAAGCACTGTCCGTTATGATCCAGGTGACCTATTTCAAGTATACCAAGAAGAAGTACGGCGAAGGCCGCCGCATCTTCAAGATGACACCGATCCATCACCACTTTGAGATGAGCGGATTCAGTGAGTATAAAATTGTGATCACATTTTCGCTGTTCGGTGCAGTTACCGGACTGTGCGGACTGCTGCTGGTACTGCTGTAAGGCAGAAGGAGGTTCTATATGGCGGAAAAAGAAACTGCCGGAAAAAAACGCAGACTGGGGGATATGCAGCTTTTCTGGAGGCGTGGGGTACAGTACGGGGAAGTCGATCTGCCGTTTTTCCTCATTGTCATTGCACTGCTGGTCATGGGCATTGTCATGATGTTCTCCGCCAGCTATGCGTGGGCAATTGCCGAGGGAAAAGAAGGTTCTTACTATGCCGTCAGCCAGATGAAAAATGCCGGACTGGGTCTGGTGCTGATGCTGTTTTTGTGCATGGTGGACTATCATTTCTTTCAGAAAAAACTGATCGCGATCGGTGCATATGTGCTGCCGCTGATCCTGCTGGTCATGGTGTTTATTCCGGGAATCGGCGTTACTGACGGCGGTGCGACCCGCTGGATCGCCATTGGCAGTTTCAACTTTCAGCCTTCGGAAACCATGAAGATCGGCATGGTGATCTTCTACTCCTATGTCATCACCAAGAACTATGACAACATGCGGTATTTCCTGCGGGGCATGCTGCCGATGCTGCTGGCACTGCTGGTACCTGCGGCACTGCTCATCAAGGAACCGCACATCTCTGCAACGGCTCTGATCGTCATGACTTGTATCATTCTGATTTTTGTAGGCGGTGTCAATCTCAAGCAGTTTCTGCTGATCGGCATTATCGGTGCGGCAGGTGCCTTGCTGGTGGTTTCGATCATGTCCCGCAACTACGACTACATTCAGAAGCGTATCCAGTCATGGGTAGATCCGTTTGCAGACAGTCAGGGCAATACATGGCAGACCTGTCAGTCCCTGATCGCCATCGGCTCCGGCGGACTGTTCGGTCTGGGGCTGGGGGAATCCCGCCAGAAGTATCTGTACCTGCCGGAAACCAAAAACGACTTTGTATTCTCTATCGTCTGCGAGGAACTGGGGCTGGTGGGAGCACTCACAGTAGTGCTGCTGTTCACCTTGCTGGTCATTCGCGGATTCTATATTGCCATGCGTGCCAAGGATAAGTTCGGCATGTTAATGGCAATTGGTCTGACATCTCATATCGGACTACAGGCATTTTTCAACATTGCGGTTGTCAGCAACCTGATCCCCAATACGGGTATCAGTCTGCCCTTTTTCAGCTACGGCGGCACAGCATTGATCTTGCAGCTGGCGGAAATGGGCATTGTTCTGAACATCTCCCGTGTACGGTATCAGTCGCCCCAGCGGGCACCGGCAGCGGAGAGAGCACCACAGGCAGAAGTACAGCTGCAGGGAGGTAACGCGTGAAAGTATTATTAGCAGGAGGCGGCACCGGCGGTCATATCAATCCGGCACTTGCCATTGCCTCGATCATCAAAAAACATGACCCGTCCGCAGAGTTCCTGTTTGTGGGAACGCCCAACGGCATGGAGGCACGTCTGGTGCCGGCGGCGGGGTATCCGATGGAAACCATGCATGTGGCAGGCTTTCAGCGGAAGCTGACGCTGAAAAACATTCGCCGGAACTGTAAGGCGGTGTACTATCTGGCAACTTCGCAGCACCGTGCCAAGCAGATCCTGAAGCAGTTTCAGCCGGACATTGCCATTGGCACCGGCGGCTATGTGGCAGGACCGATCCTCCACGCCGCAGCCCGCATGGGAATTCCCTGTGCCATTCACGAGCAGAACGCATTCCCCGGTGTCACCAACAAGATGCTGGCAAAGGAAGTAGACCACGTGATGCTGACTGTGGAAAAGGCGTTGGAATTCTTCCACCTGAACTGTCCGTATACCGTCACCGGTCTGCCGGTGCGTGGCGGCATTTCCGGCATGGACAGAGCCGCAGCACGGAAGCAGCTGGGCTTTGATGACGGCATGTGCATTCTTTCGTTCGGCGGCAGTCTGGGAGCAGGCTGCATCAACGAAGCAATGGCAAAGGCGATTCCGTGGCACGTGCAGAAGGGGCTGTCGATCAACCACATTCACGGCTACGGCGGCATGGGAAAGGAAACCTTCCCCAAGGCAATGGCTGCGGCAGGCATTCCGCTGAAAGGCGATCGTCTGCGAATCACGGAATACATCAATGACATGGACGTTTGTCTGGCGGCGGCAGATCTGGTCATCTGCCGTTCCGGTGCGTCCACGCTGGCGGAACTGGAGGCTGCCGGACGGGGTTCCATTCTGATTCCGTCCCCGATCGTCACCGGCAATCACCAGCTGCACAACGCCAACGTGCTGGGCGATGCCGGTGCGGCTGTGGTCATTGAACAGAAAGACGCTTCGCCGGAACGCATCATTGCAGAAGTGGAACGGCTCTATGCCGATCGGGAACGCCTGACGGAAATGGGGCACAAGGCGAAGTCGCTGGAAATTGCAGACACGGACGACCGTATCTGGAACGTGGTCGCCCAGCTGTATCAGAAAGCAAAATCCAAGTAAGACCGCGGGAAACACTGTAGAAAGCCCGCCTGCCTGCACATTTCACCAATTCTGTCGAAACTGCATACACTGAAAATAAAAAGAGGTGATGCAGTTTGCAAAAACTGGTGATTGAGGGCGGCAAACCGCTGGAGGGAGAAATTTTTCTCCATGGGGCAAAAAACAGTGCCCTGCCCATTCTGGCAGGAACGCTGCTCTGTGACGGCGAAACGGTTCTGGAAAATTGTCCCCGCCTGACAGATGTGTTTGCGGCATGCCGGATCCTGACACACCTGGGCTGCCGGTGTACCGTGCAGGAACATACCGTGACAGTACAGGTGCGGGACTTGTGTGCGGATACGATCCCCGAAGTGCTGATGCAGGAGATGCGGTCTTCGATCATTTTTCTGGGGGCTGTGCTGGGACGCTCCGGCAGCTGTCATCTTTCCTATCCCGGCGGCTGTGAGTTGGGTCCCCGTCCCATTGATATGCACTTAGATGCCCTGCGGCAAATGGGTGCACATTTTTCTGTACATGGGGGACAGCTGGACTGCACCGCACCGGAGGGACTGCACGGAGCAGGCATACACCTGCCGTTCCCCTCGGTGGGAGCCACGGAAAATGTTATGCTGGCGGCGGTGCTGGCAGAGGGCAGAACGGTGCTGCATAATGCGGCAAGAGAACCGGAGATCTGCGATCTGGCGGCATTCCTGCGAGGCTGCGGGGCAGACATCTCCGGCGACGGCGAAAGCACCATTGTGATCTCCGGTGTCCGGAAGCTGCGGGGCAGCCGTCATACGATCATGCCCGACCGCATTGCCGGCGTGACCTATCTGGGGGCGGCGGCAATTACCGGCGGGACGCTGTGCTTGCGTGGTGTTAGCACTCAGCCTATGGAGAATATGCTCCCTGTGCTGGAACAGATCGGCTGTCGGGTATTTCCAGAACCGGATCGGCTGCACCTGCTGGCACCGCGGCGGCTGCGGGCAGTGCCGTTTCTCCGCACCATGCCCCACCCCGGCTTTCCCACCGACGCACAGGCGATCTTCATGGCAATGCTGAGTCTGGCGGACGGTGTCAGCGTGCTGGAAGAAAACATCTTCGAGAACCGCTATCGCCATGTGGATGCTCTCGTGAAAATGGGGGCGAAAATTCGCGTGTCCGGCAGAATTGCCGTAGTTACCGGTGTGCGTTCTCTTAGCGGTGCTTCCGTTGCCGCCACCGATCTGCGGGGCGGAGCCGCCATGGTGCTGGCGGGGCTGGGAGCACAGGGGAAAACAGAGGTGCGGCAGATCGCACACATTGACCGCGGATATGAGGCGATCGAGCAGACATTGCAGGGCGTTGGGGCAAAAATTTCCCGCGTGGAAACTGCCCCTGTATCGGAATCCGCCGGCAGAACAGACACCAAAACGTGTCGGATAGAAAAGAAGTGATAATGTTAAAAGG
>OGYK01001847.1_pt1 | contig 14699 bp, 8 predicted proteins | sample 1576501 | NCBI WGS metagenome assembly OGYK01 (sample SAMEA3541530, study PRJEB24748) | human gut metagenome | biome: human gut; feature: human-associated habitat; material: faeces | place: China | collected 2012
TTTCGTGTCTGTTTTCTTTGTTGTACGACAAAACTCCTTGCAATAATCTTTTCTGTGCCGACAGATAGTGCATCGATCCGGAAAAAGCTCGCGGGCTGTAACTGATTCGCGCTTCCGCAAAGGGGATTTCCAGCGTGAAAGAAGTTTCTTTCATGTAGACAAATTCCTCATTTATGGCATCGTCCAGCCGGATGACATAGTACCCCGGTTCCGGCACGGTCATGGTAATACTATCGCCGGGTGCGTAGGCTGCCGGGTAGACAAGGTGGTTGCAGGCTTGCGCCAGTGTTGTGTCGCCGTTTGTGATTTTAAGCAATATATCGTTCATTCTTTCTCTCCAATTCTCAGAGTGACAGTGAATGGATGCTCGGCGGGCAGGGTCAGCACTACCGATTGAAAACCACCCACAGGGTTGAACAGGCGGCGGAAGCGGACGGGTGTGCCGTACTCCGGCGGCAGGCTCAGCGGGCGGTCTGCCTGCACGGTCAGGGCAGCGGGACCGCTGCCGATGTGCACGGTGTTGACATCCTGCCACGCAACATTTTCCCCCTCCGGCGAGATGATGGGCAGGATAAACCTTGCGTCCACGTCCTCACTGCGACCCGTCACGGTAACTTTTCCCGGCATTACGGAAACGGCAAAATCGTAGCATCCGGCGGCGTCTTGGGCCGCAGTGCGCAGTCTGCCACCCGCGCTCGTCTCATTTTCGCCCACGGTTAAGGCAGCAGTCAAATCGTTGCTGCTGCAATAGGTTTTACCGTCGCGGCGCAGTTCGATGCGCGGCGTGGTGCAAATGTCAAACTGCCAGCGCGGCATCTGCATATTGTTCGGTTCGTTCTGGCGATAAGGGTCCATGCTGCCCGCCAGCACCGGACCGCGGGCGGCGTGCCACAGCAGGGACACCATACCGCCCGTGGGGTGACCGCCGGGCAGGTATTCATAGTCATACCCCGTCACAGTCGCGCGCCAGTTGCCTTGCGCGATGCGAACCGTATCGATGGTAGGATAATACCGCGTGCCGGCCGCTGTTTCAGAGGGCAGCCGGGGTAATGCCGCTTGGAACTGACAGCCGTCATGCACAAGCGCCGCCACGGACTTGGCGTGGCAGAATGTGTGATGGATGCAAGCGGGTTCCCCTGCTGTTCTATACATCGGTCCGCCGTACAAAAGACCGTCATGCGTGCATTGCTTCAGCAATTCCAGATTTTTCTGCACAGCGGCGGCAAACACCGGGTCATGGCGGCTCAGGGCTGCAAAGCCCGCAAGGCATCCATCTGAGGTGCGGCTGCCCCACCAACACCACTTGTAACTGCGGCTGCCGAAGCTATTATCCCACCCGCCGTCGGGCAGCATAAAGTTGAGGTGCTCCCGTGCGGTGCGCAGCACAGCGCGGCCCACATCCTCATCCCCGGTCAGTTCAGCGTACAGAATCAGCGCAGGCAGCGATTCTTCCGCATTATAACCAAGATCCACCGGGCGGCAGTTCTTGGGCGTTACGGCTGTCATAGGGTGACCCTCGCCGTACAAAAGACCGTCCGCCGTGATGTGTGTCACGGCAAAGTCCGCCAGTTGCTTTGCCTTGGCTGCGAACGGCTCCCCACCTAAAAGGCGCACGGCCAGCGCCATTGTGTAGGCGCAGGTGATGGGGTAGTTGACATTGCCGCCGATCCTTTCAATATTTTGGCAGAGATACTCCGCCATCTCGGCAAAGCGGGCTGTCCATGCATCGCGGTCGGCAGCGGGCAGCTTGTCCCCGTACCAAAGCAGTGTTTCCCCCAAGGCATTTGCGTAAAATACCGTGATGCCGTTCCAGCTGCTGTTCGTGTCGTTGTTCATGCTGCCATCGGGGCGGCGCATATTGGCCGACCATGCGAACAGCTTTTCCGCCGCATGCAGACAGCGCTCGTCGCCGTCGGTCTGCCACTGGGTCACCAGCGGCAAAATCGCATCGGCACTGCGGCCATGTACCCGCATACAGGCAGGACAGAGCAGCCCGCCGTCCAGCCGGGTATCGCCTGTGTCATGCAGCTGATATTTGAGCATCGCGTCGCACCAGCGGCGCAGCAGAGCTTTGTGCATGGTTCACCCCTCCGGATCAATACGAATCGTGCGGCCATCCGCGCAGGAGATCTCGATTGCATTGCCTTTGCGCGTAGCAAAAGGCTTGACTGCGAAACCGCCGCGCTCATCGGAATCCGCCGGGCGGGCGTAGAAAGCGTCCACCAAAATATGCGTACCGGGCTGCAAGGCGGCTTTCAAATAGGGCACAGCGCAGAGGTTTGCCATCAAGTTCGTGTTGGGGAAGGTGCGCACAAACTCGGTCTGTGCGCCGCCCAGCAGACTGACCGCCGCCGTGCAGCCCCACGGCAGAAACACAGCCTTGCCGCCTCTGACATTCTCGACCCGCTGCAGCAGCACCTTGCCGTCCTCGGCTCCGACGCGACGGGTGAACGGCTCCTCGACAGACAGGGCAAAGCCGCCGTCGGCAATATCTACGGGCGAAGTCGTCATGATTTTATGCACGCGGACATGCCAGCTGCCGCCGCAGGGCACGACCCAACTCTGCACCGTGGTGCCGGGCAGCAAGGTATAGGCGGCGTAGGTGTAAGCGTCCGTCACGGCAAAGCTGTCCGTACCGTAACGCATACGATAGAAGTTCATCCCTGCATGGCTGGCAGCCAATGTGTTGTCGAACGCGCCGTCCTCCAGATCGGTGCCGCGCCCAACGCTGAAGCCAAAGCGGTTGGAGTAGACAAACTTTTCATACTTGGCGCTGATGGCCCCGTGGTTCATACAGTGCTGCCCCACCGTGAACGCCGTGATATGCCCGCCGTCGTGGCAGACGAGCATGTGCGGTTTGTCCTGCCGCTGCCGTGCCGGGTGCGGAACCGTAGCATCGGGCGCCGTCCAGAACGGATGATCGGCGGGCAGCGCCAAAAACAGGAACGCCTTAAACGCCCAATAGGGGCTGCCGGGGGCGTTGTAGCGCTCGCTCATGAGCAGGTTCGGGTATTGGTAGCCGATGGTCAGCACGCCCGCCGCATCGGTGATAGGGTATTGGAACCAATGGTGCAGGTTGTGCAACACGGTATGACGCACCGCGCCCCATGGGATAGTTTCATTCTGCGCCCCTGCAAACGCATACGCCGCAAAGAATGCCGCGTGGGCGAAGCGGTAGGTCAGGCTGCGGCCAAACGGAAGCTCCGCGCCGTCATCGGAAAACCACTGGATGAAATCCCCGGCAAATTCGCCGCTGCGGGTCTTGAGTTTGGTCGCATAGCCATCGGCATCCAGCGGGGAGAGCGTCGACCAGATGAGCGAGTAAAAGTGCATGGCAAAGGGAATATAGTAGTCCAGCTGACCGGGGTTGCCGTCAAAATACCAGCCGCCGCCGGTATAGCAATGCTCGACAACGCCAAAATCATCCTTCAGTTGGTCGGTATCATAGGGCAGACCCAGCCGTGCAAAGGTCATATTCGTTAAGATGCGGAAAAAACGCCAGTTGTTGGGGTGGATGCGGTGGGCATTCATCTGATTGAGCCAGCGGTAGACGTTCTGCTTCTGGGCGTCGGTCAGCGGTGTCCAAAGCATATCCGGGGCAAGGCAGAGCGCCAGATCCAGCGCGGCAGTCTCGACCATCTTCTGGTCATAGTCGAAGATATCCCCCCAGTATTCGGGATGGCTTGGGTCGGTGCCATGGATAAGACCCGTGCGGTAGAGGTCGCCCCACGCCGCGATTTCTGCCTGCTGTTCAGCAGGCAGCGTAGTGTTATCGCCGCCAAACAGCGGGCCAAGCCCCCATAAGATACGCGCCCAGCCCTCCATGCGGGCGTCCTTTTCACCGTAGTGCGCAGCTGTGTTGCCGACCTTGAGCAGGGCGTCCCCCGGTGAGTAAAAAGATTTGAGCGGACGAATCAAATCCAGCAGCGCCGTGACGGCGTCTTGTCGGGTCTGCATAGGGTTAGCGGCTAAAGCCGATGCAAAAACATCCATAATATCAATCCTTTCCTACTGCAATAAAAGGCGGGGCTTCCGCCTCGCCTTTTGGTTTTACCAAAAACACTTATCCCCGCCCAGCAGGCGCAACAGGGTCTCATAGAAGAAATAGTCACCCCAGATGACGCAGGTTGCGCCGGTGTCGCGGTGGTAGATGGCGTCGGTCAGCACACCCACGCGGTCGGGGTCATGCAGAAAATAATGGTCGTAGAGGCTGCGCACAATGGTCCGGGCGGCGGCGCGGTCTTGCGCGGCCTCGGCGTCATCCACATACTGTGCCAGTTCCAGCAGTCCGCAGGTAAAAATCGACGCAGCGGAGCTGTCCCGGAGGTCGGGGATGTGGTCGTTAAAGGTGAAATCCCAGTAGGGGACAAAGTCGGCGGGCAGGTTCTGCAAAAACACCTCGGCGGCCTTGCGGCTCACTTCCAGAAAGCGCGGTTCTTTTGTGTAGGTGTAGGCCAGCGCAAACCCGGTCACGACCCATGCCTGCCCGCGCGCCCAAGTTGTGTTATCGTGGAAACCCTGATGCGTGCGCCCTTCGACAGCCTTACCTGTGGCGGGGTCCATCAGATAGGTGTGGAACGAGGAGTAATCCTCCCGCACGAGATAGTCTGCGCAGGTGTGAGCATGGGCGATGGCAATGTTCGTATAGCGGGCCTCTCCGGTTGTCTCGCCGGCCCAGAACAGCAGCGGCAGGTTCAGCATCGTATCCACGATGATTTTCACATAGGGTGTGCCGACATTGAACTCGCCCCACGCTTGAATGTAGCGGCCTTTCTCGTTGTAGCGCTCACACAGCATATCGGCGGCGCACAGGGCCAGCTTTTTGGCCTCCTCGGCCCCCGTCAGCTTGTACAAAGCAACTGCGGACAAGGTGTACAAAAAGCCCAGATCGTGGCTGATGCCGATGCGGCCATCCAGCCGTGCCTTGAACGATGCGATGTAGTCGTCCTTATACTGCAGGAACGCAGCATCTCCGGTGCGCTTGGCGGCCAAGCACATCATGCCGGGGAAAAAAGAGGAAGTCCAGATGTTGTTTTCTTCCGGCGTGTAGCGCAGCCCCTCGGCGGGCAGGGTGCTGACATTGGGGTAGCGGCGGGTGTACAGCGGCGCGGCACGGCGCAGCTTTTCCTCGATTTCCGCGCACATCTGTAAATACAGCGCATCATCCTGCGGCGCAGTGAAACGTTCGGACATACTTTTTCTCCTTTACTCCTTTACTCCTTGACTGCGCCGACCATGACGCCGGCGGCAAAGTATTTCTGCAGGAACGGATAGATGCAGAGGATCGGCACCGTTGCGACCATGATGGTGGCATACTTGACAGTGGCGGCCACAGATTCCACATCGCCGACGCCGGTGCCGCCTGTCATGTTGGAGGTGCTGTTCTGCAGTAAGATCTCGCGCAGGACGAGCTGCAGGGGGTACATCTCGCGGTCACGCAGGATAGCAGACGCCCAGAACCAGCCGTTCCACACACCAACGCCATAATACAGCACCATAACAGCCAGAATTGCCTTGGACAGCGGCAGCACAATGGAGAACAGCACCTTCAGATGGCTTGCACCGTCGATGCGGGCGGCCTCAATCAAGGATTCCGGAATAGAAGCAAACGAGGTTTTCAGAATAATCAGATTGTACACACTGATCATGAACGGCAGGATCAAGCCCCACAGGCTGCCAGTCAGGTGCAGGCTCTTCATATTCAAGTAGGTGGGGATCATGCCGCCGGAGAAGAACATCGTAAAGGTGATGAGCAGCATGATGGGCTTCTGGAACATGACATTGCGGCGGGAGAGAAAGTACGCCCCCAGCGAGGTCAGCGTGATCTGCAAAATCAAACTCATGACAAGCACGAACATCGTATTCAGGTAGCCGCGCGCTATCATCGGGTTTTTGAACACCATTTCATACGCGCCGGCGCTGAAACCCTGCGGCCACAGCAGAATACCGGTGTGGCGCATAAGCTGGTTGCTGTTGGAAAAAGACGCAAACAGCACATACAGCATCGGGTACAGGCAGGCAGCGGCCACCAGTGCCAGGAAAATATAGTTGATGACGGAGAAGATCTTTTCGCCGGTGGACATTTTGATCTTCGTGGTTTTTGTATTCAGCATGGTGGATCCCCCCTTACCAAAGGCTTGTATCGGCCAGCTTTTTGCTGAGCTTGTTCGCCAGCACCAGTAAAATCAAGTTGATGACACTGTTGAACAGGCCGATGGCCGTAGAGTAACTCCAGCCCTGTTCCAGCAGACCAACGCGGTAAACATAGGACGAGATAATATCCGCCGTGTCGTAGGTGGAGGGGTTGTAGAGCAGGATGGTCTTTTCGTAGCCGATGCTCATCAGGCTGCCAATGCGCAGGATCAGCATCGTGATGATGGTGGGCATGATGCCCGGCAGTGTGACATGCAAAAGCTTCTGGAAGCGACCCGCGCCGTCGATGGAAGCGGCATCATACAGCTGGGCATCCACGCCGGACAAAGCCGACAGATAAATAATGGAGCCCCAGCCAACCTGCTGCCAAATGTCGGACAGCACATAGATGGTGCGATAGAGTGCCGGGTTCTGCAAAAGCGGGCTGCGCTCACCGCCGAAAAAGACAATGATATCATTGAACAGACCGCTTGTCATCGAGAAGTCGGTAATCATGCCGACAACGACGATCAACGAGATGAAGTGGGGCAGATAGGTCAGCGTCTGAACACTCTTTTTAAAGCCCTTATGGTGGACTTCGTTGATGAGCAGCGCCAGAATAATGGGCGCAGGGAAGCCGAACAGCAGCAGCTCAAAGCTCAGCAGCAGCGTGTTGCGGACAAGACGCCCAAAGAACGGGCTTGTGAAAAAGCGGGTAAAATTGTCCAAGCCGACCCACGGACTACCGGAAAATCCCAGTGCAGGCTTGAAGTTTTTGAATGCGATCAGCGCACCGTACATCGGCTTATACTGGAACAGAATAAAATACATCAGCACGGGGATGATAATGATGTATAGCTCCCAGTTGCGTTGCCAGTCCCGGCGGGCGCGGAACGCAAAGCCGTTGCGGTTGACCGGTTTGGTCGTTTTTTCCGTCTTGTTGGCGGTAGGTGTTTTCATAAGAATTTCTCCCTTTGAGAAAAAAGTGGGACGGGCCAGCTGCCCGTCCCATGTTATGGCTGCCGAAACAGGGTGTTATCAGCGCTCGTTGTAGCGTTCCAGAGCAGCGTCCTGAATCTCGATGGCGCGCTGCAGACCCAGGCTGTTCAGCGTCTCGACATACTGGTCGAAGTTATCCAGGCTCTCGGTACCCAGGATGAACTTGTTGGTCATCTCATCGCGGTAGGTCTCGACCTCGTTCATGATGGTGGAGTACTCCTCGCTCTCCTCGGCCGTAGGGGTGACATTGGGCATGGCATATTGGGCAGCAGTCGCCACAGCCCAAGTCTCATTGGACTTCTTCTGACCATCCAGCGTGTAATACTGCTTCAGATATCGGAGATCCTGCACGAAAGGACCGTTGTAGTTGCCGCGGATGTAATGGGTCATAACCGTACCGGGAGCCATGCCATCGGAGTTTTCCAAGATCAGGTCTGTGTAAACAGGCTCACCATTGACGAGCTCGTAGGAAACACCCTCCGTACCGAAGTTATAGTACATATGACCTTCGTCGCTGTAAGCCCAGTCCAGCAGGCGGGCAGCAGCCTCAACATCCTTGCAGGAGGTAGTGATGGCGACCATGCCCTGGTTGGGACAGGCGCTGTCAATCTGCCCCATCTTAACGGGGGTGCTCTTATCACGGGAGGGATAGGGGCAGGGCTGCAGGTTAAACTTTGGTTCGATTTCGACACCGGCATTGCTCCAGACACCCATGCGGGAACCTGCCCAGCCGAAGGACGCACCGGCATTGCCGTTACTCATCTTGGCGCTGACCGTCTCGTAGCTGGAAGTCATCATGTCGGGGTCCAGCAGACCCTCGGCATACCAGTCGTGCATGGTCTGCAGGTACTCTTTGTAGTTTTGCTCGGCTGCGCCGTAGTGGGACTTGCCATCCTCGCCCACATAGAAGCCGCGTTTCGTATCATAAGCGTAAGCAAAGGGGTTGTTGTCGGTCAAGGCACCCATCGTCCATTCATAGCAGAACGGGGCGGTTGCGCCCTTTTTTTCCTTAAAGGCAGTCAGCACGGTGTGCCACTCGTCAATGGTGGTGGGGATTTCCAAGCCGAGCTCATCAAGCCAGTCCTGTCGAATGAACAGTCCCTCCGTGACACGCAGTTCCTCGTCGCCGCGGATAAACGGGAACGCGTAGTAGTTGCCGTCATCGGTGCGGCACTGGCGGGCAATTTCGGGGTTGGCGTCCAGGTAGGCTTTCAAGTTCGGGCAGTACTGGTCAATGATGTCATTCAGCGAGACGATAACACCGTCGGAGATTGCCTTTTCCGGACCGCCGGGGTAGTTCTGCCAGTGATATTCCATAACATCAGGCAGATCACCATCAGCAACCAGCAGGTTGAACTGCTCGTTCTCGCCGCCTGTTGGCGGATGCAGGAAGGTGATGTCCACGCCGGTGTTCTCCATCAGCCCCTTGCCAAAGGGGCTTTCGCCCATGTCCTTATAATAGGAGCCGATGTTCTCGTTCAGGTTGCACCAGTAGGTGATGCTGTGACCTGCGGCCATCGGGTAGGTGAACTCACCTGCGTTACCGCTCTCGGCAGCGGTAGAGGCGCTGCTGGCGGTCTCGGTCGCGGTGGATGCCGTGCTTTCGGTGCTGCCGCCGCAGCCTGCCAGCATCGTGGCGGACAGGACTGCCGCAGCGGCCAGCGCGGTGGCCTGCTTGATTTTTTTCATGTTGGGGTTCCTCCTTCTTCTTTGTGTTTGTGGTCGTTTTCTCTTATTGAACGAGGCCCGGCTGCCGAGGTTTTGTGGCGCTGAATGGATTTGATTTTCGGTGGCCGGTGTTCGTTCCGTGCTTAGAGCCTATCACACCGCCGCCAGCAAAACCAGAATAAAAAGCCCCAAAAAATAAGCAAAACCTCAAATCAAAGATGCGAATTTTCAAAAATACATAGGCAATTTCTAAAACGGCAAAATTTATGCACAAAATGCACCGGTCTGTTTTTGTGCATCTTGTATAAGTGCCATGTGCAAAAGCAAAAGCCGGACTGCGACAGTCCGGCTTTTGCTTTTGGGGGTTACTCCTCGCTGTGTGCAGCCTTGTACTGCCCGGGCGTCATGCCGGTAACCTTTTTGAACACGCGGATCAGTGAGCCGCTGTCCCGGTAGCCGGTCTGCTCGGCAATTTTTGCCACCGAAAGCCCCTGCGTCAACAGCTGTTTGGCTGCCTCAACGCGGACATTACTGATGTAGGCCAACAACGCCACCCCGGTCTCTTTCTTGAACTGCGCGGACAAGTAGGTGGGCGTCATGTCAAAGTGCTGCCCCACCTGGGAGATATTCAGGTCCGGGTCGGCATAGTTTTCCCTGATGTACTGCTCCACCCGGTCACAGAGAGCGCGGGTCGTACTGGTGCTGCCCTTCAGCAGCCGCACACGGCCACAGAGCGTAGCGGAAATTTTAATCAAATGTGCCTGCAATTCCTCGGGGCTGCCCGCATCCCCGGGCGAGAAGCGGATGTCCTTCTGGTCGTCCAGCCCGGCCATAGCTGCACCCTTAATCAGGGCCGCCGTAATGTCATAGGCAAGGCAGCGTGCTACATTGGGGTCCTGTACCGCACCGTCCAGCGGGAACGCCTGCCGGATAAGGGCGGCGGTGTTTTCCTCGCTGCCCAAGGAAATCAAATCCATGAGCTTGCGCTCGGTCTCCAAAGGGAATGTGTAGGCCGTGCGGGCATCATGGATGCCACGGTAGGCCACCGGCTCGCCGTCATCCCTCAGGTAACTCAGCGCTTCCAGCGCCTCTTGATAGGCTGCGCGGATGTCCGCCGCCCCGGCGTGGGTCTCGCCCACGGCCGCCCCCGGGTTCACACGGAAGTGGGCACGAATCTGCTGCTGTGTCTCACGGATGTCCGCCAGCAGCTGCTCATCCTGTGCGAGGGTGTTTTCCTGCATGCCCACGATGGCCACGCAGGTCTCACCCAGGGCGGTCAGTTCCAGTGCAAAGTGCGGCTCGGCAATTTCCTGGAAAATGTTCATAATAGCGATCTGCAGCGCCGTAAAGAGCGAGCCATCCCCCTCCGGTGCGCTGTCGGCCATCGGATTTTTAAAGACGACCACCGTATAAAACAGCGCGTCAAACCGGATGCCGCCGCGCTCGGCAGTCTCTTGGCTGAGACCCATCGGGCTTTCCAACAGGGATTTTAAATAGTAGCGCCGCAGGGTCTGCTGGCTTTTCCACAGCTCATGCTGTTGGTCGCTGCGCTCGCGGCGGCTCTTTTGGGAGTAGTATTCCAGCCGCTCAAACTCGTTTTTCTCAATCAGATCGGGAGCCTCGTCGGTGCCGTCATAGGGGCTGACCAACGCGCCCAGCGGCTGATAATTTTTCTTTGTCAGCCCAGCAGACAACCCCAACCCTAACATCATGCAGAGCACCATGCCACCCCAGGTGAACAGCTGGGTCATCCGGGTGTTTTTCATCAGCAGCTTATTGGAAATGTTCAGCACATACTTCCAATCCGTCACGCTGCTGGCACGGGTCAGGTAGGCTTGCTGACCGCCCGATCCAAAGGCAAACGAACCGTCGGCCGCTGCCTGCACAATGTCCATAGCGGGCGGGTCACCCGCTGCCGTTTTGCAGATGGCTGTGCCGTCCGGAGCTAAGACATAGAAATCCAGCTCCGGGTCCCAGCAGAACTGCTGCAACCGCTTGACGAACAGATCTTTGTTCACCGTCACCACAACGGTAGCGTCGGCGTAGGACAGCCCGCTCGTCAGTGCAGAGCGGATAAAAAGAAAGTCTGTGCCGCCTTCGTTCTCTAACTGGACCATCTCCCACCGGGGGTGGCTTTCGTGCAGCAGCTCATGCCATGCATCCTCGCTCATGCTGCTGTTTTTGAACCGGGACAGATAAAATAGATGCTGGTCAAGGTAGCCCCGGCTGGAAATCACGCTGTCCAGATTGTTCAGACTGACCCACACATTGCTAATGTTCGGGTGCCCGGTCTCAATCGTTAAAAGCGCACTCTGGGTGTTGACCAATGCCAGTTGATCATAACCGTCCAGCGGCTTCTTGGTCGTGACCATTCGCTGCACGGTCTGGTCCTGCATTGTGCGGGAAAGCGTCTGCTCGATCTCAGTCAGGTAGCTGTCCAGGTCGATGCGGGCCTGATCCAGCGCCGAACCATAGATCCGCTTGGACTCCGCCGTAATAATACCGGCGGAGTAATTATATAAAAGCAAACAGAGCAGCAGCGGCACGATCAGTACAAGGATGTAGGATAAAAACCAACCGCCGCGCACACTTTTCTGCCTTGGAAGTTTTATGCTGTCAAGTTTCATAAGGCCGCAGCCTCCCTCCCACTTCGACTTGCAGTTCTCATTTTTTCAATATAACAGCGCCCAGTTCCATGCCACTCTGGCCAAAATAAAACCGCAGGAAGAACTCGTCTCCTGTGTTCAACGCGGGCAAGCTGACGGTAAAATCGCACCAGTCTGTCTGAGCGCCGGTGATGGTCATAGTTTTCAGGAACGCACGGCCTGCGAACACCGATACCGGGATTTGGGCCAGTGGGCTGTTGCCCGGCATGGCACGGCAGCGCAGGTGCAAGGTGTAGCTGCCGCCCTCGGCTGCTGTCACGCGGAACGCCGTCGTGCGGCGGTAGCCGTTGTCGATGGCGGCAATGTCGATGGCTGTGCCATCGCGCAGCGTCAAGGGAAAACCGTTTTGTGCCGCCTGCTGCATATCCTGCTCGGCCATTGCCTCCAGCTGGTCATCCAGTACACTCGTGTGGCCGATACTGCGGCGGAAAGCGGGTGTTTGCAGCAAAAAGCGACAGATGTTCGCCGCGCTGCGCTGCAATTCACCACGGGTCAGGCGGCCTTCGTTCAATGCGACTGCCAGATCATCCCCACCGGAGTTATGCTCCGGGTCGGTCACGACCATAAAAACATCATTCTGTGCGCGTACCATGGCGGCCACATGCTTGGTGCTGCCAGCGTCTCCGCGGTCGTTGCCCTCGGCCCACCAGTCACTCATCACAAGGCCAGTATAGCCCCACTGATCACGAAGAATCGTCGTTACAAGGTCATAATTACTCGCCGTCCAGTAGCCGTTCAGCGGGTTGTAGGATGTCATGATCGAGCGGGCATGCCCCTCCTTGACAGCGATTTCAAAACCGCGCAGGTAGATTTCCCGCAAAGCGCGTTCCGACACGACCGACTCCACAAAGTGGCGGCGATGCTCCTGGTTGTTGGCGGCAAAGTGCTTGATGGTTCCGGTCACGCCCCAGCGGTGCAGCCCGCGCAGCTGGGCGCAGGCCATCTTTCCGGTTAAAAGCGGGTCCTCGGAGAAATACTCAAAATTGCGGCCGTTCAGCGGGTGGCGATGGATGTTGATACCGGGGCCCAGCAGCGTGTCAACATGATTTTTGCGCAGTTCCAGCCCTTCCATCGAGTAGAGCTCCGCACTCAATTCCTCGTTGAATGTCGCAGCCAAGCAGGTGCCATTGGGCATGGCGAAAGCTACTGTACCGCAGTCCATACGGATACCGCTGGGGCCGTCGGAACAGCAGGCGGCAGGCAGACCGTAGTGCTGCAGGGCATCGCTGACACCGCCGATAGCCCCGGCTGTACCCGGCGTAACGCGCGGGGAGTTCATCCCTTCGCCCCGGACGATGGTGCAAAGCTCGTCGTCGCTGAACTGCGCGACAAAATCAGCCATGTCCGCCTTGCCGTCAGCCACATCCTGCAGGCGGATGCCCTTGTCCCCCGTCTGGGGGTGCTCTTTCGGCAGACGGATGGCACGATGGGTCTCGGGCAGCTCGACCTCAGTGGGGACGGGCTCCCATGCGGGGGAACCGTCCGCACCGGGGCGCAGCCGCTCAAAAGCTGCGGCTGGTGCAGCGGCGGATTCCTGCTGCTCCACCACCATCAGCGGCAGCGTGACCGTAAAGACCGCCGCGGCATTGCGCACATCGGTACCCAGACTGAAAACATAGTCACCGGCTTCCAGCACAAAGGCGGACTTGTACCCGGTGGCGCCGCTGTCATCATAACTGGCAAAATTACGCCACGGCACAGTCAGCGTCAAAGTCCGGCTTTCTCCGGGGCCCAGTGTTTTGGTCTTGGCAAAGGCGCACAGCACCTTAGAGGGCTTGCCCAGAAGCCCCTGCGGCGCGGTGCAATACAGCTGTACGACCTCTTTGCCGGGTCGGGCGCCGGTATTTTTGACCGTGGCAATGGCTGTGATCCCGTCGGCGTTCTCGTCCGCACTCAACAGCTTTACCTCAAATTTTGTGTAAGAAAGTCCGAAACCAAAGGGATACAGCACTTTTTCCGGCGAAAATGTTTCAAAGTAGCGATAGCCGACATAGATATCCTCGGCATAGAAATTGCGGTCGTCCGCACCGTAGTGGTCAGCAGCAGGGTAATCCGCCGGGGTGTGGGCAATCGTGTCGGGCAGTTTGCCGCTGGGGCTGACCGTGCCGTTCAGCACATCCAGCACACCGCGGCAGCCCTCCTGTCCGCCCTGCCAGATGTAAGCCACCGCGCCGGGGTTATATCGCGCGACCCACTGCATATCAATGATGTTGCCAACATTGAGCAGCACAACAGATTTATTGAAATAGCGGCATACCAGCGCCAGCATATTTTCTTCGTCCTCGGTCAGCAGAAAGCTGCCGGGGGTGTTCGTGTTGTCTTGATCCTCGCCCGCTGTGCGGCCAATGACGATAAACGCCGTATCGGCGCGCTGGGCGGCAGCGCGGACGAATTCTTCGTCCAGCGGCATTTCAGGCTGAAACCATGGTTCCTGCGCCCAGCCGGTGCCCATCTCGTAGGGGTGGTCTGCCAGCCATGCGGCATAGCGGGCCTGCACCTCGGCATCCAGCCGATAGCCGCCGTCACCGCCCAGTATCTCCGGCAGATTCGACACATGGGTCACATTGACCAGTCCGCCGGACCCGGTGCCGCTTTTATAGTAGTGAAATTGTGCATACCCAAACAAGGCCGCCCTGCCGCCGGAAGCCAGCGGTAAGACAGCCTCATTTTTTAGTAGGACAACCCCCTCCGCCACAGCCTGACGAGCCAGTGCCGCATAGCGGGACATTTCCAACATTGTATTTTTCATAATACTGAAACTCCGATCCCAATGGATTGCAAATTTCAGCGCCACACCTATTATAATACAGGATTTTCAGAATTTGGCAAGTGGGTAACGCGGAATGTTTTGTGGAAAATTTTCAAATCAGGTGGATGCCTTTCGATATAGATTTCTTCCTTTGTTTAAATTGTGTCTTATCTGAAAGAATGAATCAGAACTGATTCACTTTTTCGAGTCAAGATTTTTGGATGAATCACAGGTGATTCACTCTGGGGATATACGAATTTGTATGGGCATCTGGGTTGGGTGCTATCGTTTTTTTTTGGGGGGGTAGACGTGTTTTGCTAGCATAGCGTTTGGATATCCACAAACGCATTTCTGGGGGTGCACCCCAGTCCCCCGGCACAGTTCTTGCGTGACGATAGTGACGCAGATGACGCTAATGACGCTGTTTTGGGGATATCCCTATACCATATCCCAGATTCAGCGTCATTAGCGTCATCTGCGTCATT
>OGYK01001851.1_pt1 | contig 14650 bp, 15 predicted proteins | sample 1576501 | NCBI WGS metagenome assembly OGYK01 (sample SAMEA3541530, study PRJEB24748) | human gut metagenome | biome: human gut; feature: human-associated habitat; material: faeces | place: China | collected 2012
ACCGACGTTGATAGCCGGACGGTTTCCTTGGTTGAAGAGGTCAGTTTCGAGGAAGATCTGCCCGTCGGTAATGGAAATGACGTTCGTAGGGATGTAGGCTGACACGTCACCCGCCTGGGTTTCGATGATCGGCAGGGCAGTCAGGGAACCGCCGCCTTTTACCTTATCCTTCATGCTGTCCGGCAGGTCGTTCATCTGCCGGGCCACTTCGGGCTGATTGATGATCTTGGCAGCCCGTTCGAGCAGACGGGAATGAAGGTAGAAGATGTCTCCCGGATACGCCTCGCGTCCGGAAGGACGGCGTAGGATCAGGGAGACCTCTCGATAGGCGACTGCCTGTTTCGAAAGGTCGTCGTAGACAACTAAAGCATGACGTCCGCTGTCTCGGAAATATTCACCGATGGCGGCACCCGCAAAAGGAGCGAAATATTGCATGGCTGCCGGATCGGATGCTGTCGCGCTGACAACGATCGTATAGTCCATCGCGCCTTTTTCTTGCAACGTGTTGACAAGCGAGGCGACGGTAGAACCCTTCTGTCCGATTGCTACATAGATGCAGTAGACTGGGTTACCGGCTTCGTAGTTACCACGCTGGTTGATGATCGTGTCGATGGCAATGGAGGTCTTTCCGGTCTGGCGGTCTCCGATGATCAGTTCGCGCTGTCCGCGTCCGATTGGGATCATTGCATCGACAGCCTTGATACCGGTCTGTAACGGTTCGTTGACGGGCTGGCGGAAGATAACCCCCGGCGCCTTGCGTTCGAGTGGCATCTCGCAGGTCTCTCCCGTGATTTCCCCTTTTCCGTCGATAGGGTTTCCGAGCGGGTCGATCACACGTCCGATCATACCTTCGCTGACATTGATGGAGGCAATACGTCCTGTGCGTTTGACGATGTCGCCTTCCTTTACCTGGTCTGTTGGTCCCAGCAGAACAGCTCCCACGTTGTCCTCTTCCAGGTTCATCACGATCGCTTCCATCCCGTTGTCGAACTGCAGGAGTTCGTTAGCCTCGGCATTGTCGAGACCGTAAATCCGGGCTACGCCATCGCTCACCTGGAGTACCGTACCTACTTCTTCCGTCCGGATACCAGTACTGATCCCTTCCAATTGCTGGCGCAGGATGGCGGAAACTTCACTCACTTTTATCTGATCTGTCATACTTCTTTCTGTTTTTATCTGTTTTCGAGTAACCGGCTACGGATATCCCGTAGCTGTGTCGCATAGCTGGCATCTATCCGGTAGTTCCCGATACGCAGGCGGAAACCGCCGATCAGTTCCGGTTGTACAATGCCGGAGAATTCGATGGTGCTGCCTGTCTCTTCCTTCAGCTTGTTCTGGAGATGTACTTTCACTTCCTCGCTTACCGGAACTGCGGTACTGAACTGCACGCGGGTGATGCGTTTGTCTTTCCGGTACAGGTGGATATAGATATGCGCCATGAAGAGCAGGAGGCTTTCCCGTTTATGTTCCAGTACGAGGCGCATGAAACGTTCATACAAGTCGGAGACCTCTATGCCGCCTGCCGCTGTCAGCAGCTTGAGCTTTTCCTCTGCCGGGAGGATCGGATTGCCAAGGGCAACCCGCAGTCCGGGTTCGAGCGAGAAGCTATCTGCCAGCATCTTCATATCATCGTATACCCGCGTTTCCAGTCCTTTCTCCTTCGCTAAGGAGAAAAGGGCTTTCGCATACCGGGAAGAGATTGTTCCTATATCCATACGTTACGATTTACAAAACGATACCTCATCCAACAGCCGGTCGATGATTTGTTGTTGTTCCTTGTCGCGGCTGATCTTTTCTTTCATCACCTTCTCTGCTATGGCGATCGAAAGGTCGGCAATCTCGGAACGGACCTCGCGGATTGCTTTCTCCTTCTCTTCGCGGATACGTCGGGCTGCCTCTTCCACCTGCAAACGAGTTTCGGCGGCAGCTTTCCGGTGAGCTTCGTCGATGATTTGTTCCTTTTCGGCAAATGCTTCTTTCAGGATGGCATTCTGTTTTTCCTTTGCTTCGGCAAGTATCCGGGCCCCTTCGGCCTGGATATTGGCAAGCTGTTCATTCGCCTGGCGAGCCGTTTCAAGAGAGTTGTCGATGTAGGCTTTCCGTTGTTCCACTGCCTTGATGATGACAGGAAATCCGTATTTGGAAAGGATGACAAAGACAATCCCGAATGAAACGATCATCCAGAACAGAAGTCCCGAATCCGGTGTTAATAATGACATAACCTGTTACTTTTTATTGGAACAAAGCCAGGAAACATACCACGATGGCAAACAACGCCACACCTTCAACCAGAGCTCCCATGATCAACATCGAGGTACGGATCTCGCCCGCTGCAGAAGGCTGGCGGCCGATTGCTTCGACAGCTCCTTTTCCGATCAGACCGATACCTATACCTGCACCGATAGCGGCAAATCCCGCTCCGATTGTTGCTCCCATCTTCGCTATGCCCATTCCGGCAGCTGCTTGTAATAAAATAGTCGATAACATTGTGCTTTAAACTTTAAATTAGTAACCTAATATATTTAATCTTTAACCTTAGCCAAACCTATATAATTGGCTGACAATAATGTGAATATATATGCTTGCAGACAAGCCACCAGCAATTCCAGACAGTTCATGAACGCGCAGAACAGCACCGAAACGATCGTCATTCCGAAATTCACCAACAACCCCATCGATACCGTGATAAAGATCAGGCAGGTGAGGGCGAGGATGATCGTATGTCCTGCCATGATATTGGCAAACAGACGGATCATCAAGGCAAACGGCTTGGTGAATACGCCGAAAAACTCGACAAAGGGCATGATCGGTAACGGCAGTTTCAGGTAGATCGGCGCTTTGGGCCAAAATATCTCTTTCCAATATTCCTTTGTCGCAAACAGGTTGACAGCGATAAACGTACATCCCGCCAAGACGGCCGTGACCGCAATGTTGCCGGTGATGTTGGCCCCTCCCGGAAAGACCGGGATGATTCCGATCAGATTGTTGATCAGGATAAAGAAGAAGACCGTCAGCAGATAAGAGGAAAACGGCCTGTACTCTTCTTTGCCGATCGACTCCTTGATGACGCCGTCCTGTATGTAGGAAATAATCATTTCCATCAGGCCGGTAAACCCGCTCGGAACCTGGTTCGGATGTCTCTTGTACCAATGGGCGGTCCGTAGAACTACGAACAGCAGGATGCCGCAACTCAGGAACAGGCCGCAAACATTCTTGGTCAGCGACAAGTCGACCGGACGCACCTCTTCTCCGCGGCTGTTCTTTTCCACCACCTTGCCGGCGTGTTCGCCTTCTGTAGCGATATAATAGTTGTGATGCGCTTGGCCGTGATGTAAATGGTGGGAGAGGAACATGTCCCATCCACGCTCTTCACTTTTGACCAATATCGGCAGAGAGATGGCGATCTCCTTTCCGTTCCATTCAGTAATATGCCAGGTGTAAGCGTCTTGGATATGGGAAAAGACAATATCCTGGACATCGATGCCTTCCTTTTTGGAATCAGCATGAGCCGGGGCCAGAAAACAGAGCCACATCAGCAATACTATCCATATCAACCTGTTATTTTTGATATTGTTCATCATTTTCCTTTTTCTCTCTTTTCATTCTTTTCTTCTCGAACAGATAAACCGTATACGTTTCCAATCCCAAATAGATAAAATAGAAAAGCATCAGGGTGAAGCCGAACATTCTCAAATTTTCTCTGACCAGTGCGGCATAAAGCCACAGGAAAACAACGGCAAGGGTGAACTTGCAGAAACGGACTACCATGAAAGCGGTAATCGTCACATCGCCGTTTTTTCTTTTCTTCCGGTCAAGTATATAGGTCATCACAATTGCCATCACCCAGTAAAAGATCGGAATGGAAGGATACCATTTGAAATAATGATCCGGCCAGATCGTGTATAATAATCCTCCTAACGTCACACCGATGGCTGCATTGATAAATGTAATCAATCCCATCAGCTTTAATTTTAACCATCCAGTCATGTCGTCGTATATACTTTTATTTATTCGATGCAAACAGATATGTAATCATCCTTAACCTCTACGAATCCGCTCTTGATAGCCTGTTCGCCTTTTTTGCCATCGTGTTCATATTGGATGGTTCCCTGTCGGAGGGCGGCTATCAGCGGGGCATGATGGGGGAGGATATCAAATGAACCGGCTGCTCCCGGAAAGGAAACACGCTCTGCTTCGCCTTCGAAAAGAATGCCGTCCGGTGATACAATTTCCAATCTCATATCCATTTTTAATTTGCTTGTTCAGCCAATCGCTTTGCTTTTTCCATCACGTCCTCGATCGTGCCTACGTTCAAGAAAGCCTGTTCGGGGATATCGTCCGTCTCTCCGTCCATGATCATCTTGAATCCTCGGATCGTATCTTCGATGGAGACCATGACGCCCGGTACACCGGTGAATTGTTCCGCCACGGAGAACGGCTGTGAAAGGAAACGCTGTACACGGCGAGCGCGGTTGACGGTCAGGCGGTCTTCGTCGGAAAGTTCTTCCATGCCGAGGATCGAGATGATGTCTTGCAGTTCCTTGTTGCGTTGGAGGATTTGTTTCACACGCTGTGCCGTTTCGTAATGCTCTTTGCCCACGATCAACGGGTCCAGGATGCGCGAAGTGGATTCCAACGGGTCGACGGCCGGATAGATACCGAGTTCGGTGATCTTACGGCTCAATACCGTGGTGGCATCCAGATGTGTAAAGGTCGTTGCCGGAGCCGGGTCCGTCAGGTCGTCTGCTGGCACATAAACTGCCTGAACGGAAGTGATGGAACCTTTCTTAGTGGAAGTGATGCGTTCCTGCATGGCTCCCATCTCGGTGGCCAGTGTCGGCTGGTAACCGACGGCGGACGGCATACGTCCCAGCAGGGCGGATACTTCCGAACCGGCCTGTGTGAACCGGAAGATATTGTCGATAAAGAAAAGGATGTCTTTTGTTTCCCCTTCTGCCGCCAGGTCACGAAAAGACTCGGCGATCGTCAGTCCTGAAAGGGCTACCGAAGAGCGGGCTCCCGGCGGTTCGTTCATCTGGCCGAAGATCAGGGCGGTCTTGTTCAGAACGCCGGAAGCGTTCATTTCGCCCCAAAGGTCACAGCCCTCACGGCTGCGCTCGCCAACGCCGGTAAAGATGGAGTAGCCGCCGTGCTCGGTGGCTACGTTGTGGATCAGCTCCTGGATCAGCACGGTTTTGCCAACACCGGCGCCGCCAAACAGGCCGATCTTGCCGCCCTTGGCATACGGTGCCAGCAGGTCAATGACCTTGATGCCGGTTTCCAGAATTTCGGTTGCAGGTTTCTGGTCCTCAAAGCCGGGGGCCTTGCGATGGATGGGCCAGGTAGGGACGTCTGCGGCCATGGGGCCTTTGCCGTCAATGGGGCGGCCCAGGGGGTCAAACATGCGGCCCAGGGTGGCTTCGCCCACCGGGGCAGTCAGGCCGTGGCCCAGTGCGTTCACGGTCATCCCCTTGCCAAGACCCTCGCTGGCAGAAAGCATAATGCAGCGAACGGTGGTTTCGTTCACATGCTGCGTTACTTCCATCGTGCGCTCGGTGCCCTCAGCGGTCACTGTCAGCGCTTCCTGCAGGGCAGGCAGCTTGCCCTCGGTGAACTGAACGTCCACCACGGGGCCTGCTACACGAATAATTGTTCCCTGTGTCATACGATAGCCTCTTCCTTAATTTCAGAAGTAGATAAATGTTTGAACATTGTATCCCGATAGGGGATACAGTACAAAAAGTTTAATAGTCGCTGGTTTGCACAGCAGAAGCACCGCCGATGATCTCGGTGATCTCCTGGGTGATTGCACCCTGGCGGGTGCGGTTATACTCCAGCTGGAGCGCGTGAATCATATCGGTGGCGCTCTTGGTGGCGGAATCCATGGCGGTCATGCGGGCGCTCTGCTCGGCGCAATAGCTCTCGGTCATGGCACCGAAGATCATGCCGTGCATGTAGATGGGGGCCATCTGCTTGAACACCGACCACGCATCGGGGAACAGCTCAACCTCGCCATGGGGATCGCCCAGTGTGGGCGGCAGCGGCGCAAAGTGGGAGCGTTCCAGCGGCAGCAGCTGCAGCATGACCGGTTCAGCGGTCAGGGCGTTCTGGATCTTGGTGTAGATGAGGTAAACCTCATCCACCTCATCCGCCTTGAACGTATCGATCATGTCCGCCGTGATGTCACGCGCACGCTGCAATGTGGGGGCCTGGCCGCTGTACAGAAAATCTTCCACCAGGCGGGGGTCCTTGTGCAGCAGGGCGCGGTAGCCGGTCTGGCCTACCACATAAAAGCGGGCCTTGGGGTCATCGCCGCAGTGCGATTTCAGAAACTTGAGCAGGTTCTGGTTGTACGCACCGGCCATGCCTTTGTCCGCCGTCAGCACCAGATAGGCGCGGCGCGGAGATTCCGGGTTGCGGGTGTGGAAGAACGGGTGGACCGGTTCTTCCGGCAGGTGGGGCAGCACGCGGGTCATTGTCATCTGCATGCGCTCAAAGTAAGGCGAAACCGCCTGGTAATTTTTGCGTGCCTTGCGCAGCTTGGAGGAGGAGATCAGGTACATGGCATTGGTGATCTTCATGGTGTCCTGAATGCTCTCAATACGCTCCTTGAGCAGCTTAGTGGATGGCATGGGCATCGCCTCCCGCAAATGCGTTCCAGGCGTTCAGGATGGTCTGCACCTGTTCGGGGCTGAGCTTACCGGAAGCCTGGATCTCGTCCATCACGCCGGACGGGTCCGTACGGAACTGACGCACAAATGCGGAGGTTTTCTGGCGCAGCTCGCCGGTTTTGATCTCGTCGAGCACGCCGTGGGCGGCGAGGGTCAGCAAAACGACCTGCTCGGCGTCGGATTTGGGCTGGTACAGCGGCTGTTTCAGCAGTTCCATCAAAGCCTTGCCGTGTTCCAGCTGGCGGCGGGTCTCAGCGTCCAGGTCAGAGCTGAACTGCGAGAAGGATTCCATATCCTTGTACTGGGCCAGCTCGATACGCAGGTTGGCATTGGCCTTTTTCATGGCCTTGGTCTGGGCAGCGCCGCCGACACGGGAAACCGACAAGCCAACGTTGACAGCCGGGCGGTTGCCTGCGTTGAACAGTGCGGTCTCCAGGAAGATCTGGCCATCGGTGATGGAAATAACGTTGGTGGGAATGTAGGCGGAAACATCGCCTGCCTGGGTTTCAACAATGGGCAGTGCGGTGATGGAACCGCCGCCCAGGTCGTCCCGCATACGGCAGGAACGTTCCAGCAGACGGGAATGCAGGTAGAAAACGTCGCCGGGGTAAGCCTCACGGCCGGGGGAGCGGCGCAGCAGCAGGGAAATGGCACGGTATGCCACGGCGTGCTTGGAAAGGTCGTCATAGACGATCAGCACGCTCTTGCCCTGGGCCATAAAATATTCGGCCAGTGCGGTGCCGGCATACGGGGCAATGTACTGCAGGGGGGCGCTGTCGCTGGCGGTGGCGGCCACAATGGTGGTGTAGCCCATAGCGCCATGCTTTTTCAGGTCCTCGGCCACGCGGGCAATGGAGGAAGCCTTCTGCCCGATGGCAACGTAGATGCAGAGCACGCCGGTATCTTTCTGGTTCAGGATGGTATCGGTGGCGATGGAGGTCTTGCCGGTCTGGCGGTCGCCGATGATCAACTCACGCTGGCCACGGCCGATGGGGAACATCGAGTCGATGGACAGAATGCCGGTGTGCAGCGGGGTGTCCACGCTCTGGCGCTCCAGAATGCCGGGGGCCTGCTTCTCGATGGGGTTGTAACCAACGGCTTCGATGGCACCCTTGCCGTCGATGGGCTCGCCCAGCGGGTTGATGACGCGGCCCAGGAAAGCTTCGCCGACGGGGATACCGGCGCGCTTGCCGGTACGGGTCACCAGAGTGCCCACGCCGACGGATTCGGCACCATCAAACAGCATAATGCCCAGGTGGGAAGGCTCAACACTTTCCACCATGCCCTTGGCACCGTTTTCAAAGGTGACGATCTCGCCGTACACGGCGCGGTCCATGCCTTCAACGGTAACAATGCCGTCGGCAGCGGACACAACCGTGCCTCCCTCGGCAGTGTTGGCGGCGGGCTTGTAGTCCTCCACGCGGGTCTTCAGGGTGGCCAGGTCGGGCTTGTCGCCGGTCATCTGGTCCAGGGCATGGCGGCCGGAGTTATCAAACACACGGTCGCCCACCTGCAATACATAGCCGGAAAGCAGGCTTTCATCCACGCTGACATCCAGCAGGACTTCGGTTGCATCGTACAGGGATTTCAGCTCGGCCTTGATCTTATCAAGGTCCTGTTCCCGCGGCTGGCGGGCGCAGTGCAGGTCGGCCTTTACAATGCGGTTGGCGGAGAAAAACTCGCGGCTGAATTCACTTGCCATTGCTGTCCCCCGCTTTCTGCAGCAGGTCATCCAGCAGGCGTGCATCGTCCTGCTGCGTCAGGTTGCGCGCCAGCAGCTTTTCACACATATCGCGGGCCAGGGCGGAAGTTTCAGCATTGGCATCGCGCAGGCGGCGGGCATGCTCTGCTTCGGCAGCGGCTTTGCCTTCGGCCACAATCGCATCTGCCTGGCGCTGGGCGTCCTGCAAAAGCTGTTCTTTCTCTTTTTCAGCCTGCTTTTCGTAGGCTTCGCGGCGCTGGGCAGCTTCGGTATCCACATTCTGCAGTTTATCCTGCGCCTGTGCCAAAACAGCCTGTGCGTCGTTCTTTTTGCCTTCTGCATCGGCGATCGCATCATCGATCTGCTTCTGGCGCTGCTCAATCACGTTCATAACGGGACGATACAAAAACTTGCGCAGCAGAACAAACAGAACCAGAATGTTGACGACCGTCCACAGAATATTCAAATTCAGTGTCAGCATCGTTTATGCCTCCGTTATCAGCCCAGGAACAGGATGATGAGCAGGGCAACAACGAAGCCGAAAATGGCGGTGCCTTCTGCCAGGGCGGCGCCCAGCAGCAGGTTCTTGCTGATCTTGCTTTCAGCTTCCGGCTGGCGGCTGATGGCCTCCGCTGCCTTACCGGTTGCAATGCCAATGCCGATGCCGGCGCCAATGCCGGTCAGTGCTGCGATGCCAGCGCCCAAAGCTACCAAACTTGCCATAATAAATTACTCCTTTTTATAATAATGTAAAAGTGGGAAAGAAAACGCAGGTCATTCCATCGTTTCTTTCATGAACAGGGAGGTCAGGAAGACAAACACATAGGTTTGGATCAGACCGTCAAACAAATCAAAATACAGGCTGAAAATTGCGGGGACAAAAACCGGAACCACCAGTTTGATGAGTTCCATGATGACAAATGCGCCCAGAACGTTGCCGAACAAACGCATGCACAGGCTGGTGGGCCGGATGGCGATTTCCAGAATGTTCATGGGGGTCATCAGGGCAATGGGTTCCGCCAGGCTGTGTACAAATCGCTTGCCGCCCTTTGCATGGATGCCGGAATATTCGATCAGCACAATGCTCATAATAGCCAGCGCTGCGGTAACATTCAGGTCCTTTGTGGGGGGCTTGAGACCAATGATGCCGATCAGGTTGGAGCAGGCAATGTACAGTGCAACCGTGATCAGGTACGGCACATACTGTTTGCCGGCTTCGCCCAGCAGATCTTTGAAGAAGTTATCCATGGTTACCACAGCGGTTTCCAGGATGGCCTGGCGCTTGCTGATATGATTGACCTTGAGATTGCGTGTGAGCAAAATCGAAACGATCACCAAAAACGCCATGATGCCCCAACTTACCGCGATGGATTCCGGGATGTCGATGCCGCCAAAAATGGGAAGGGTAAACGCCGTATCAACGTTAAGCTCCTCTTTTAAGGCGGCGGTCAGTTCGTTCATTATTCCGCCTCCTCTGGCCAGCGGGGCAGCTTGTGCGCCGGGCTGGCTTTATGTTTTGAATTTATCTGATAAAAAGCGCACCAAGGAGAAAAACAGAAAGGGGGGAAACGGCGATGTTCCGTTTCCGCACCCTCCTTGCTGCGTTTTTTATGCCGCCATAATACCACCATTCCCCGCCATTTGTAAGCCCCTTGCCGCACATTCTGCCTTTTGGATATTCCGTGATTCTGACAGATTAAAAATACTGTGTATGATGCACAATAAAGCACACTGAAAATTGAGCTAATTGCCGAATTTAATGACAAAAAATACGGAAAAGTTCTTGATTTCAAACAAATCTTGCAGTTTTATGCGGTTTTGATGGTGAGGGAAAGGAACGGTGTTTGTGCAAAACTGCCAAGGAGCGGAGATTCAGGCGATGCGCTCCGCGCCAAGGGCGGTTTCGGATGCAAAGCGGGTAGCCGCCAGCTTTTCCAGTGTGGCAAGCCGCACGCAGATGGTAAACAGCCGGGCCGCAGGTTCGATCTCCTCGGCGCTGGCAAAGCTGGGGGCAATACGGACGTTGCTGTCCTGCGGGTCGCGGCCATAGGGCCAGGTGGAACCGGCGGGGGTGAATTTGACACCGGCCCGGCGGCAAAGCTCCACCGTGCGGGCCGCGCAGCCCGGCATGGTATCGAAGGAAAGGAAGTAACCGCCGCGGGGTTCCGTCCAGCTGGCAATGCCGCTGCCGTCCAGTTCCTCGCGGAAAATGGAGATGACCTGCTCGAACTTGGGGCGCAGCAGGCGGGCATGGCGTGCCATATGGGCTTCAATGCCGCTTTCATTGCGGAAAAAACGTGCCTGGCGCAGCTGGTTGAGCTTATCGGGGCCGATGGTGGCAAACTTCCACACTTTGCGCAGATCGATCAGGTTGGCGGAACTTGCCGCCACGCCGCTGATGCCTGCACCGGGGAAGGAAACCTTGCTGGTGGAGCAGAACTCATACACCATATCCGGGTGCCCGGCATTGGCGCAGGCGGACAGGATGTCTGGCAGGACGGCCGGGGCGTTGGGGTAAAGGTCATGCACGCAGTAGGCGTTATCCCAGAAAATGCGGAAATCCGGCGCTGCGGGTTGCAGGTGGGCAAAGCGCTCCACCACCGCGGGGCTGAACACAATGCCGGTGGGGTTCTGGTACTTGGGTACGCACCAGATGCCTTTGATGGAAGCATCCCGCTGGACCAGGTCTTCGATCATGTCCATATCGGGGCCATCATTATGCATGGGGATGGGGATTAGCTGGAAGCCGAAATGCTCCGTCATGGCAAAATGGCGGTCATAACCCGGCACGGGGCAAAGAAACTTGCGGTCCTTGACCTGCACCCACGGCTCTGCGCCCAGCAGGCCGTCCAGCATGGCGTGGCTGAGGATATCGAACATCATGGTCAGGCTGCTGTTGCCGCCCACCATGACCTGCTCCGGCCGCGCGCCGATCATACCGGCCAGCAGGGCTTTTGCTTCGGGAATGCCGTCCAGCCCGCCGTAATTGCGGCAGTCGGTGCCATCCTCACTGTCCAGCACGCTGCGGGAGTTCAGTTCACCCAGCATGCGCTGCGAAAGTGCCAGCTGCTCCGGCGCAGGCTTTCCGCGGGAAAGATCCAGCTGCAGGCCCTGCTGTTCGTACTCATGGTAGCGCTGGCACAGACGGTGGTATTCCCGCTGCATTTCTTTTTTTGTCATATCCTGATACTGCATGGTGCTATCCTTCCTGGGCAATACCGGCAGGGCCGCTTGCTTACCTGGTGTAGCTGAAAACGAAGAAAATGACGAAGATTTCGCAAATGTGCGATGGATTCGAGGCAAAAAGCCGCAGGAATCCTTTGTGGATTCCAAGGATTTTTAACGCGGAATCCGGCCGCGTTTGTAGAAATATTCTAAATTTTCGACGTTTCAGGTACACCCTGGGGGGAGTATGCACGAACCCTGCCGGTATGCCTTGTTTTCTGGAACGGTTTGTATTATACTGTCGGAAAACACATTTGTAAAATATATGTTTCGTATGCAAAATATTTGTATTTGATATGGCAAAACGCAGGAAAAGAGGAAAAACTGTGAATGTAAACTATGAATATTACCGCTTATTTTACTATGTCTGCAAATATCACAGTATAACCCGCGCGGCCAATGTGCTGCGCATGAGCCAGCCCAATGTGACCCGCGCCCTGAACCGGCTGGAGGAACAGCTGGGCTGCAAGCTGCTGGTGCGCAGCACCCGCGGCGTGACGATGACGCCGGAGGGCGAGGTGCTGTTTGCCCACGTGGAAATCGCCCAGGAGCAGCTGCAGGCGGGGGAAAGCGAGCTGGCGGGCATTACCGCACTGGAAAGCGGCGCGCTGACCATTAGCGCCAGCGAGACCGCTTTGAATGTGTTTTTGCTGGATAAGCTGCGGGAATTCCACCGGCGTTACCCCGGCGTGCGGCTGCGCATTGCCAATCATTCCACCCCGCAGGCCATCCGTGCGCTGGGGCGCGGTCTGGTGGATCTTTGTGTGATCACCACCCCGGCCCGGTTGGAATCCACGATGCGCCGTACCCTGCTGATGCCGTTCCAGGAAATTCTGATTGCCGGCAGGGACTTTAAATTTTTGCAGGGCCGCCGCTGGGCGCTGAAAGAACTGCAGCAATACCCTCTGATCTGCCTGGGCAGCGAGACGATGACCTATGCGTTCTATAACCAGTTTTACTTAAGCAACAATCTTGTTTTGCAGCCGGATACTGAGGCCGCTACCACCGACCAGGTGGTGCCGCTGGTCAAAAGCGGGCTGGGGCTGGGGTATGTGCCGCAGAATTTTGCCAAGGACGCCCTGGCCGCGGGGGATGTGTTTACCATCCAGTTGAAAGAGGAAATCCCCGCCCGTCATGTTGTGCTGGTGCAGGATGGCGGCCGTGTTCCCAACGCAGCTGCGCGCGAATTTGCCCGGATGCTGAACAGCAGCGTTACGCAGCAGAATGCACCATAAGCGGACAAAATTGTGCACCGGCACCAGAAAATTAAAAATATCTGCGTCTGTTTTTGTGAAAGGTGATTGACAACTGCCGTGCGAAACCGTATGATAAAAGTGGAACTTTGCCCGGTGCAGCGGGAACCATACGGTGCGCCGGATTCCGCGCAGAGGGACAGAAAATAATAGGAGGGATTGTTTTGAAACAATGGCTGAAAGACGCAGTTTTTTACGAAATTTACCCCCAAAGCTTTTATGATACCAACGGGGATGGCATCGGCGATCTGAAGGGGATTATCGAAAAGCTGGATTACATCAAAGAGCTGGGATGCAACGCCCTTTGGATCAACCCCTGCTTTGATTCCCCGTTCAAGGACGCCGGGTATGATGTGCGCGATTATAAGCTGATTGCCCCCCGCTATGGCACCAACGCGGATGCCAAAGCGCTGTTTGAAGCAGCTCATGCCAAGGGCATCCATGTGCTGCTGGACCTGGTGCCCGGCCATACCAGCGAGGAACACGCATGGTTTAAGGAGAGCAGCAAGCCGGAAAAGAATGAGTATTCCGACCGCTATATCTGGACGGACTCCTGCTTTAGCGCCGGTGACGGTATGCCGTTCATTGGCGGCGAGACCGACCGCAACGGTACTTATATTTTGAACTTCTTCAAGTGCCAGCCTGCTTTGAACTATGGTTACGGCAAGTGCCGCGAAAAGTGGCAAATGCCCACCGACGCCCCCGGCCCGCGCGCAACGGTGGAAGCCGTGAAGGATGTGATGCGCTTTTGGCTGGATATGGGCTGCGATGGTTTCCGTGTGGATATGGCATCCAGCCTGGTCAAGAATGATACCCACCACAAAAAGTATACCTGTGCCATCTGGCGCGATATTGCCGCTATGCTGGACAAGGAATACCCCGAAGCCGTTCTGGTGAGCGAATGGAACCAGCCTCGCCAGTCCCTGAAAAACGGCTTTGATATGGACTTTATGCTGGAATGGCAGGGCAATGGCTACAGCTGGCTGATGCGCAATTATGATGGCGCAACAGATTCTGACCCGCATAACATCGGCAAGGCGTATTTCTGTGCGGATTCCGGCACGGGTATTGACAAGTTCCTGGATGACTGGCTGCCCAGCTACAAGGCGACCCGCAAGGACGGCCTGTATTGCTTGATTACCTGCAACCATGATACCATCCGCCCCTCCGCCGGTTTGACCCCGGATGAGCTGAAAATTGCTTACGCCATGCTGTTTACCCTGCCCGGCGCACCGTTTGTGTATTATGGCGATGAGATCGGCATGCGCTATCTGCCGCTGCCCACCAAGGAGGGCGGCTATTTCCGCACCGGTTCCCGCACCCCCATGCAGTGGGATAACAGCGCCAACAAGGGATTTTCTACCGCCGCAGCCGACAAGCTGTACCTGCCGGTGGACGATGCCGCGGACGCCCCCACCGTGGCTGCCCAGCAGGCAGACCCTGACAGCCTGTGGCATACCGTGCAGGGGGTGCTGAACTTCCGCCACAGCCACCGGGATCTGGATTCCGATGCGCCGTTCCATGTGCGGTTTGCCCCCAAGGCAAAGGGCAGCTACCGCCCGTTTGCCTGGGAGCGCGGCAAGCTGATCTGCGCGGTGAACCCCGCCCGCGAGGAAGCAGAACTGCCCCTGAAGCTGGAAGACGGTACCCGCGTGCTGCATGTGATCGGCAAAGCCGAAGTGAAGGGCGATGAGCTGGTGCTGGGTGCACAGAGCTTTGCAATTTTGGGGTAAGCAGAATAGATTGCAAACGCAAATGTTAAATAGAATCATATAAAGCAGCGCCCCGGCGGGACAAGA
>OGYK01001853.1_pt1 | contig 14647 bp, 17 predicted proteins | sample 1576501 | NCBI WGS metagenome assembly OGYK01 (sample SAMEA3541530, study PRJEB24748) | human gut metagenome | biome: human gut; feature: human-associated habitat; material: faeces | place: China | collected 2012
CGGAAATGATGGCAACCGCCAACGCCAAGAGCATTGAGGAAATCAAGTCGTTTTTCACGCGGACAGATATCCGGTACAACCTGTGCCATTTTTACCGTATCGGTCGTTGTAGACGGTCCGGCATTCAGCAAAATATTTCTTTTAATATTCATTGTCTTACTCCTTTTGTAAAAGCATTTTTACATAAGTAATATATAGGTGATTTTTGAATCGTACATTTTATTATACATCAGTTTTTATTAAATGTATATAAATTTTTTTTAATACGTTCTGCATAGACGGCGGCTTCCTTTTCAATATCCTTACAGGACAAAATCTCTCCGGGGTCATTTGCCGTGAGCATCCGGATTGCATGGGCAGGAAGCGCAAAGCCTTTGTTAAAATGAAGGGAGCTAATCAGCTGTTCCGCTAAGATATCCGAACCGCTGTAGCCGGATACGACAATGGAAAACAGCAGCTTGTCCTTAAAATCGACCTTCCGGTACAATGCGGTCAGACGGTTGATAAATGCCATAATATTTGCGCTGACCGAGTCGTTGTAATTTGGACTGAGTATCATGAGCGCATCACTTTCAAGCAGTGCCGGATAGACCTGTTCCACCATGACACCGCCGTAAAAACACGAACCCTTTTCACTGTAATGCAGGCAGACCTCAAACGGACAGCCAAGACAGTCTGCAACTTCCCCGTTTCTTAGATTGATTTCACGGATTACAATTTTATCTTCGGGAAGGAACTTGCGTAACAGCTTCCAGAATAAACAGGTATTGCTCTTTTGTTTATTGCCCGCATAAATGCACAGCAGGCGTGCCGGTCCGTCTGTGTGTGCCGGAGTACGCCCGTCTACGTATTCCAGTGCATGACAAACCGCCTCTCCTGCATTGGCAAAAAAAGCTTCTTTTAATGAAAGGTTTCTGTGCATTGCATTTTTTGTCTGGTTTTTTAACGAGCCGGTTGCCTCTGCAAAGGTGTGTCCCGGCAGCATACAGCCTGCGCGGTTTAGTGAAAATGCGATTTTTTTCGCCATGTTTTTTGTATACAGTTCATTTTCCCCGTCGACCAGAATTGCCCCTGTACAGCCCAAAAGACAGTCCGTATGATAATCCATTTCCTTTAAAATGGCATAAAGCCGCAGATTAATCCCCGAACGGTCAAGATGCACCGCAAACACAATACAGCTGCCCAGTTTTTTTTGCGTTTCGCACCAGTATAGAAAGTCTTTCTCATCACGCAGAATAACTGCTGCTTCCGTATCCTTTTTATCACCGGATACTTTTTTGCATTTTGCAGTACCGTATCAATCAGCTGTCCGTATCTTTCCGGTACGCAGCTTATTGTGGCTGATCGGTTTTATCCATCATCAAAGCTTTGCAGCTGTTGTGGAAATATCAAAAAAGATTTGAAATTATCTGACAGGGAATATAGATGTGAGTGTGGGAATATAATTGACAGAGATTTCCAGGCATCAATAAATCTTAAGGGTTATGGAGAACGATTTGCAAGCTGACACTGAAACGTTAATGCAAATATGTACGGATACGTTAGTCCGGAATTTACGCCTATGGAGAGTACAAGAACTTGTGAGTAGATAGATATTTATATCATCAAAAGCATACTCGTTGAAGTAGGAATGAAACATAGAAGTTTGTAACTTTTTATAAGTTTTCAGTAACGGTACAAAAGATGGGACATATTGTACAGCGTCTGGTCCGGAATGCCATCATGCAGGCAGTGAACCAGGCAATCCAGAAGAAGACACAGCAGGAAGCTGCAAAGCTTGGAAACGAATGGAAGGGAAGTTTTCACTGTCTGGTATCCGGGTATTACAGCGGGATGACCGTCAAATATCTGATGCTTCCATTTGCAATCTTCTGTATTCTGTGTGCGGCAGGAAGTGGAATTGCCGGAGGGCTGACCTACAGTATCTGGTTTATCGTGATCGCAGTGGTGTGCCTGGTTACGCGCAGTTATGGAATGAAAAAGATGCGTGTCATCATTTACTGGGACAATGGCATGGCGTTTTATGACAAGAATGGCAATGAACTCGTACAGCTGCCACGGACAGCCATCGATCAGATGACAGTGAAAAATAGTAAGATCACCATCCCATGGGAAGGGAAAGAGTATAAGATCATCAGAAACCCGTTGGATAACGAAAAAGAAGTACGGGAAATGCTCGATTTCTATGGAAAAGACAGATAAGGAGTGATAGAAAATGAATTTTCAGATCACAGAATATTGTCATCACATTTTAGAAGAATACATAGAAGAAGGAGATATCTGCATTGATGCCACCGCCGGAAACGGCGGTGACACCGAGTTCCTGTGCAAAAAAGTCGGAGACACCGGAAAAGTCTATGCTTTTGATGTGCAAGAGATGGCGATTTCTCACACCAGAGAACGCCTCGAAAGAGCGAACCTGTCGACAAGAGCCAAGCTGATCCACGATGGTCACGAGAAAATGCAGACCTATGTAAAAGAAGAAGTCAAAGCCATCACCTTCAACTTCGGCTACCTCCCCGGCAGTGACCACAAAATCGCAACCCATCCATCAACAAGCCTCGCTGCCATCGAGTCAGCCCTTAACCTGCTCAAAAAAGGCGGCATCATAAACCTCTGCATCTACAGCGGCGGCGACACCGGATACGAAGAAAAAGAAGCCATTTTGAATTATGTCAAAGAATTAGACTCCAAAAAATGGCTCGTAATCGTAAACGCTTACTACAACCGCAAAAACGATCCCCCACTCCCAGTATTCATCTATAGACTGAAATAGTTTTTATTTCAGAAAACAGTAGTGGATCAACTGAATCAACAAAGCTGTTTTGCGCTTTTTATGTCTGTCGAAGAAAATCATACCGGAACAAATAAAGCCGTTTTTGCGGTTACCTGTTTGGCAAAAAACTTCGTACTGAGGCAACAGTCACAACCAGTAAAGTAGATCTGCCAAGACTGCAAAATAGAACGTTCCAATTCCATTCGAGGCAATGAAGATAAGACTCAAAAATTGTGGAAGCCATTGCTGACACAGTTTTCGCTCTCAGAGGCTTATCGGAATGGTTTGCCGAGTGGAATTGGAACGTTCTATTTTGCAGTCTTGGGCCACTAACTTTACAAGTAACACGAAAAAATACAAGAAAACCGCAAAAATCCACTCAAAATGTGGTATACTAACAGACAGTACCGCAAGAAAGCGGAATATGGAAGGATTTTTTATGGCAGAAGCAAAATTTAAAAGACCAGAACTGACAGACCAGGATCTCATCGATTCCTATTTCAAAAAGTACCCAAGCAGAAGCTGCGACCGTACTTTTGCAAATGTATATCTGTGGGCAAGGTTTTACGAAGTAGAATTTGCACAATATAACGATGTTCTCCTGTTCCGGGACAACAGTGCAGGTTACGGCTATGCATTTCCGGCAGGTGAAGATGAGGACGTAAAAGCCGCCATCGAAGATATTCTGGAATGGGAGAAAGAAAAAGGCGTTCCATTCTGTCTGTATGGGGTGACAAAAGAGAATTTCGCCAAGTTGGAAACATGGTTCCCGGGTAAATTCGACATCACCTATCACAGAGATGAGGCGGATTATGTCTATGAAAGTGAGAAACTTGCAACACTTTCCGGCAAAAAGCTGCACGGCAAGCGGAATCACGTCAATAAATTTAAAGCACTTCACGGAGATAACTGGAGTTACGAAACGATTACAGAGGATAATCTGGAAGAGTGTTTTCAGATGGCACTGAAATGGCGGAATCTGAATGGCTGTGAAGATGATGAAGAGAAGAATTCCGAGATGTGTGTAACACTCAATTCACTGCGTCTTTACAAAGAACTGAACCTGATCGGAGGTCTGCTCAGAGTTGGTGATGAGATTGTTGCATTTACGATTGGAGAAGCGGTAAATGACGATACCTTTGTGGTTCATATCGAAAAAGCTTATGCGGATATTGAAGGTGCGTATACCATGATCAACCAGCAGTTCGTAGAGCATGAAATTGCCGGAAAATACAAATATACCAACCGGGAAGATGATGTTGGAGAAGAAGGATTAAGAAAGGCCAAGCTTTCCTACAAACCGGTATTTATGGTAGAAAAAGGTGTTGTGACATTAAAAGAAGACAGCGAAAAGGAGTGTGCAAAAGATGATATCTAAGAAGATGGAAAATATGGTGGCAAACAGCTCGGCGATCCGCGCCATGTTTGAAGAGGGAAATCGTCTTGCAAAAATTTACGGACCGGAAAATGTATTTGATTTCAGTCTCGGTAATCCAAATGTACCGGCACCGAAAGCCGTAAAGCAGGCGATTCTTGATATTTTAGATGAAGAAGATGAACTGGTGCTTCATGGATATACTAACAGCAATGCGGGATATGAAGATGTTCGCCAGGCTGTAGCTGAATCTCTGAATGAGCGATTTGGTACTGCATTTGCAGCAAAAAATATTACGATGACAGTTGGCGCAGCAGGCGGACTGAATGTTATTTTAAAAGCACTGTTAAATCCGGGAGATGAAGTGATCACATTTGCACCGTACTTTGGAGAGTACAGAAGTTATGTCAATAATTTTGACGGTGTTCTGGTTGAAATCTCACCGAATACCGTAGATTTTCAGCCAAAGCTGGATGAATTTGAGGCAAAGATCACACCGAAGACAAAAGCAGTGATCGTTAATACACCGAATAATCCGACCGGTGTTGTCTATTCCGAAGAGACGATCAGGAAGATGGCAGAGATCATGGAGAAGAAGCAGAACGAATACGGAACAGAGATTTATCTTATCTCTGATGAGCCATACCGTGAACTTGCTTATGATGGTGTGGATGTACCGTATCTGACCAGGTATTATGCCAATACGATCGTAGGATATTCTTATAGTAAATCTCTTTCCCTGCCGGGAGAGCGAATCGGATATCTGGTGATTCCGGATGATGTAAAAGATTCAGAGACACTCATTGCAGCAGCAAATGTTGCAAACCGTATTCTTGGATTTGTCAATGCGCCAACCCTGCAGCAGAAGGTAGTTGCAAGATGTCTGCATGAGAAAACCGATATTTCATACTATAACAGAAACAGGGAGACTCTTTACCAGGGACTCATAGAATGTGGATTTGAATGTGTCAAACCGCAGGGTGCATTTTACCTGTTCATGAAGACTCCGATCAAGGATGAAAAGACATTTTGCCAGGAAGCAAAAAAATATAATCTGCTTCTAGTACCGGGAAGTTCTTTTGGATGTGCAGGATATGTCAGAATTGCATATTGTGTAGCTTATGAGACAATCGTAAATGCACTGCCGAAATTCAAAGAGCTTGCAAAAGAATATCAGCTAGGATAAGACAAAAGCAAAAGATGTGACAGAAAGGTGAGAAAGCAAGATGAGAGAATTTGAGAAAAATATCCGAAAAGTAGAACCTTATGTTCCGGGTGAACAGCCACAGAAAAAAGTGATCAAACTGAATACCAATGAGAATCCGTACCCACCTGCACCGGGAGTTCTTGCGGCAATGAAAAAGCTGGAGGGTCATGTGGACAGTTTAAGGCTGTATCCGGATCCGACATCTGATGCACTGGTCAGTGCACTGGCGGACTTTTATCATGTTGGAAAAGATCAGGTTTTTGTGGGAGTGGGATCTGACGATGTTCTCTCTATGTGTTTCCTTACCTTCTTTAACTCGGAAAAACCGGTTTTCTTTCCGGATATTACATATTCCTTCTACAAAGTATGGGCGGATCTTTACCGGATTCCATACGAATGCAAGAAGGTAGATGAAAACTTCCATATCATAAAAGAAGATTATTATCCGGAAAATGGTGGTGTGATCTTCCCGAATCCAAATGCACCGACATCCATCTATGAAGATCTGGAATTTGTGGAAGATATCATCAGACACAACCAGGATGTTATTGTGATTGTGGATGAGGCATATATTGATTTCGCAGGAGAGTCGGCACTTTCGCTTCTGGACAAATATGACAACCTGATCATTACGCAGACATTTTCAAAGGCAAGATCGATGGCTGGAATGCGTATTGGATATGCAATCGCAAGTCCGCTCCTGATCAAGTATTTAAACGATGCAAAATATTCGTTCAATTCTTATACTATGAACAAAACTTCTCTGGTATACGGAGCAGAAGCGGTAAAAGATAAAGAATATTTTGCTGAGACAACACGTAAAATTGTGGAGACAAGAGACTGGGCAGAAGAAGAATTCAAAAAGCTCGGCTTTGTATTTCCAAAACCAAGCGCAAACTTCATCTTTGTATCACATCCGGAATACGATGCAAAAGAACTCTTTGAAGCAATGAAAGCAAAAGGAATCTATGTGCGTTTCTGGGGAAGCGAGCGGATTGAGCAATATCTGCGTGTGACGATTGGTACGAGAGAAGAGATGGAAGCACTTTTTGCCTTCCTCCGTGAATATATGATGTAAGTGTTAAAAACATAAATTGCGTTTGTGCTTACACAAATAAGCAATTTATGCGTATTGACACGTCGAACACCGATTTAATAAGTAAAAAATAGGAGATTTGTATGACTGAAACTTTAGTACAGTGGTTTGTAACTCATCTGGGTGGCAAGGCTGCCAAAGAACTGATTATCTTTATTATTTCAATGATTCCGATTCTGGAGCTCAGGGGAGGAATCCTTGCGGCAGGTCCGGCGTTTTTAAATATCCCGACCTGGCGTGCAATCCCAATCTGTCTGGTCGGGAACCTGATCCCAATTCCGTTTATCCTGCTTCTGATCCGTCCGATTTTTGCATGGCTGCGCAAGACGCGCCTTTTCCGGCCGCTTGTAGAAAAGCTGGAGAAAAAAGCGATGAGCAAAAGTGATCGGATTAGCAGATATGAATTCTGGGGGCTGGTACTCTTCGTAGGAATCCCGCTTCCGGGAACCGGAGCCTGGACCGGAGCTCTTGTCGCATCCCTCCTTGGCATCGACTGGAAAAAAGCTTTCGGAGCAATCGTAGTCGGCGTATGCATGGCATCGGTGATCATGTATATCCTGTCTTACGTTGTGATCGGAGGAATCTTTGGATAAAAATGTGAAAGTTTTCTCTTTGAGAGAACACAGAATGGCTGTATACGAAAGTATATGGTCATTTTTGTTTGGCGAATGATAGAGGTTGAGTGAGCACCAGCCACAAAAGGAATCGTTCGGATTCAAGTTGCGCTAACCATTCCGATGAGCCTCTTAGGACGGGAAGCATGTTCAGCAAAGGCTTCCATGCTTCCTGAGTCTCATCTCCATAGCGCAAAATAGAATCCGAACGATTCCTTCTGCCAGCACAGCGCAAAGTATGGCAGCCGTCCTTTTGTTAATTATAGTAGAAAAGAGAATGAACTTACGAATAAATTCGAACTTTCAACGGAATCCCCATCTCGTCTGCGAGTTTCTGGGATGCATCGATTTCTTCCTGTGAAATGATGCTGACCACACTGAACTGGACAGAAGAGAATAACTTTTTGGACTTTTCAGCGAAAGCAAGCATATCCGGGAATGCATTTTCAAAACAAGGCTGTGTAACTTCCTGGTAACGCTCTGCAGTTGGCGCATTCAGGCTGATCGATACGGCATCGATATATTTTGCCATTTCTTCTGCGATCGGCTTTTTATTGAAGAGTTCGCCAAGTCCGTTGGTATTGACGCGAAGGAGAACTTCCGAATGTTTTTCTTTCATGTATTTTGCAGCAGCAATCAGATTATCGTAGGCACAGGTCGGTTCCCCGTAGCCGCAGAAGACGGCTTCCGGATAATTTGTAAAATCAAAAGCATCAATAGCCGCCTTGATCTCTTCGAAAGAAGGATTGTGGTCGTGCCAAAGTTCTGTTGCCTCTCCGATGGCTTCATGCTCGTTACGGATGCAGAAAATACATTTGCAAGTGCAGCGGTTGGTGATGTTAAAATATGCATTGTTTTTAAATGTGTAAATAATATCTGACATTATAATAAAATCTCCTCTTTGAAAGTCAGGCGGATATTCAAGAACCACCTGTCATTTGCGTATAATTAAATATTTGGCTAAATTCCAAATTTGTTTTTCATTGTACTCTTGAAACCGGCTTTGTCAAGAGTGGAACCAAGAATGATAAAGATCACAGCACTTCCGCCTGACTGGGCAAGGGTTCCTACAATCGAAGGAATCAGTGCACCCCAGGTTCCGAACAGGATTACATCTGTGATATAATATCCAATAAAGGAAATTACAGCGGCAACAACAACGCCGACACAGTTGTGTACATTCACGATCTTGTCCTTTTTACATGTGATCGGAAGGGAGATCAGCATCTTGATGATGAAGGTTGCAGGTGCATATACCGGGGCAGTCAGGATATCTGCCATGGCACCACCGATTGCACCAGCAAACATGGCATATGGTGTTGGGAGAAATGCAGCGGCAAGATAGATCAGAGAATCTCCGATGTGTACATATCCGCCATTTGCACCAAATGGAATATGGAAAATATAAGCAGTTGTCACACAGATCAGTGCTGCAAAAAGAGCTGTTGAAGTCAGTCTGGAGACTTTCTGATGAGAAAGTGCATTTGCAGATGGTTCTGGATTGTTAATGGTTGTAGATGACATGATAGTTACCTCCCTGGGTTTTATTTATTTTGTAAATGTCAGTCAAGCAGCATAGAAAGATGGGATTCAAAATTGATTCCATCATTGCGCGGAATCTGGTCGGCAACGGTGTCAATCAGAGATCTTTCGATAAACCGGCATGCTTTTTCCACGCCTGCAGCTGCACTTTTTCCCTGTACCATCGAGGCACATACGACAGCGGAGAGCAGGTCACCGGTGCCAGAATAGCTTCCTCCGTGAATTCCAGAGGAAATGACGCTTATCTGGTCGTTCTCGAGAACCAGATTGTAATATTTTACGGTATCATCAGAAGGAGCCTGATAAAGAATACCGGTGACGATGATCGTCTGGATCTGTGTTTCTTTCAAAGGAGCGGCAATCCGGGCAATCCGGTCCAGATAATCCGGTTCGTCCTTATACTTGGTAAGCCCTGCAAAATCAGAGTGTGTTAAAAGACACAGCTCGGTAAGATTTGGCGTGATCACATCGGCATGGGATACAAGCTTCTGCATCTGCTGTTGGAGTCTGGGAGTGAAAATGTCATATTTGACACCGGAATCTCCCATGACCGGATCGACAAAGAGCAGAGTGGAAGGGGTTCTGAACTTCTCACAGAAATTCAGGATTTTTTCCGCCTGATCTGCGTTGCCGAGATATCCGGTACTGATCGCATCCAGGGTAAGACCACGTTTTTGCCATTCTTCTGTGTAATGATCGATCTTGTCGGTAAAGTCCGTACAGTAATAGCTGTCGTAGCCGGTCTGATTGGTTAAAACTGCCGTTGGCAGAGGACAGGCCTGCACACCCATGACGGAAAGAACCGGGATCGCAGCTGTCAGAGAGCATTTACCAAGACCGGACAGATCATTGATAACAGCGACTCGTTTTATCATTGAAGTATCCTTTCCGAAATACAAAGTGAAAAATTCTTGCATTTCTTATGTGTTTTATATAGAATAAAATAAAAGTGTCATTTGTAAAATATACAAAAAGAAATATTTTTTAGAGGTCAGTTATGAGAGTGGAATTACAGAATGAGGAACACTGCCGGTATCTGAGAGTGTATCATTATTACAGGAATCTGATTCTATCCGGGCAGATGAAGTCAGAGACAAAGCTTCCATCGATCCGCAAAGGTGCAAGCGAGCTGCAGATGAGCCGGACGACGATGGAGAATGCGTATATGCTTCTGGCAGCAGAAGGTTATATTGTGTCCAGACCGCAGAGTGGATATTATGTGACGGATATTGCCGAGAAGCAGGAAGAGGGCAGAAAGATTGCAAGCCGGCATGTAAGGAAGCAGGAGAATCCGGTTGTCTATGATTTTGCAACATCAAATGTAGATAAAGAGAGTTTCCGGTTTGAATTATGGCGGAGATATATGAAGAGCGCAATGCGTCAGGATGAGAGACTGCTTTCTTATGGAGAACCGCAGGGGGAACAGGAATTCAGGGAAGTACTGTCTGAATATATTCAGAAGACCAGAAGTGTGATCTGCAGCCCGGATCAGATCGTGATCGGTGCCGGTATACAGAGTCTTCTGCATATTCTGTGTCCACTGAATCATAAAAAGAGAACCGTATTTTTCAGGGACAGTGAGTTTATACAGGGAATGACGGTTTTTGAAGATCATAACTACCGGATTGCAGGAAGTGCGGAAGAAGAGATTGGAATGTATTACGTGTCACCATCACAGATGACAAGATTTGGTGGGGTGATGCCGATCCAGGAAAGACTGGAACTGGTCGGACGCGCCGAGAAAGAGCATTTTCTGATCATTGAAGATGACTATAACAGTGAGTTCAAATATTTTCAGAAACCGGTTCCGTCCCTGCAGGGACTTTCGGGAGGAAGGAATGTCATTTATCTGGGAACATTTTCCAAAATGCTGCTTCCGTCTATCAGGATCAGTTATATGATACTGCCGCCGGAACTGATGGAAACTTACGAAAAAAGAAAAAATAATTACAATCAGACTGCATCTAAGGCCGAGCAGATCGCACTGACACAGTTTATCCGTGACGGACATCTGGCGAGTCAGGTCCGTAAATCCAGGAAGATCCATCTGGCAAAGGCGGAAAAGCTTGCGGACAGTGCAAAAAAGATTTTAGGAAAAGATGTGGATGTACAGGTTGGTGCTGCAGGATTTATGGTACAGTTGACCTTTGCGGAGGACTGCGATGCAGAAAAGATTGCAGAAAAAGCAAAAAAGAAAGGAATGACATTTCTTGAAGTGGAGAAGAACAGGATGTTACTCACCTGTGCAGGTGTTTCTGCTGAAAAGTATGAGGATGCTATGAAACTGCTCAGAGAATGTACAGAGAAGAGGATGAATTAGATGGAATTTTCACATGAACTGGTTCTGCCGAATGAAGATCTGCCATTCCGGATGTTTTTATTTGAAGGAAAAGACGGAAATTATGTCAGGGAAAAGCACTGGCACCGGTCGATCGAGATGTTTGTTGTACTGGAAGGAAAGCTGGATTTTTATATCAATGAAGAAGATATCCATTTAGATGAAAAATCATTTGTGATTGTGAATTCTAATGAGCTGCATTCGATTTCGGCACCGTTTCCGAATAAGACGATCGTACTGCAGATGCCGCTTCAGACATTTGAACGGTATTATACGGATGAGCAGTTTATCTGTTTTACCCACAGCGAACGCGTACAGGATGAACAACTGGTTGAACTGGTTGAAAAGATGTATGTGACGTATCAGAAGAAGAAAACAGGGTATGAATTAAAGGTACAGAGTTATTTTTATATGCTGGTCTATCTGATGGTGACAAAATACAGGAAGGTTGATGTCAGTGCGGAGATCGTGCGGGATCACAAGAATAGGAACCGACTTTCTACGATCACGAATTATATCAAGGATAATTATCAAAAAAATCTCTCGCTGGAAGGGCTGGCACAGATCTTCGGGTATTCGCCGACCTATCTGTCACGGATGTTTCGCAAATATGCAGAAATCAACTATAAAGAATATATTCAGGGAATCCGTCTGGAATATGCCTACCGGGAACTGATAAGCAGTGATACGATGGTTGAGGAAATTGCAGAACATAGTGGATTTGCGGACGGAAGAGCATTTGCCAAAGCATTCCGGAAAAAATATGGAGTAAGACCAAGTGATTTCCGTAAAATGAGAAAGCAGGAATCGGAAGATGAAAAGTTATAAAGAAAACTGGAAGAAGATATACCAGGGAGCCAAAGATGCCGGGAAAGGAGACCGGATCCTGATCGAGAATTTTGGTGAGACACTGTCGGGTGAATATTCGACAGAAGAATTGATGGAAATGGCAATTGCGACCAGGGTAGATGGGATTATTGTACAGGTGAGCGATGAAGAAGCGGTTTCCGCACAGATTGACAAGGCAGAAGAACAGAATATTCCGGTGATCACGATCCGCAGTGATGCGCCGGCCAGTAAAAGGGTATCAAGTGTACTTTATCGCTTATGCAAACATGGGACTTCTTGCAGCCGTTATCTTTGATGTAGAATCTAAGAAACGTGCTAAATAATAAAAAATAGCATAAGGACAAGAAAGTGCAGTTAACAGGCTAAGTTTTCGGTAGTGGATACCGACTTAGACTGTTAGAATATAAGACAGAAAGAAGGTGGAAGAAATGAAAATCAAAAAAGTAACAGATCCAGAATTCAGCAGATACGGCCGTGTGATCGATGGGTATGATTTTTCAAAGTTGATCAAAGCAATGGAACACACCCCTCTTCCGGAGGATGTTATCTATGAACCATCTATTGAAGAACTGGAAGCAACCGATGTGGCAATCGATCTGAAGATGAGAATTTACGGAGAACTTCCGATCCAGATCGGATATTGCAACGGACATAACAGTAAGCTAAATGCACTGGAATATCACAGAAGTTCAGAAGTGAACGTCGCAGTGACAGATATCATTCTGCTTCTGGGGGCAGAGCAGGATATCGAACCGGATTTTACATATGACACATCAAAAGTAGAAGCATTCCTTGTCCCGGCAGGAATTGGAATCGAAGTGTACGGAACAACCCTTCACTATGCACCTTGCGGAGTAGATGGAAATGGATTTAAGGCAGTAGTAGTTCTTCCAAAGGGAACCAATACAGATCTGATGACCTGCCATACCAAATCATTTGATGACAAGCTTCTTACCGCAAAGAACAAATGGCTGATCGCACATGAAGAAGCAGGAATCGAAGGCGCTGTGTGCGGACTTAAAGGTGAGAATATCGACATCGCAAAATAGAACAGACAGATTCATATTTTAGGAGGAAAAAACAATGAATAACATGCCAGAACTGAAAATCGGAGTTGTTGCAGTAAGCCGTGACTGCTTCCCGGAAAGCCTTTCTGTATCAAGAAGAGAAGCACTTATGAAAGATTACAAAGAAAAATACAACATTTCTGATCAGAAAAGCAGAAACAGAAGAAGAAATCATGGATGTGATCATGAACAGCATGAATGAAACAGAAGAATAGATATTTTACATAAAAAATGGTATAATAACCATATTATGAGAGGAGGATAGATACAAATGTTTGTAGAAGAACGACATCAGGAAATCTTACGTCTGTTAAATGAAAATGAAAAAGTAAAAGTCAAAGAGTTAAGCAAACGATTTGAGGTTACAGAAGACTGTATTCGAAAAGATTTAGCGAGTATGGAAGCAAAGAATCTTTTAAAACGAACATATGGAGGAGCGGTTCTTCCAGATACTTTGCATCCGGGGCATACTAATATTGTATCAATAAGAAAAGATAAAAATATAAAAGAAAAAAGAATGATCGCAAAGAAAGCAGCGGAATTAATTCACGATGGAGATATGATCTTTCTTGACACATCCACAACAAATATCGAATTGGCACGAGAAATCATAGAACGTAGATTAGAAGTTACAGTTGTAAGCTGTATGCTTGATATTGCAGAAGTATTTACAGCAACAAAGAATGTAAAATTTATTCTTCTTGGAGGAGAATTTAATCGTTCTCAGAACGGATTTTTAGGGGAACTTGTGTTGCAGATGATGGAGAATTTCCGATTTGATATTTCTTTTATGGGAGTTGTAGGAGCAGATCTTTATGATAATGCGATCATGACCTATGTTCCTGAAGATGGAATTATGAAGCATAATGCTGTCAAGAAGAGTAGCAAGTGTTATCTTATGATGGAAAGTCATAAATTTGATTTTAAAGCAAATTATGTATATGCAACATTTGATGATGTAGATGGAGTGATCTGTGAGGATGGATTATCCAAAGAGATTCAGGATAAATTAGAAACATATCAGACGAAAATCATATAAAGAACTACGGGAGCGAAGAATTATTTTTTATTCTTTGCTCTTTTTTTGTTAATTTTAAGAAAAAACAGAAAAATACCTTGAATAACAATAAAAAACAATATATAATAATAAAAAGCGATAATAAAAGCGAAAAACAATAGAAAGGATAAATTCTATGGACGGAGTATATCAGACACAGCGAATCAAAGATTTAAAAGATAAAATGTTATCAGAGCCAAGATACGCATCAATTGAACAGGCACTGATCATTACAAAAACATATCAGGAGAATGAAGATGATCCAAAGATCATACAGAGAGCAAAATCATTAAAAGCAGCTCTAGAGAAGATGGAGATCCGTGTGGAACCTGAAGAACTGATCGTTGGAAATCGTACAGCCGGAGTTCGTTATGGAGTTGTATTTCCAGAGAGTGGAAGCACATGGGTAGATAAAGAATTTGAAACACTTCCAACAAGACCACAGGACCGCTTCAATGTACATCAATAAGATATTGAGACATTCCGTAAGGTCATCAAACCATACTGGGAAGGAAAATCCTTAGAAGATGTCCTGAATCAGAGATATGGAAAAGAGATCAACGAGATTGCCAAAGTTGTAAAGATCAACCAGAAAGACCACGCACAAGGACATATCTGTCCAGATTGTGTCAAATGGTTAAAGATGGGACCGCAGGGACTACTTGATCAAGCAGAAGAAAAACTAAAGATATGTAAAGAAGGACAAAAAGACTTCTATGAAAGTGT
>OGYK01001855.1_pt1 | contig 14628 bp, 12 predicted proteins | sample 1576501 | NCBI WGS metagenome assembly OGYK01 (sample SAMEA3541530, study PRJEB24748) | human gut metagenome | biome: human gut; feature: human-associated habitat; material: faeces | place: China | collected 2012
CTTAGATGCCTTCAGCGTTTATCCCGTCCCGACGAGCGCCACACCATAAACTTTTTTTAGAATAAACTGGTTGGAAGCGTAGCCACGGCATGTCGCGCCTCAGGAAAATGTCCCAATATGTGAGCTTGGCCACATGTTCACGGACTGCGTTTCATGCCGATTACCCGGGATTCGCACCGCGATGTGCGAAAATGGACACGGTATCAATCAGGAGGTGCACAGTGGTTGTAAGCACGGATTCGAGCCGCACAATGCCCGATTGGGTGAAGTACGGGGTGTTCTGGCACGTGTATCCGCTGGGCTTCTGCGGTGCCGATATCAGGCCCGCCGGCCCGCGCCAGTTCCATGGCCGCGGCCTTGACGCGATAATTCCCTGGCTGGAGTACGTGCGCGATCTAGGCGCGTCCGGCCTGCTGCTGGGTCCGGTGTTCGAGTCGGCGACGCATGGATACGACACGCTCGACCATATGCATATCGATGTGCGATTGGGCGGGGATGCCGCGTTCGATCAGCTTGTCGCGGCCTGCCGGGACATGGGATTGCAGGTGATGCTGGATGGCGTGTTCAATCACGTGAGCCGCAATCATCCGGCCGTTCAGGCGGCGCTTGACGAGACCGCCGGACGCTTGAATCCGGCCGACAACCCGTGGCATGGTCTGGTCCGCGCGCATGTCGGTGATAATGGCGAACCCGCTTTGGATGTGTTCGAGGGGCACGGGGATCTGGTGGCGCTGGACCATTCGGCTGACGAGACCGTTGACTATGTGGTCCATGTGATGAGCCATTGGCTGGATCGCGGAGCCGCCGGCTGGCGCCTCGACGCCGCGTATGCCGTGCCGAGCCCGTTCTGGGCGCGCGTGTTGCCGCAGGTCAAAGCCGCACACCCGTATTCGTGGATTTTCGGCGAGGTGATCCATGGCGATTACCCGCGCATCATCGAGGAATCCACGATGGATTCGATCACGCAATACGAGCTATGGAAGTCGATCCAGCATGCGCTGGAGACGGAGAACTTCTTCGAGCTGGATTGGAACTTGAAGCGGCACAACGCGTTCCTGGATTCCTTCGTGCCGCAGACGTTCATCGGCAACCATGACGTGACGCGTATCGCATCGCAGATTGGCCCGGCCAAGGCGGCGTTGGCATTGGCGGTGCTCATGACGGTCGGCGGCGTGCCAAGCATCTATTACGGCGACGAACAGGGCTATGTGGGCGTCAAGCAGGAGCGTTTCGGCGGCGATGACGACGTACGTCCGAAGTTCCCCGGCTCCCCTGCCGAACTGTCCACGCTGGGAGAGCCGACATACCGGCTGCATCAGGCGCTGATCGCGCTGCGCCGTCGCAACCCATGGCTGCTGGATGCGCGTACCGAGGCCGTGAAGCTGGAAAACAAGCACTTCGTTTATCGTTCGACGAGCGCCGACGCCCAGCATTCCCTGACCGTGGACCTCAACATCGAGCAATCCCCCACTTTCACCATCCGCAACGCCGATGGCAGTACAGCGTATCAATGGTGAGCTCCCTCATCAGAGGGAGCTAACTCATTCACCTCTGAATGCCTCGGATCAGCAGGTCGAGCAGGTAACCGTACGACCGGTCGACCCGTTCGCGGCCGCGTGTGCGGGGTTGTGCGGAACGCAGTTCGAATTGGATGAACCCGTGTATGGACACCCAGATGGAGGATGCGATTAGATGGGGGTCATCGCCGCGGAATACAGATGCTGCCTGGCCGTATCGAATGATCTGCGTGATGGCGTCCAGGCAGTGCTGGGCCGAGTCCGACGCCTGCCCCATCCAGACCAGCGCGTAAATGCCGGGGGCGTCCAGCGCGTGTTCACGGTAGATTATGCCCGCCCTGCGCAGGCGCAGCACGGGGTCGGATTCGTCAATGGCGATGAGCTGTTCGCGCAGATCGGTGAAGTATGTGTCGATGAGCGCATCGCACACCGCCTGCTTGCCGCCGATGTGCTGGTAGATGCTGGTGGGCGACACATCGGCCTGTGCGGACAGCGCACGGATGGTCAGACCGTCCACACCGTCCCGTTCCACGATCCGCCTTGCCGCGTCAAGGATTCTCCCGTGGATTTCAAGGGTGGGCGTGCGTTTGGATCGGGGCTGCGATTGCGTCATATCCGTTATTCTAGGGTGCGTACAGGCCATTACCGCCGTTTCGGCATGGCCACGATCACAACGACTGCGGCGATAAGTGCAATCGTCATGGCCGCTAGGCAGGCGAACAGGCATCCGCATCGCAAACACCGGCCTATAACACAATCAGGCCCGACGACCATCAAAGGTCGTCGGGCCTGATTCATACGCGCTGTCGGACTAACGGCGTCCAGACTTCATACGGAATGGCGCATTGTGGCGATTCTTCTTGGAATGACGGCGGTTCGGGCCTTCCGTGTTGCCGTATTTGGCGATCATGCGGCGTTCGTGACGCTTGGCACCTTCTGAACGCTCGTCGCGTACGATGCGGTTCTCGTTCTTGCGATGGATGCGCTTGCCGCCTTCGCCCTGACGGGTGTTGCGCATGGACTGTCTGCGGCCGTCATGGGAGCGCTCGTCATAGGAGAAGCCGTAATCCTCGTGGCTGCGTTCATTGCGGCGAGGCTTGCGCGGACGCTCGAAATCGCGGGAATCGGACCGTTCGAAATCACGGCCCGCATTGTGCCTGCGGCTGCCGAAATCATCGTTGCGACCGTATCCGGCCCTGTCGCGCTTATCGAACTTGTCGCCCTTGCCGTACCGATCATTGCGACGGTTCTTGCCGTACTGGCCGCGGCCATTGTCCTGACGCTCGTCGTACCGGTTCTTGCCGTATCCGTCGCGACGGTCGCCCTTGCGGCGCTCCTCGCGGCGGTCATCGCCATGCTCGAACAGATAGTCGCGGCGCTCGGCCTCGGGGTTGCTCATGCCTGCACGGCGTTCCGCACGGTTGCGGTTCTTCTTCACGGCCTTCTTGCTGGCCTTGTCGCCGTGCTTGCGCTGCGGCTCGCCTTCGGCAACAAACTCGCCGCCTGCGTTCTCGTGCTGGAACTCGGTCTCGGCAACGTTCTGCTCGTCACGGTTGCGATTGCGATTGTGCTTGCGCTTGCCGCCGCGGCCGGACTCGTCGCCCGCCGCGTTCTTGGCGCCCCTGTTCTTGCCCTTGCGCGGGTTGCCCACGGGCTGCGACTTGTCGAGGCTCCAACCATCTACGCGCTCGGCGCGGTCGCCCACAAGCTCAAGCACTTCGGGCGAATCGTGGGTCACTTCGATCATCTTGGTCTTGATGCCGGCCTGGTTCAGCAAGCGGCGCGTCTCGCGGCGCTGCTCGGGCAGCACGAGGGTGACCACGTCGCCCGCCTTGCCGGCGCGGGCGGTACGACCGGAGCGGTGCACAAAGGACTTCGGGTCGGCCGGCGGCTCGACCTGCACCACGAGCTCCACGCCGCCGACGTCTATGCCACGGGCGGCCACGTCGGTGGCCACCATGACACGCACATCGCCGGAATCGAACGCAGCGAGGTTGCGATCGCGCTGGTTCTGGTTCAGGTTGCCGTGCAGCTCGGCGGCCGGAATGCCGTTCTGCGTCAGGTTCTTGGCGAGCTTCTTGGCCTGGAACTTGGTGCGGGTGAACAGGATGCGGCGGCCTTCGCCCGAGGCGAGCATGCGCACGAGTTCGTGCTTGTCGCCGCGCGTGGTTTCGAACACGTGGTGGGTCATCAGGTCGGGTTCGGTGGTAGCCGAATCGACCTCGTGCACCTTGGGATCGTGCAGGAAGGTGTTCACCACTTCATCCACGCCGTGATCGAGCGTGGCGGAGAACAGCATGTGCTGGGCGTCGGGCGAAATCTGCTCAAGCAGTCGCTTGACCGGCGGCAGGAAGCCCATATCGGCCATTTCGTCGGCCTCATCGATGACCACGACTTCGACGGACGAGAGCGTGAGCGCCTGCTGGCGCAGCAGGTCCTCAAGGCGGCCCGGGCAGGCGACCACGATATCGGCGCCGGCCTTCAGATCACGGATCTGGTGGATGTACTTGACGCCGCCGTACACCGTGGTGGTGTTCATGCCGAACGTGTGGGCCAGCGGCATCAGCACGTCGTTGATCTGGTTCGCGAGCTCGCGGGTGGGGGCCAGCACCAGGCCGCGCGGGTGCGGTAGGAAGTCGTCGGCGCGGCGCTCTTCCAGGCTGGCCTTCTTGCGGCGCTTGATTTCCTTGCGGAACTCCTCCATCGCGATTTCGCCGAACGAATCGTAGGAACCGAGGCGGGTGACCAGCGGAATGGAGAATGCGAGGGTTTTGCCGGAGCCGGTGCGACCTCGGCCGAGAATGTCGCGGCCGGCCAGTGAATCGGGCAGGGTGTCGGCCTGAATGGGGAATGCGGTCTTCTTGTCATCTGCCGCAAGCACGCGCACCAGCGGTCCGGGTACGCCAAGTTCGCCAAAGGTAAGGGGGCGGGATTCCGCGCTGTCGTTCATCTGGAAATCAGCGGAATCGTCACGATCATCGAAATTATTACGGGGCACAGTGGCCTTTCATGTCAAAGGTTACGCAAATTACGCAAGCTTTCCGAGCTTAGCGTAAGCCCCCTACTTTGCTTGGTGCTCGCCACACTGTCATCCCACTCTTTACTTATGACCCCATGGGGCGGTAACTCGCCCATGGGGCGGCAACTTGCCCATGGGGCGGCAACTTGCCCATGGGGCGGTTTGAAGAAATTGTGAAACCGCAGAATAAAGCCATTTTCACCTACCGCCCCATGAGGGTTTTACCACCCCATGGGATATTTGCCGCCCCATGGGTTTTACCACCACGTAAGGCGAGCACCGCTCCATGGAACACGCAAATGGCCCCCACCCGTGAAGGTAGGGGCCATTGTGCAAAAGGGCTGAGCCAAGATACAGCCCAGTAGCCCTAAAACACACTACAAAATATCCGGATCGTCTTTGGCAATAGTGCCGGTTGCCTTGCCAATGGCCTTCAGGCCGTGGTAGGCCACAAGAATCACGATCGTGCCAATGGCAATGCCGTTGAAGGAAATGCCACCAACAGTGAACGCGAATTGGCCGATGGCAATGATCATGGTGATGGCTGCCACCATGATATTCAGCGGCTTGTCGAAGTTGACCTTGTTCTCCACCCAGATGCGGATACCGATCATGCCGATCATGCCATACAGCAGCGTGGTCACGCCACCGAGCACGCCGGCGGGGATCGTGTTGATCACGGCACCGAACTTCGGGCACAGGCTCAGGATCAGGGCAAAGGCGGCGGCGCACCAGTAGGCGGCGGTGGAGTACACCTTGGTGGCGGCCATCACACCGATGTTCTCGCCGTAGGTGGTGGTGCCGGAGCCGCCGCCGAAGCCGGCGAGCGTGGTGCCCAGGCCGTCGGCCATGAGGGCGGTGCCGATCTGATTGTCGTAGTCGCGGCCGGTCATTTGGGCCACGGACTTGACATGGCCGACGTTCTCAGCCACAAGCACGAGCACAACGGGGATGAACATGGGAAGGATGGAGAAATCGGCCTGCGGCAGGTGGAACTTCGGGAAGCCGATCCATGCGGCGTCGCCGATGGCGGAGAAGTCGACCTGGCCACGGATGCAGGCATATACATAGCCGATGATCACGCCGACCAAAATATTGAGGCGGCCCAGCAAGCCCTTGAACAGCACGGCCACGAGCAGCACGGCCAACAGGGTAACCAGTGCGGTGTCGGGCGCGGCTTGGAAGTTGGTCCACACGGAAGGTGCCAGATTGAAGCCGATGATGGCCACAATCGCGCCGTTGACCACGGGCGGCATGATGATGTCGATCCATTTGGAGCCGGCGTAATGCACGAGCACGCCAACCAGGGCCAGCAGAATACCGGTGACCATGATGCCGAAGCTGGCGACCGCAATGCCCTTGTTGGCGGTGGAGACCGCGGTGATCGGTGCAATGAAGCCGAAGGACGAGCCCAAATAGCTCGGCAGCACGTTCCTGTTGATAAGCAGGAACAGTGCGGTGGACATAGCCGTGAAGAACAGGGTGGTGGACGGGTCGAAGCCCGTCAGAATCGGCACCAGGAAGGTGGCACCGAACATGGCGATGACGTGCTGTGCGCCGATACCGGCGGTGCGCACCCAAGTCAGACGTTCATCGGGCTCGACTACCTCGCCGGGCGCCAGCGTCTTGCCGTCGCCATGCAATTGCCATTGGAAGATATTGGACATTACTACTCTCCTCGCTCTCGCTTGGGGCACGGCATTCACAACCAGCCGCACCACGCACCATTCTAGCTCACGAAGATTTTGTGAAGTCTCTCTTCCGGGAAAGGCTATTTGCCGTAATACTCCAGCAGGTGTGGGTCGACGGCCTGCACCACATCCACCAAATCGCCATTGGAGAGATACGGGCGCTTGAATTCGCGCCACGGCTCCACCTTGACCTCCCAGCGGCCGGTCGTCTCGTCGAGCACGGGCCGGGCGGTCTGCTCCCAGCGCACACGCTTGGAGGTGCGGCCGGTTTCCGGGTCGCGGCGTGTATAGTGCAGGCAGGTGCAGTTGGTGATCTTCCAGTCGTCCGAATCGGCGCGATGCAGGAATTCCTCGTCGGCCAAATCCTCGATGGTGAGCATCAGGGCGAGCATGAAGTCGCCGTGGGTGACCATGACCACGGATTCCGAATCGGATTTGCGGCTCAGCGAGGTCAGGATGTTGTGCACACGGTCCTCGGCCACATCGGCAATCGACTCGCCTGCCGGCGGACGCCAGTACAGCGGATCGGTGTTCTTGAAGTTCCAGTTGCGCGCGTAGTTGTTTTTGAATTCGTCCTTGGTGATGGTGTTGATCTCGCCCCAAGAACGTTCGCGCAGCACACGGTTCTCCTCCCATTTGGCCTTGGGCAGGGCCATGGTGGCTGCGGTTTCGCGGGTGCGCACGTATGGCGAGACCATGTAGCGGTCGAACAGCTGCTGCTGGCTGACCAGCCAGCGGCCGATGCAGTCGGCCTGCTTGCGTCCGGTGGCGGTGAGTCTCCAGGAGCGGTCGGGTACGGTGACGTTGTCCTGCGTGTACAGGGAATTGTCGCCCTGCTCGCCCGCCTGGACGATGACGTTCGCTTCGGATTCGCCATGCCGGATTACGTATAGATCGAGCGGCATGCTCATATATGTTCCCCTTTCGTTATTGGTTACGTTGTGTTGTTTTCTGTTGTTTCCTACTTGACTTGCGTGATGGTGTTCCCCTTGACCATGAACGCGTGCCGGGCCATGTCGATCATCGGCTGATCGAATTTGGAGTCGGTGTAGAACTCGTCGATGACGGCGTCCGGACCGTACAGTTCGCGGAACCGTTTGGCCTTGTTGGTGCTGAAGTTGAGGTACGTGACCTTCATCGTCTCCACATCCACCTCGCTGGCCACGAGATTCCTCACGCCGAGTCTGCGGCAGGCCTCCCCCACCGTCAGATCGAAGGATGCGGTGAGGATCACATCGTCCGACTCAGGCTGGTACCAAGGCTTGATACGTGCGTAATATCGGTCCCAGAAGTCGTCCACGAGCTGTTCGACGCTCGCCACCCGTTTGGATCGGCTCAGTTCCGTGAGATAGCCTTCGGTCATCTTACCCACGCCGTATTCCATTTGTTCAAGCGTGGCCCGGCCAAGCTTGTATTTGACTGCGTACCGCAGCACGGGGGCGATATAGCGGAACACTTTCGGGTCGTGCCGGGCGGAATACAGGTACAAGTCGAACAGGCTTTCGCCATCATAGATGGTTCCGTCGAAATCGAATACGCGCATACCTTCTGCTTCTACTCTGTTATTCCTTGTTTAAGGCTAATCTCGGTAAGCCGGCGAAAGCGCAAATACGCAGTGAATTTCACATGAACACTGTTTTTTGGATTGATTTCGGTACAGGTAACGTACACTGGTGACAGCGTGGAAGGAGGTGCGTAATGGCGGCGTCTGAAATCGAACAATGGTGGATTGATAAGTTTCAGGAGAACCTGGGTCCGATTCGCAAGGTAGCCGGATGGACGACTCAGCAACTGGCCGACGAGCTGGGAGTCGCGCGACAGACGGTGTCTAACTTGGAGACCGGCAAAAGCCCGATGACCAAACTGCAGTATCTCGCTTTACGTACGGTGTTCAGCGCCGAAATCGCACGTCGTGAAGACCGCGATCTGGCACGCATCATCAAGACTTTGGTCGACGATCCCATTGAGCAACGCATTCGCGAACGGCGCGCTCAAGAGCAGGACGGCGAGGCCGTTGCCGACAATGCCCCAGTCAATACGGACGGTGGCAACGTTGCCGACAACGCCGCCACCGAGAAACGCAAGCCCAGTGCCGCCACATTGAAGGCTTCAAAGACTGCCGCAACGGGCAAGCCCACGCTCAGCACGGCGATGCAGGCTCTTGCCGTCATCACCGGCGCATTGGCCAGTGGAACCGCCGCCGGCATCATCACTTACTTGATGTTCCCGGACGGCGGCCCGAACAAGCGCTGAGTCGCCGAAATATCGAAACGGATTGAACAACCCAGTTCGAAGCCCTGAGCACCATTTTGTCCGTGTCGCACCAGCGTTTCCCTCATTATCAGCTGTTTCGAGTTGCATGAATGCACCGTTTATAGGCCGAGAATTTCGTGCTTTTTGCATCAAATTCTTCTTGGGAGAGAATGCCGATATCAACCAATTCCTTCAATTTCTTCATCGCCTCGACTTGTTCTTCCACAGACATGGATGCCGTGTGAGAGGCGGGAGCAGCGGCTTCCGGTGCCGGCGCAGGTGCCGGCGCTTGAACCGGGGCGGCGGTCATAGGATTGATGGCTTGCGCCATATTCATACCAAGCAACATGCCGCCATCGCCAAAGCCGTTGTCTTGAATACCTTGCGCAATGCGCTGCTGGGCAGCCATATTGCCAGCTTGTTGGGAAACGCCCTCGTATGCGGCAACATTCATCTTATTCGAGGCGAACTGCTGCACGAGCTGACGTGATTGCTCGGTGAACTCGATGCTTTCGATGCCCACGCTGGACACTTCAAAGCCAAAACGATCATTCCATGTACCGGCATTGGCTCGATCGCCACGCACGCATGCTGCGATGTCATTCGCCTTGCCGGGCAATTGCGAAATACGATATTCATTGGACAACGAATTGATGGCCACAATAAACGACTGTACGAATTCGGACAGAATCTGCCTACGTGGCCCTTCATCATCGAATGAATACGACACGGTAGTGGCAGGCACAAAGTTACGAACGAATCGAACTGGATCAGTGACCTTTAGCGACATGGATCCGCGTGCGCGAATTTCCAAATCGACGCCATAGAACCGGTCGTTATACACCAGCGGCGCAGAAGTGCCGAATTTGATGCCACGAATCTCACGCAGGTTGACGAAGGCCACATATTTGGTGCGGCCAGGCTGACCTCCGAAGGTGAATCGATCGGCGACCTGGTTGAAGAACGATCCGATGCCGTCTCCGGCGAGCACGCTCTGTTCCCCGTTGCGATATTCATAACCGCCCGACTCGGTGATGACGTTTTCGATACCTGTTTCAGAGAAAATGAACGCCGCAGTATTCTCTGGCACATAGATACGCGAACCATTGGTGATTATTCCCTCGGAACCGTATTCATTCGAACCGCGATCGTTGTTGCTTCCGCGGGGAATGCCCGGCACAACGACGGTGTGTTCCGTGAACGGACCAGCGGTGATGATATCACGCCACAGGTCCGCGAATGTACCGCCGAGCGCGCCGGCGAACGCCTTAATAACTGCCATCTGTTTTTTCCTCGATATCTCAATGCATATGGCCGGTCTTGCGACTATGCAATCGCAAGACCGGCCGTTATGCTGGCATGTTGGCTATAGCTGCGTTTCGCGATCGCAGTATTCGCATCGAACGACTTCTTTGCGATGACCGGAAAGCGGAGCGCCACAACCTTCGCAATTCACCGAAACCACGGGTTCGGTAATCCCAAGCCCACTACGGAATGCGCCAAAAGTGTCTTTCAGTGTCCCGGCCAGAGCCTCCGTTCCGGGGATGGCCTTGTTGAAGGCCGGCTCATCCATTGGCGTATACTGTCTGCCGCGTATACCCATATACCGTCATCGTCCCTTTCTTGGAAAACCGTTACCTCGATACGCCAGTCTGATCACTGGCCCACCGATGCGAGCTTCTGCGTGCATCGAGTCATGACCTCGGTGTAGTAGGCCAAATCCTCACTGCTGAGGGAGTTTTCGTCAATGGCGTCTACCTTCTGGGAGAACTCAGAGTAACGCTTCATCATGCTGGCATAGTCGGTAGCCATGCTGACCACGTTATCGGATTTCTGATATTTGTTCATGAAGGCAACATACTCATCGATAAAGGCCTCGTAGCTGTCCATCGTGGACTTGAAGTCAGCACTGTCATTGGTGTTCTGCTGCGCCTTCTGATCCGAAGACTGGCCGCTCTGCTTATTGGCATCGCTGGAATCAGTGCCCGTATCAGTGCTCTTATCATCCTGCTTCGCGGCGTCGCCGTCCGTAGACGTATCTTCCTTCTTCTCCGGAACCTGGATAGTGATGGACATGATGGTCTCGTCGTCAGTGTCACGAGAAACGCTCACACTGTATCCATCGGCGTTCTTGGCATTGAAACTGTCAGCGGACTTGTTATAGTCCACGGTGAAACCGTTGTCTTGCACGGACTTGACGTAGTCGGCATACTGCTTGGCGTCGGTGCCGCACACCTCGATGGAGAAATAGTCCGAAGACTCGCTTTTAATTTCACCCTTTGTGGATTTCGGCTGCGGCAGCAGCGCCGCGATATCCGACTCCGGCCATGAATATGCTTCGCACTTGGTGGCGAGCGATGCTTCCCATTCCGCCCGATCAGCCTTGGCCTTCGCACCGTCACGAATTACGAACACGCCACCGATTACCAGACCCACAACGGTGATACCGACTGCCACCCAGGCCAGCACTCGGCCTTGCACCTTGCCACTCGGGCGAGTCACGTATACGGCGAAGCCTGAGAGCAGTGCCGGAAGCACCGTGGCGAGCAGCAGTCCGCCCCAGGATCGGCCAGAAACATCCACAAATTGGGCGAGTACGAACAACACTCCCCAGATAATGGCGAACACAGCCAGCTTGGAAGTCTTCTTCACCCCTTGTGCATTCGGAGCAAGCACGGCAGGCGCAGCGGCACCAGCAAAACCAGCGGCAGCACCGGCACCGTGTGTGGCAGGTGCAGGAGCCACACCAATACGCTTGTCCAAAGAGGCGAGGAACTCATCAACGCGCTTGGCGCTTTCGTTCCCGGTCGCCTCCAGACGAATGGCGGTCCCAGCAGCACCCTGCGGGACTACGGTTAGCGTGCAGTTCACTCCATCGTAGGAGTGGAAGGAAAACGCTCCGGTCTGGGTGTTTTCGTTATCCAAGGTAAACGTGGCGCCAGTAGTCAGCTGGTCGTGAATAGCTTGGAACAGCTGTTGCGGACTGACCGCATATACACGATCAAATGGCGCGCCGGCGGGCCGCTGCGATGCCGTAGCCGGAGCCATCGGAGTGGTGGTAGCACCATCAGACGCTACGTTCGGTTGGCCAGCCGGTACAGTATTCGGCACGGTAGGCGCATTCGCGCGATCTTCCGGTGCGTCATTCGTGCCTTCGGACGGTGGAACCGGCTGAGGTTGTTGATCAAATGGCGTTGTCATGATGCCCTTCTTTCCTTAAGCAGCAGCATTACCAGCACAGAAGAGGCAAGCCCGGCAACCGTTACGGTCAATCCGACTGCCATGGCAAGCCGGTATCGTTTGCTCATCATTGCGTCCCTTCTTATTGCTCGCTTTGCTCTGCGATACATCGAAACCAGTGTATGGCGTTGTTATTATGTACGCAAATTAGCATTTTGTATGCATGTTAGCTTTATTGTCGATGCTTGATACCGCGCATGAACATCCTTTCCGCCACCGCACCTACACGGATGGCATCGACCATTGTCGGCGACACGCGCGGGCCATGCATCAGCTGACAACTGAATTTTTCGGCGTGTTTCCGAAAAGTCGGCGTCCTGTACGCTGGGAATCGAGCAACCGCGTACGATGGCGCAGCACAGCACCCGCAACACAGCGACAAGGAGCATGGGCAATGGCAGACATCCCCGAAGAACATTTGACCGAGGAACTGTTGGATCGGCTGCTCGCCAGCGCCAGCATTGAGCAGTATCTCGATGAGGGACTTGTCAGCGCACGCACGCTGACCGACTATCTGTTCGACCGTATGGAAGCCCATGGCCTGAAACGAGCCGACGTGGTGCGGGCATCCGGCCTCAACGCCACAGTGGTTTATGACATTTTCTCCGGCAAAAGCCGCCCCGGCCGAGATCACGCCATTATGCTGGCTTTTGGTCTCAAGTGCACATTACGTGAAACCCAACGGCTGCTTCGTCTTGCAGGCGTTTCCGAACTGTGGTGCAAACAGCGACGTGACGCGATTATCATCTGGTGTATACGCAATGGATTCGACCGCATTGCCACGGACGACGAGTTGTATCGTATGGGAGAGGCGACGTTGCTGCCGGCCGATTGACGACATTCGGCCCAACAACACTCACCAGTGAGACGCAAGTAAGAGGGCATCAAGGAGAGACATGGACGATAAGCAGGCGATGCATGCGATGAGCATCGACGATGCGTACCATGTTGAGCGCACGCTTGCTCGCGGACCTTCCGGCGTCACTGAACTGGTGAGCATTGACGGCAACGGCCCGTTCGTACGCAAGAAGATTCCCTCTCCCCTAGCGCAACGCAATGTGTGGGCGGTGCTCAGCGCCTGCCAGAGTAATCGTCTGCCGCGTGTGGAAGCGACGTACGAGCTGCCCGACCGGTTCGTCATCGTCTACGATTACGTGCCGGGCAGCACGCTTGCGCAAATTGTGGAGGAAAACGGGCGGCTTGCGCCGAATGTGGCCGTGCAGCTTATCGACCAAATTTGCGAAGCCGTGCAGGAGCTTCACCAGCACGGCGTTATCCACCGCGACATCACGCCGGCCAACGTCATCGTGGCCCAGGATGGCGCGCATCTCATCGATTTCGGCATCGCGCGCATCCGGTCAGAGGCAAGCAACCGTTCACGGGATACCACGGCGCTTGGCACCTACGGATTCGCCTCGCCTGAGCAATATGGCTTTGCCAAAACCGACGCGCGTTCCGACGTATTCTCGCTGGGCCGGCTACTCGGATTCATGCTGACCGGCGTATATCCCGATGCCAGCGACTACGAGCAGCGACTTGCCGATGATGCCGCAGTACCGGCTCGACTACGCGCCGTCATCGGCTATGCGTGCGCATTCGAGCCCAGCAAACGGCCACAGAGCGTCCAAGAGTTTCGCCAGGCGCTGTTCTCCCAGTCCAATCCGCCCATACCGAACGCATCATCGGCAAATCCGCCATCAACGAGAACAACGAACGGCAGCGCGTCGGCGTCTCGACTATTCCGGCGTCTGCACTTGAGCAAACGCGCCATCGTGCTGTGGTCCATTGCCGGAGCGGCACTGATAATCGCCGCCATTGCGGGAGGCATTGTGTTGGCAGGCCAACTTGGCATTATCGGGTCGGCAACATCACCCGATTCCTCGACACAATCCAGCAGCCAATCAACCGATAAGGCCGATGGCGGGCACTCCTCGAACGGGTCAGGAACCGACAATGCCAATGGCACGGGCGGAGTAGTCGGCACTGACGGCGCTGATGGAGACAATCAAGACACCGTCACCGACAATCCTCTGAAAATAGTGGAATCCGGCTGGTCGGCGGACCAGCAAGGGTATGTCCACTACGCTTTCGCCCTGCGCAACACCAGTACGACCCAGCAGGTGCAGTATCCGCAGATTACCATTACGGGGCGGGCCAAAGACGGTTCCATCGTGTTCTCGCAGACGCAAGCACTGAATATGGCATTCCCGAATCAGACTGTATATGACGCCGGCCAAGCGGGCGAGGGCACGGCCCCGGCCACCGTAGATTTCGTTGTGCTTAGCCCTGATACGTACAACGTCACCGAGGCTCAAGGAACCGCTACCTTCCCCATCAGCGGAACATCCAAAATAGACAACAGGGACGGCGGCACGACGTTCAATGGCGAGGTCCGCGCCGTGGCAGATGGATTCAAGCCATCTGATGGACAGCAAATCAAGATTTCCCTAGTACTGCGTAACGCACAGAACGCAATCATCTATGGAGATATCGCATTCGTGGATTGGCCGGGCAATGGCCGATCCACGCCATTCTCGATTACCGTCTACGATCTGCCGAAGTATGTGTCTTACGATCTGTATGCGCAAATCTGGTAGTTGACTTTACGTCTGGCAGGTGGCCGTCAGGTGCCTGTCAGGCCGCTGTTCGCGTCACCTGCGCACTGACGTTACGGCGCGCCTGGCCGAACAGATAGATGCCGATGGGCAGGGTCAGAACACCGCCGATGATGAACACCAGCGAAATCGGGATCACGTCGGCCAGTGGCGCGAAGATCAACATGCCGAGCGGCATTCCGAGCGTGCTCAGGGTGGTGTCAAGGCCGAATACACGGCCCACCATCTTCTCATCGGCCTCGGTCTGGATGATGGTGCGCATCGGGCCCATGCAGATGGCCGAAGCCAAACCG
>OGYK01001879.1_pt1 | contig 14510 bp, 9 predicted proteins | sample 1576501 | NCBI WGS metagenome assembly OGYK01 (sample SAMEA3541530, study PRJEB24748) | human gut metagenome | biome: human gut; feature: human-associated habitat; material: faeces | place: China | collected 2012
AAGCCGTTAGGCGGGAATTGTGCGGTGTTGCCTATAGCCAAGCCATGACTTTAAATGAGATTCATCATGAAGCGCAGCAGGTTGCAGCAATCAAAGAGCCGAACGTTCGCCATCTCGGTTTTATTGCAATCCATGGATTTGTTGTCCGGGAAGTCCCTTATCTGTACCTTGACGAAAATGACATTTTGTAAAATGATACGAAATACCATTTAATCATTTTCTTTGTAACGCATCTCGAGTTTTTTGGTATATATCGAAACTGACGGTATTTGTCGGAAAAAAGCGGAAGTTGTCGGAAGATGATTCGACCGACCTACGACGAAAAATGTTGAAAAAGAAGTCCTTTTTAACGTCAGAACGTCGCAATTCGAACCCATTTCGAAATGCCGATTTTTCGGGAAAAATGAGAGAAAAACAGGCATTTTTGGCACGTTGGAGAGATGTAGGAGAGAAAAACAGGAGAGAACAAAAAAGCTCGATTTTCCTTATTGTTATGGGCATTTACAGAAGTGCGTTGACTAAATTTTATGCAAATTCCCCTTTGCCTCAAAAATCAAACCGTCCCTGCCTGCTGTTGATGAGTTCGAATAATGGACGGTGATTCTAGTGGATTACAGTTACGACTTTGCAAAAATCAAGGCAAACTACCCTGAAAAAATCGGGCTGGAGCAGATGCGCGTCATCTGCCATATCAGCAAAAAGACGGCGCGTTACCTGCTGACAAGCGGGCTTGTTCCCTGCATAGATACCGGCAAGAAAACCCGCCAGTACATCATCAATACAAAAGATGTTATCACGTATCTTAAAAAGCGTCAATCCCAACCGGAAAAATTCTCGGCACCGACCGGGTATTACTCGGCGAGCTGGAACAAAGGCGGCAAGCCCAAAATGCTGACCTTACGGGAGTGGGCAAATCTGGATACTGCTAAAAGCAGAAAGAAGTTTCAGGACTTTCTTACCCTGAAAATGCAGCCCTACAGCGATGTGCTGAGCGTCGCCGAAGCAAGCCGACTTACCGGCTATCACCATAACACCTTGACGAATTGGTGCCATAACGGTTACATCCGATACTTTGAAATTAGTGGTGGGTATATGATTCCCAAATCTTGTCTGCTGAATTTTCTGCTTAGTCCTCATATTCTGGACAGCTATCGACCTTCTAAAAAGCTGGTTGACCTTGCGAAAGAATTCAGCCGACAGGGTAAATCTACAAAAAAGCCCACCGCCAAATGAGTGCTATAGAGAAAAGCAGCGTCCCCCGAATGTCAAACGGAGGACGCTGTTTTTATAGCCCTATTTCAACTGCTGACAATTTGTCACCAGTTGGCGCATGACTGTCATCGGCATTAGGCAGCGACATATAGCTTCTGTAATTTTTAACTGCCTACAATTTGTAGTCATTTCACAAACCGTATGCTTTGGAGCTATTTCAGATTATGCCCTATTAAATCGAAGCATTTGAATTCGGCCACTAACAGCGGCGGCAATTTTCGCGGCTCGTCCATCATCAAACTGGGCGGCTGTTCGGAAGATTTCTTCTACTTTATTGGAAAATCCATCAAGGCGCTCCAGCGGTAGATCCACATAAGGCGCAATCAGCTTTAGCTGGGATTGCTGCGAGGTTTCAAACGGTTTGGCCGGAACCATCGCCTCTGCGCAGATCGCGCGGGTGAGCGTCATCTGCCAAAGGCTTGTGCCGCTGTCATAGATGGGCGCTGTTCCTTTCCATTCCAGCGTTTCGGAATCACGCAGGAAACCGAAGTTTCCCAAATGGCGATCTGTGTTGGCTAAGATGAAATCGGCAGCCAGCATATTGCAGACCGCTTCACTTGCATCAGGAATTCCGACAGCCCGGCAGCAAGCGTTGAAGTGTTCCCAGTTGGAAACACCCCGCGCTTGCGGCAGCAGCCGCATAAATTGGGCGGCGGTGACAAGCTCGGTGTGGTCATTGGTTAAGCACGCGCAGGCGGACATGACCTGCCCGCCCTGCTCTATAAGCCAGTAGGGAACGTGCGGCATACCAAGCGCATCATACAGAGCCGTGGCAACAATTTCGTTGTAAGGCTCCTGCTTGTAAATGCCCGATCCTGCTTTTAAGAGGATTCGTTTTCCGTCCGCAATGCGCCAGCGCTTTTGTAAAAAGCCGTCTGAGGTATTGCAGGGGGAACACAAATCCGGCTGTGCCGAGAGAACCCCCTCGCCAAACAAAGCGCGTCCCACATCGCCAGAAAAGTCGTTCTCGTAGAAATTTACATCTCGCCAATTCTGTGGGGCATCGCAGGGCGTGACCCAATACTGGTCTGAAAGGCTCAGCCCGCTGCATTTGACAAGCAGAAGTTCGGCGTAAGGGATATGCAGCGTTTCCAAGGCGTGCTCCAGCCCGGAACGGCTTGCCGGGATACCGCGCCCTGCCCACCATTTGCGCAGGGACAGAACATCAAAGCTGCCATCGCTATGCTTTGCGCCAAGGGGAATCCTCTGCGCCGAAAGAACCTCTGCCACATCAATAATGTCGCCGGTCTTTTCAGCTATTTCAATAACAGCCACTTGATGATAGCGCTGCATCAGGAAAAATCGCATTCTGCTCACCTGCCTTACCTTATAGAACGATTATACTCTATTCGGCGGGGCTTTGCAATCTGCGTTTTTGTCGCAGCGTCAATCCTTTTCTGTACACCAAGGGGGAAGTATATCTTTTTTCGGGAAATGGGGTGCCGTCTGTGTTTTCCCCCGCACCCCCTTTCAGCCAGCTGAAGTGACAAAAAGCCTGCTGAAAACAAATAATCGTATCCTTGGCACCTTACCTGTTTTGTAGGCAAGGTGCTTTTTTCATACAGAAACGGAGGTCACCCCCATGGGAAAATACCAAAAGAACATTGAAGCTGCCCGCCGAATTACCGTGATGCAGTATTTGGAAACCTATCACCCCGGCGAACTTGTGCGCAAAACGGATCGCGAGTACTGCACCCGGACGCACGATAGCCTGATCATCACGCCTGCCAATGGATTCTTCCACTGGTTTTCGCGTAATGTGGGCGGCAACAACGCCATTGATTATCTGACCAAGGTGGAGGGCATGGACTTTGTATCAGCGGTTCGTCTGCTGAACGAGATGGCACCGGTCGCTGCTTCTTTTCAACCGGCTAAGGCAGCGCCTGTAAAGCCGCACGAGCCTCGTCCATTTACACTTCCTACCCCGGATCGAAACGTCGAAGCCGTTGCTGCCTACCTGATGCACCGCGGTATCAGCCCTAAGGTCCTGCGCTACTGCGTTGGCAGCGGCATCCTGTACCAGACCACGCGCGGCAACTACCGCAACTGCGTTTTTGTGGGCAAGGATGAAGGCGGCGTTCCGCGTTCTGCTTTTCAGCGTGGCTGCCAAGGCACCTACCGCGGTGATGTCACCGGCAGCCAAAAGAAGTACGGATTTCTGATGCAAGCGGAAAACCCGGACTGCGATACCGTGGAGCTGTACGAAGCCCCGATTGATGCTATGTCCGGCGCGACATTGCGTCAGTATACGGACATTGGAAAGTGGCGCAGTGTGCATTATCTGGCGCTGGGCGGGCTGAACTATCTGCCCATCGACTACTTTTTGCAGCAGCATCCGCAGGTGAAAAATGTGGTGCTCTGCTTTGACCGTGATGAGCCGGGGCTGCGCTTTGCCGAAACGGTTACCAAGCGCCTTGCCGAGCGAGGATGTAATGTAGAAAAGCGGCTGCCTGCCGTAGGTAAGGACTACAACGAAAGCCTTATCTGGTACAAGTCAAAGATTGAAAAACAGCGAGGAGAGCGCGTATGAAAACAATAGCGATTGCCAACCAAAAAGGCGGTGTGGGCAAAACGACGACCGCTGTAAACTTGGGCGTAGCATTGGCAGATATGGGTTATAAAGTATTGCTGGTGGACGCCGACCCGCAGGCCAGCCTGAGCCGATACCTTGGCTGTTCGCAGGGGAACGAAGGTGCGTCCCTGAAAGAGCTGATTGAGGCTGCCTGCAACGAGGTAGACCCGCCCGATGTTGTTATCCATACCGATGAAAAAGTAGATGTCATTCCCGCCAACATTCAACTTTCTGATTTGCAGCGAAGTTTGACAAATACCTTTATGCGTGAATGCGTAATGCAATGGGCGCTGGAACCATTTCAAGGGCAATACGACTATTGTCTGATTGACTGTATGCCGGAACTCGGCAACCTTGTCACTGCCTCTCTTGCCGCCTCAGACAGTGTTTTGATTCCCGTACAGCCGCTGATTCTTGATGTCGAAGGTCTTGCCAGTATCATTGGCACCATCCGTAAAATTCGCAGGAAAATCAATCCTAAACTGGAGATTGACGGTGTCCTGATTACCATAGCAGACCATCGTACCAATATGACACGGGATATGATCAAAGCCATTCACACAAGCTATGGTCCGCACACGCGCATTTATCAGGCAATCGTTCCGCGCTGCACCAGAGTCGGTGAAAGCCTTACTAAATCGGAGAGCGTACTTCGTTATAGTAAGCAATGCCCGGCGAGTGTTGCTTACAGAGCATTGGCAAAGGAGGTGGAAAAGGGTGAGAGATCTCGCGAAAAACATCCGACTGCCCTCGATAGATGACTTGTTTTCCACTGAGGAAGAACGGCAGGATGCCAAGTTGGAGAAAATCCAGATCCTGCCGCTGTCTGAGCTGCACCCCTTTGAGGGGCATCCGTTTCAGGTGCGCAACGATGAAGAAATGGACAAGATGGTGGACAGCGTCAAAGAATATGGCGTGATGACACCTGCCATCGTTCGCCCGCGACGGGACGGCGGATATGAAATTGTAGCTGGACACCGCCGCTGCCACGCCAGCCGGCGCGCCGGAGTGGATACCATGCCCTGCATTGTGCGGGACATGGACGATGATACCGCCATTATATTGATGGTGGATTCCAACTGCCAGCGCGAGCATATTCTGCCGAGCGAAAAGGCCAAGGCGTATGAAATGAAGTTGGAGGCGGTAAAAAGAAAAGCCGGTAGACCGTCAAAAAATAATTTGCCCCAAGTTGGGACAAATTTCCGTGCCGATGAGGTTGTAGCACAAGGAGCAGGAGAAAGTAGAAACCAAGTTCAGCGTTTTATCCGGCTGAACAAACTCACCCCTGACCTGATGCAGCTTGTGGACGACGGCAGACTCAAGACCACCCCCGCTGTGGAGTTGAGCTACCTGACGCCGGAGGAACAGGAAGAATTTCTCTCTTATATGGAGGAAGAAGGCTGCACTCCGTCCTTATCCCAAGCGCAGAAGCTGAAAGCTGCCAGCAAGGAAAGTGTTCTGACGAAAGACAAGATTCACGGGATCATGTCTGCCCGTTCCCCCAGCGTAAAGCCGCGCGAACCGCAGCTCACGATTGCCGTATCCAAGGTCGAACGCTATTTCCCGAAGGGCTGTACCTCCGAACAGATGGAAAGTACCATCCTGAAACTTCTGGAAAACTACTACCGCAAGCGGCAGGATTACGAACGATGAGGTGGCGGTATGACAAGAGTTTTGATTATAGAACCGGGCTACTGCCCCTATCAGGCTGCCTTTGACAGCCCGCAGGCGGCAATTTCCGAGGTGATCGAGGGCGACAGTTTGCTGCTGAAACCGTTCGGCACATCGAAAATCGGCGTTGTGTGCAGTAAAAACCAAAGCCGGCTGAAATACAACAGACAACTGGAAGATGGTTGCACGATACGCGGTCGGTTTCTGGTTTGTGGACTCAGTGAGTCCAAAATGTTGGGGCTTTCAAAAGAACAGGCGGAGCGCTATAATCGGCTGCTGTTCTTTCCGCAGGTAGAGGATATGCTGTCCGGTGATTTGCCGGTTGCCAAGGTTCGCCCGCCGGATGAGCGCTTTGGAAGTAAAATCTCTTTTTGGGAAAGGTTGAGCCGTTAATTATAAAGGAGAATCACCGAGATGAACAAACACGATACGGTCATTGGCTATATCGAATATCTTGACTGCAACGGATGCGTTCGGGAGCGCATTCCGTATGTCGATGCAGAGAAATTCAAAACCAGAATTTACGCTTCTTTGTATTGTGGCGAACCCATCATTCCGGTTTTGTTTCCGGAGAATCTGAGCCAGCCTCTTCTCTTTGAAAAGGGCACCATTTTTCCGTGGGGATTGCGAAGAAAGAAGTACGAGCTGCTGCCGTATGAAATCTACCAGACCAACAACCGTGAGATTGCGTTTTTACGGTATGACTACACCAAAGATCATATAAATGCTGCATCCTATAAGCTGGTGTACCGCGGGCAGATGGAATGCTGGCAGACGCTGGACAGCCTTTACTGCCTGCATAATCAGGAAAACCGCCCCAACGGCAGAAAGATGCGCTCTTTGTCTGTCAGTGATATTATTGTAACGCATGAGGGCGGTGAGGCACACGCCTATTATGTGGAGCCGATTGGATATAAACAGGTGGATGACTTGCTGCCGGGGCTGGAACAAACCAAGAAACGCAGCGTTGTACGCGAAGAACGATAACAAAACCAGCTCAGCAAAGGAAAATACACCCATAAATGAATTGGATTTTCTTTGTTGGTTTTTCTATCATGAAATCATTCACATTTCGTTTGTTGATTTTTTATGGTAATTCGATATAATACCTAAGTTGTTAATGATTGCTGACGAAAGCGCACAGGAGATTTTCAGCACCTATCTTTCATAAAGGAGGAACGCTTATGCAAAAGGATAAAACCGAGCTTGAGGTCACGCGAATGACTAAGGAAAACATTCAGTATCTGGATGTCTTTTTTGCCGTATGCAAACGGTATAAGGTTGATTACTACCACGCCACTGAAAAACAGCGTGCGTTCATCGATGCGGTTGCAGCACACGAATTTTCCATGAAACAAGCGCACGAAAAAGGGCTGAACCGTTCCTCGGTTCCCCCGTTTATGGGCATCAAACGCAGCGAACGCAGTAACAACCGCCCCGCATAAAATTAAATTACTCGAATGGATAAGCTCTGCACAGCCATGTGCAGGGCTTTTTTATTACCGCAAAGGAGATGAAACCGATTGGCAAATTACCAAAATATTTTGCGGCAGGCGCATCAGGCGATTGCCGATGTGGCGGACAATGCCGACAGCTGGCGGGCATTTTTGCGCTCAGCCGCATATACAACGCATTACGCCTTCCCGAATCAGGCGCTTATTTACAGCCAGCGCCCCGGCGCCACCATGCTGGCAGACATCGACACTTGGAACCGTGCTGCCGGGCGCTGGGTCAACCGTGGTGCGCATGGCGTAGCATCCCTTGGCACCGGCAATATGGCGGGCAATGTGCGGTATCTGTTTGACATCAAGGACACCCACCCTGCCGGCAAAGCCTCCAAACCATTGGGCTGGCAAATCACCGATGCCAACCGCTATCCGACCCTGCAAGCCTTGCAGGAAAAGCACAATGCCGAGAGCCTGCCGGAAATCTTTGGCTTGCAGGCAGCCTTGTTTGTGGCAGAGCACGGCAAACAGCTGGACGCCGATTTGCAAAATGCCGTGATCGGCAGTACGCTGGAATGGGCAAAGCCGCAGGAGCAAACGGCGATTTTTGCCAACCTCATCACGCAGAGCGCCGTCTATATGGCGGCAGTGCGCTGCGGTTTGGGCGACAGTGCCGTGCCGCAGGACGCCTTTGCCGACATTGACCGCTTTAATACCGAATCCGCAGTTTTGGCGCTTGGCAATGCCGTCAACCGCGCGGGACGGCAGATGTTTGCCGAAATCGGCGCTGTCGTCAAGAGCATCGACAGTGTTGCAAAGACCCAGCCGAAACAGTATGATGAGAATGTAAGCAAGACGAACCAACAGGAGGTGCAGGATCATGGATATGACGAATCTGAACGGGTATCTGGTACCCAAGATGGCAATGAAGGAAACGCACAGACCGCCGGTCGGGAGAATCGGTCTGCAGCGGGAGAAGTTCCTGCAAGAGAACCACTCCCTGCTGTACGACAAGATGCTGCTGGACGGGACGCTGTACAGCGACCTGAAACAGACCGAGCAGCGCTATTGGGAGCAGGTGGAGCAGACCATCACGAAGCTGCTGGTCAGCAACCCGGCACCGGACAAGAACAACGACCCGTTGGGCTGGACGGCGCACATGAACAGTCTGAAAGCGCAGGCAGCGGAACTGGCGATGCCCATCGTGACGAGCCTGTAAATACCGAACCCCAAACAGCGGAGAGCGAACCATCGCCCTCCGCTGTTTCCGTTTCCGATGAGATTGAACTGCCGGAAAGCGTGGGGCACGGCAACCTTGCCGAGGAAACTGCCGCCGCAATGGGGCTGCCCTCCCCCGAACAGCAGCAGGAAACCATCCGCCTATTACAGCCCCGCGCAAGCTGGCAGCCGCCAGTCAAGGATGACGGCACTCATATCGACGAGCAGGACATTGTCGATGTTCTTGTCATGGGCAGCGGTTTTTGTGAGGGGCGTTTTCGCATACAGGAATTTTTCTCTGCCACAGTATTGCCTACAGTAAAGGAGCAAGCCGACTGGCTGAAAAAAGAATACGGTATCGGCGGGCGCACTTGGGATTTCCGAGATGGCGAAAGAGGGTTTCTGGATTATGATGCCAAGGGGCTGAGAATCAAGCGCTATGCATCCGATAACGCTCCGGATCATTTCCGCTTGCTGCCGTGGAACGAGGTTGCCCGCCGTTTGCATCTGCTGGTCCACAACGACAAATATCTGGATGAAAACAACAAGCAGGGATATGAAAAATGGGAAGCGGAACAGAAAGCCAAACGCGACGCCCGTCAAGCCGAGATAGACTATGCGGAGAAAACCATCGCGGATTTTTGTGAACGCGAAGGGCTGGGTGCACCGGATTATTCGGACCTTACGCACATCGACCTTGCCTATTCCACCACCGGGGACGGCGAACACGAAATTCAGGTGTACGCCAACTTCTTGCGCAATGAGATTGTGTATCTAGTTGACGGCTCCTTTGTGGACAGTGCGCGCTTCGACAGCACAAGGGCGCTTGCCAAGGAAGGCATTGAGGACGTTGAATTTTCGCAGTTCATTGACGATGCGGAAGCAGCGTATGAAGCATATCAGGAGCGCTACAAGCCTAAGCCCGTGGAAAAGCGCCCGCTGGCTACCGGAGATACCGTTTATCTGGAAAACGACCACCCCTTTACGGTGGAGGAAATCGGCATCTTTGATGTGCATCTGCGCGATGAGGATTTCCCGCTGATCGGGCGCGCCGTCAACCGCGGGGAGTTTGCAAGGCTGCTGGCGGCGAACCCTAAAAACAATGCGCTGGCGGCACCAGAATTACCCAATCTACCGGACGCCGGTGAGGCGGCAGAGGTTGTTGAGGGTGAAGTCTTAGAACCCGCAGAAGAATCATCTGGTGGTTTTGGCGAGCAGGTCTTGCAGGCGGCGGAACTCATTGCTCTCAAGGAAGCCTATGAGCCGAACAACTATATCCCGCCGCAGGACCCTGTACCCCCGCGCACACCACGCGAAAAGTTTGCAGCCAACATCACCGCCATCCGCACCCTGAAATCCATCGAAAAGCGTATGGCGGACGGCGGTCCCCACGCAAACGGTGAGGAGCAGGAAATCTTAGCCCAATACTCCGGCTGGGGCGGTTTGTCCGATGCCTTTGAACCCAACAAAGACAGCTGGCACAGCGAATATACCGAGCTGAAAAGCCTGCTGACAGAGGAAGAATACGCCGCTGCCCGCAGCAGCACCCTGACCGCCTTTTACACCCCGCCCGAAGTCATTGACGCAATGTACACCACCCTGCGCAAAATGGGCGTGGGTGCCGGAACGATTCTGGAACCCAGTATGGGTGCGGGCGCGTTTTTTGGGCAAAGCCACAGCTATTTGTATGAGCCGACCACCAGATTGTTTGGTGTGGAGCTGGACAGTCTGACCGGCAGAATTGCCCGCCAGCTGTACCAGAAAGCCAACATCCAAATCACCGGCTTTGAGAAAGCCGACCTGCCCGACAGCTTTTTCGATGTGGTCATCGGCAATGTGCCGTTTGGGGATTACAGTGTGGTTGACCCGCAGTATAACCGGCTGCACTTCAAGATTCACGATTACTTTTTTGCCAAATCCATCGACAAGCTGCGCACGGGCGGCATCATCGCCTTTATCACCACCAGTGGCACGCTGGACAAAAAGAGCGAGGAAGTGCGCAGGTACATCAACGCCCGATGCGACTTTATCGGTGCCGTGCGCCTGCCGGATTCCACCTTTAAGTCAGCCGGAACCAAGGCGATGGCGGACATCATCTTCCTGCAAAAGCGTGACCGCATTCTGGAGCAGGACGCGAGCTGGCTGCACACCACCCAGACGGAGGACGGGCTTTCCCTCAACAGCTATTTTGCCGAACACCCCGAAATGGTCTGCGGCACACTGAAAACCGTCAGCGGTCCGTATGGCCCGACCCTGACCTGCGAGGCGTTTGCCGATAAGCCCCTTCCCGATGTGCTGCAAGAGGCCATGTCCCACCTGCACGCTGAATTTCACTTTCAGGACATCGAGCTGCAGGAATCCGGCGCTGTGGATGCCAGCATCCCCGCCGAACCCGATGTGCGCAATTTCAGCTTTTGTATCCGTAACGGAAAATTCTATTACCGCGAGAACGCCATTATGCGCGAGGTTTCCCTTGGTGCTACCTCCGCGGCGCGTATGCGGCAGTTGATCGAACTGCGGGACACCACACGGGACTTGATCCAAGCCCAGCTGGAAGATATGCCGGATGAAGTCATCACGGAGCTGCAAGCCAAACTCAACCGCCAGTACGACCACTACCACAGTAAGTTTGGACTCATCAACAGCCGTGGTGCATCGTTGGATATGCGGGATGACAGTGGATATTTTCTGCTGTGCTCCTTGGAAAACCTCGACAGCGAGGGCAATTTCATCGGCAAGTCGGATATGTTTTCAAAGCGCACCATCCGGGCTGCCCGCCCTGCCGAGCGCGTGGAAACCGCCAGCGAAGCGCTGGCGCTGAGTGTCGGTGAGCGCGCGGGCATCGACTTTGGGTATATGCAGCAGCTGACCGGCAAGGACAAAGATACATTGGTGAACGACCTGCAAGGCGTTATCTTTGCCGACCCCTTGGAAAAGAATTCTGATGGTGAACCGCGCTACTATACCGCCGATGAATATCTTTCCGGCGATGTGCGCCACAAATTACAGGTAGCAAAGCTGGCGGCACAAAACAACCCCGCTTTTGCTGTGAATGTGCAGGCACTGGAAACCGTGCAGCCGAAGGACTTGGAAGCCAGCGAAATTGCCGTGCGTCTGGGTGCTACTTGGCTGGCTCCTGAACTCATCAAGCAGTTTGCCGATGAATTGGTGGACGCGCCTTACTATGTGCGGGACCGCGTGAAGGTGTTGTACATCCCACTGACCGGCGTCTGGAATGTGACCAACAAGAGCTTTACGGGCGGCAACATTAAAGCCACCGTGACCTACGGCACACAGCGCGCCAACTTCTACCACATCTTAGAAGAAAGCCTGAACCTGCGGGATGTGCGCGTTTTTGACACCAAGGAGGATATGCAAGGCAACAAAATCCGCGTTCTGAACGCCGCTGCCACGCAGGAAGCCCAGATGAAACAGCAGCAGATCGAGGACGCTTTCAAGGACTGGATCTGGAAAGACCCGACCCGCCGCCAGATGCTGGTAAAGGAATACAACGAACGGTTCAACTCCCTGCGCCCCCGCGAATACGATGGCAGCCATATCCTGTTTCACGGTATGTCACCTGAAATCACGCTGCGCCCCCACCAGAAAAACGCCATTGCGCACATTCTGTATGGCGGCAATACGCTGCTGGCGCACGTGGTGGGCGCCGGAAAAACCTACGAAATGGTCGCTGCGGCGATGGAAAAGAAACGTCTTGGGCTTTGCTCCAAGACCCTGATCTGTGTACCCAACCACCTGACCGAGCAGCTTGCCGGAGAGGCTTTGCAGCTGTACCCCAACGCAAATATTCTTGTAGCCCGCAGGACAGATTTTGAAAAAGCCAACCGCAAACGGTTCTGCGCCAAAATCGCAACCGGCAATTATGACATCATCGTGATCGGGCACAGCCAGTTTGAGCGCATCCCGCTGTCACAGGAACGGCAGGTCGAATACCTGCAAAGCCAGATCCACGATGTGATCAGCCAAGTGGCACAGCTGAAAGAAGAACGCGCCGAGAATTTCACCGTCAAGCAGATGGAGCGTATGCGCAAGCAGCTGGAGAAAAAGCTGGATAAGCTCAACGACCAGTCCCGCAAGGACGATGTGGTGACCTTTGAACAGCTTGGCGTGGACAGCCTGATGGTGGACGAAGCCCACGCTTTCAAGAATCTTGCGGTGCTTTCCAAAATGCGCAACGTGGCTGGCATATCCCAAACCGAGAGCCAGCGCGCCAGCGACCTGTATATGAAATGCCGCTACCTTGACGAAATCACCGGCAGCCGCGGCGTGGTGTTTGCCACGGGTACGCCCATCAGCAACTCTATGGCGGAGCTGTTCACCATGCAGCGGTATTTGCAGCGGGAAACCTTGGAGCAGCACGGGCTTTCCTCCTTTGATGCGTGGGCATCCACATTTGGAGAAACCGTGACAGCCGTGGAGCTTGCGCCGGAAGGCACCGGCTACCGCACAAAAACAAGATTTTCCAAATTCTATAATCTGCCGGAATTGATGAGTATGTTCAAGCAGGTGGCGGATGTGCAGACGGCGGATATGCTCAACCTGCCGGTGCCTAAACTGGTGGGCGGCAAACCCATCAATGTGGCGCTGCCGCCAAGCCCCCAGCAAAAGCAGATGGTGGCTGACCTTGCCGACCGCGCCGAAGAAATTCGCGCCGGAAATGTAGACCCCACCGAGGACAATATGCTCAAGGTGACCAACGACGGCAGAAAGCTGGCGCTGGATCAGCGGCTGATCGACCCCAATCTGCCCGAAAACCCCAACGATAAAGTTCACGCCTGCGCCGAGAATGTGTACCGCATCTGGAGTGAAACGAAAGACAAGAAATTGACCCAGCTGGTGTTTTGCGACTTGTCCACCCCGAAACCGGACGGATTTAATGTGTACGATGATTTGCGCAATCTGCTGATTTCTATGGGCATCCCCGAAAACGAGGTGCAGTTCATCCACAGCGCCAACACCGAGGTGAAAAAGGCCGAGCTGTTTGCCAAGGTGCGCAGCGGTGATGTGCGCGTGCTGATGGGCAGCACCGGTAAGATGGGCGCAGGCACCAATGTGCAGCGGCTGCTGGTGGCCACGCATCATCTGGACTGCGGGTGGAAACCCTCTGACATTGAGCAGCGCAACGGGCGTATGATTCGCCAAGGCAACACCAATGCCGAAGTATATGAGTATCGTTACGTCACAGAAGCTTCCTTCGACAGCTATATGTGGCAGCTTTTGGAAACCAAACAGAAGTTCATCGGGCAAATTATGACGAGCAAAAGCCCTGCCCGCAGTGCGGATGATTTGGACGATGCAGCGCTGTCTTATGCCGAGGTCAAGGCGCTGGCAGCGGGCAATCCGATGATCAAAGAGAAAATGGATCTGGATATTCAGGTGTCGCGGCTCAAAACCCTGAAAACCGCCTACAACAACGAGCATTACCGGCTGGAAGATGCGATTACACAAGGATTCCCCGCAGAAATGCGTAAGACCGCCCAGCAGTTGGAAAACGCCAAAGCGGACACAGCGCTGCTACAGCAAAATACCAAGCGCGATGCGGACGACAAGGATGTTTTCGCCATCTCATTGATGGACACGGTTTACACCAAGCGCGAGGACGCGGGCAAAGCCCTGCTGGGGCTGCTGGGTATGGCGATGAACCGCACCGAGCCGGTTTCCATCGGGCGATACAAGGGCTTTGATTTGCAGATCGCCTATTTTGCGATGGACAAAATGTATCTGGCGTATCTTGTGGGCAGCGGTATCAACCCGGTGCAGCTGGGCGCGGATGCGGTCGGCAACACGGTACGCCTGGACAACTGCCTGCATAACCTGCCGCAGAGCGTGACCGACCTTGAATCCAAATTGGTGCAGCTGCAAAAGCAGCTGGAAAACGCCAAGGAACAGCTGGCGCAGCCCTTTGTCCAGGCGGACGAGCTGGCTGAAAAGAGCAAGCGCCTTGCCGAGTTGGAGGCACTTTTGAACCTGAACGAAAAGGATATCGTGCTGGATACCGTGCCGGACGAAGAGCAACAGTGTCGTTCGGACAATCGACAGCGTGGACAAGAAAGGTAGAAGGTTTTAAGATGAAGGAAAGAAGAAGCAACCGGGTCAGAGATGGCCCCCGCAAGGAGTTTTCAAGATGAAAAAATGGATCGTAATGCTTGCAATGCTGTCCGCATTGACAGCCTGCGCACAGACACCGGAACCGGAATCCGCTGAATTGACGGAGCTGTCGGCAGCGACATCCGAAAGTGCAGACGCCGAAGAAACATGCGCAAGCCGCAAGCACGCCCGGCGGTGGGAAAGCCGCCGGAACACAACACGAT
>OGYK01001880.1_pt1 | contig 14508 bp, 9 predicted proteins | sample 1576501 | NCBI WGS metagenome assembly OGYK01 (sample SAMEA3541530, study PRJEB24748) | human gut metagenome | biome: human gut; feature: human-associated habitat; material: faeces | place: China | collected 2012
GGCACTTATTTCAAGTGTAACAATGCTTATGCCAGAGGCGGGGCAAAACAGGCGGTTCAGATGTTAAATTCCAATCTGGATCTGGATATCAAGGAATATGTGTGTGTGGACTGGGCAGCTGTCGTAGAAGTGATTGATGATCTGGGAGGACTGGATCTGAATATTACCCAGGGCGAGATGAACCAGATCAACAAGTACAAGAAAGATGTGGACGGCGTAACCGGAAAGAATACCCCGAATGTGACGCAGTATGGTCTGGTGCATCTGGACGGAACACAGGCAACCACATATGCCAGAATCCGAAAACTTTCCGGAGATGACTTTAAACGTGCATCCCGTCAGAGAATTGTGCTGCAGGCAATGTTGGAGAAAGCAAAGAAAGCAAATCCGGCAACACTTGTCAAAATCTGTAACAGTGTGGTAGATGATATTTCCACAACACTTTCGCTGGATCAGATGGTGAGTCTGGCGAAAGATGTAACCAAGTACAAAATCAGCAGCACCACTGGTTTTCCAACAGATCTGACTACGAAAAACATGCCGAGATGTGGAGATACGGTAATTCCGGCAGATCTTGTGACGAATGTAAAAAAACTGCATGAATACATGTTTGATGATGCCGCGTATACACCATCACAGACGGTGCAGGCAATCTCTGACACGATTGTAAATACAACCGGAATCACGGCAGATTCTGCAAAGATTAATACATCGGATTATAACGAGACCGTAGGTGCCACAGGCACGGATGAGATCCAGAAGGGATCAGAAACTACTGGCGGAACAAATGTACAGTAATCAATTGGGGAATAAGAGTAGACCAATCGGCATGATTGGTCTACTGTTGTCATTGGAGAGGAAAGTCAATAAAGATAAAGGAGAATGTTTCCATGAACGAACAGGTAAAGAAAAATATTATGGAGTATAAGCAGAAATATTTACAGAAACTGGCAGATGCGCAGGTGCCGGAGAAACTGGAAAAACAGCTGGAGGAAATGGACTGGACCTGTCTGGAACTGATTCATCAGAAAAAACAGCAAAGAGGGACGTTTGCGCCGCTGCAGGCGACCGAACTTTCCGAAATCCGAAAGAAGGAAGATCTGTATCGGGAAACGGGACTGAAAGCACTCCGGGAAGGAAAAGTCGGTGCAATTCTTCTGGCGGGAGGGCAGGGTACCCGGCTGGGATTTGACAAGGCAAAAGGCATGTTTAATATCGGAGTGACGAAAACACTCTATATTTTTGAACAGCTGATTAAAAATCTGATGCAGGTAAAACATGAGGCAGGTGTGTGGATTCCGCTTTATATTATGACCAGCGAAAAAAACGATGTACAGACGCGGACCTTTTTTGAAGAACATGATTTTTTCGGATATGACAGCAGTTATGTGAAATTTTTTGTGCAGGAGATGGTTCCGGCGGTCGATTTCGATGGAAACATACTGATGGAATCGGAGGATTCTCTCGCGATGTCTCCGAATGGAAACGGAGGATGGTTTAAATCCATGCTCCGGGCACATCTGGATGAAGATATCCGGACACGTGGGATTGAATGGCTGAATGTTTTTGCCGTGGACAATGTATTGCAGCGGATTGCGGATCCGGTGTTTGTCGGGGCAACGATTTTGTCTGGATGTGTGTGTGGTTCGAAAGTCGTGCGTAAGGTTTCTCCGTATGAACGTGTGGGTGCAATGTGTCTGGAAGATGGAAAACCATCGATTGTCGAATACTATGAACTGACGCCGGAGATGGCAGAGGCTGTCAATGAAAATGGTTCGCTGCTTTACGGGTTCGGTGTGATTTTAAATTATCTGTTCCGTGTGGATAAGCTGATGGAGATTGTAAAAACAAATCTTCCAATGCATATTGTAGAGAAGAAGGTTCCGTATCTGGATGAAAACGGTCAGCTGCAGAAACCGAAGGAGCCGAATGCCTACAAATTTGAAACACTCATACTGGATATGGTGTATATGATGGATAATTGTCTTCCGTTTGAGGTTGAGCGGGAAAAGGAATTTGCACCGGTGAAAAATGCGCTCGGAACTGATTCGGTAGAGTCTGCCAGGGAACTGTTAAAGAAAAATGGCATTGCCATTTAACAGGGATTTACAAAATTTACAGAACTTTGTCACAATTTGAACACAGTTGACAGGTAGAATTCTCCTTAGAAAACAGGAAAGGAGTTTTTCATTATGGATAACAACTATTATAATAATATGAATCAAAATCAGAATCAGAGTACACAAAATAATCAGAATGGATACAATCCGTACAATAGTAACAGTCAGGGACAGACATACCAGAATACATCATACAATGCGTACAATCCGTATCAGCAGCCGACCGGAGGTCCGGCACCCCGGAAACCGCGTCGCAGATCCGGATTCGGAGCTACCATTGGTAAGTGTGCGGCAGTTGCTCTGGTCTTTGGTCTGGTAGCCGGAGGTGTATTTACCGGAGTCAGCTATGTAGGAACCAAAGCGCTGGGAGTTTCCGGACAGAATGTAAGCAGTTCAAAGAGTTCTTCTTCCGCAAAAGTCAGCCAGACGAGTACCGGCAATGCAGCGGATCTTTCCGATGTTTCCGGAATCGCAAAAGAGGCAATGCCGAGCATTGTGGCAATTACAAATACCGGAACGGTATCCTATCAGACATTCTGGGGGACACAGCAGCAGCAGAGTGAGAGTGCAGGGTCCGGTATTATTATCAAACAGGACAGCAAATATCTTTACATTGCGACAAACAATCACGTTGTTGCAGATGCCGATTCATTGAAAGTGCAGTTTGTGGATAACGAAACCGTAGAATGTAAGGTGCAGGGAACCGATGCTTCGGATGATCTGGCGGTAGTCAAAGTAGCATTGAGTGATATTAAGGATTCTACATTAAAAGAAATCAAGGTAGCTACGGTAAACGAGGATACCGATACCCTGGAAGTTGGTCAGGGCGTTATCGCCATCGGCAATGCACTTGGTTACGGACAGTCCGTTACCAACGGTATTATCAGTGCGTTAGGAAGAACCGTTACCGTGCAGGATGAACAGACCGGAGAGACCGTGGTCAATAACAACATGATCCAGACCAATGCAGCAATTAACCCTGGCAACAGCGGTGGTGCGCTGCTGAATGCAAGCGGAGAGGTCGTTGGTATCAACTCTGCAAAATATTCTGATACGAGTGTAGAGGGATTTGGTTATGCAATCCCGATGTCAGATGCCATGCCGATCGTTGAACAGCTGATTGAAAAAGGACAGGTAGATCAGTCCAAGGCTGCGTTCCTCGGCATTCAGGGACAGGATATTTCTTCCAGTGTTGCCAGTGCTTATAACATGCCGCAGGGGGTATATGTATATCAGGTTGTCTCCGGATCACCGGCAGAAAAAGCAGGACTTCGTCAAGGGGATATTATTACAGAATTTGACGGCCAGACAATTACAGGTATGACGCAGCTGAAACAGCTGATTGCATCCCATAAGTCGGGAGACGAGGTAAAGATGACCATTGAGCGGTTAGGAAATGGTTACAAGGAAAAATCCATTACTGTAACACTGGCTGCACAGTCAGATTTTGTCTCAGAGAGTAATTCCGACAATTCCAATGATTCTCAGAACTCACAGGATTCCGGTAACTCCGGCGATTCCAGAAACTCGGAAAATTCCGATAATTCCGGCAACTCCGGTTTCTTCGATGGATTTGGTGGATCAAATAATTAATGACAAATTGCATAAGATGCGCTATAATAGATTGTCCGAACATAATTCGGGCAATCTATTTTGTATTTTAAAGCAACACTGCCTGTGGCAGCAGGATAATGCCATGGGGTAGTTGCAGTTTTAGAAACAGGAGTCAGACAAAAATGAATAGGATAAAAGATTTGATCATTCAGTTCTGTAAGTTTGGTGCGGTCGGTGGATTGTGCTTTGGCATTGATTATGGACTGATGATCTTTTTGACAGAGACACATATCATGCATTATTTTGCATCCAGTGCCGTGTCGTTTACCGTATCCGTTATTGTGAATTATATCCTGAGCATGCGTTTTGTTTTTACTGGAAAGGAAGACATGACGAAGGCACAGGAGATGGTTATTTTTGTGGCACTCAGTATGATCGGGCTTGTGATGAACCAGATGATCATGTGGTTTGCCGTAGAACATTTAGGAATGTTTTATGCAGTAGCAAAAATATTCTCCACCATGTTAGTTACTACGTATAATTTTATCTCCAGAAAAAGATTCCTGGAAGCATAAGCCGGGGTTGGAGAGTTAGGAGGATGTATGAAAAAGAAAAGAATTGTAATCGCATTGGGACATGAAGCTCTTGGAAGTACACTGCCGGAACAGCAGAAGGCAGCTGCGCGTACTGCAAAAGCAGTTGCGGATTTTATCCGCGAAGATTATCAGGTGGTTATTACACACAGCAATGGACCGCAGGTTGGCATGATCCATACGGCAATGAACGAATTCTGCCGTCTGTATCCGGAATATACAGCAACTCCGACATCTGTCTGCTCTGCGATGAGTCAGGGATATATCGGATATGATCTGCAGAATGCCATCCGTACAGAGTTATTAAATCGTGGTATTTATAAAACAGTTTCCACTGTTTTGACACAGGTTGTCGTTGATCCGTATGATGAGGCATTTTATCATCCAGCCAAAGTGATCGGTCGTGTGATGACAAAAGAAGAAGCAGAGGAAGAAGAAAAGAAGGGGAATCATGTGACAGAGGTGGAAGGCGGATACCGCCGTATTGTGGCATCTCCAAAGCCAATGGATATCGTGGAAATTGATGCAATTTCCGCACTGTCCGATGCCGATCAGGTTGTCATTGCCTGTGGTGGAGGCGGAATCCCGGTTCTGGCACAGAACAACCGTCTGCAGGGAGCCAGTGCTGTCATTGAGAAGGATCTTGCAGCCGGAAAGCTTGCAGAACTTCTGGATGCTGATATGCTGGTGATCCTTACGAGTGTAGATAAGGTTTGCCTGAATTATGGCAAAGAAGACGAGGTAAAGCTGGATACCCTTTCTCTTGCCGATGCAAAGAAATATCTTGCGGCAGGAGAATTCGGAGAAGGAACCATGGCACCTAAGATTGAAGCTGCAATTGACTTCATTGGAGAGTCTGCGATCCGCTCTGTTCTTGTAACCAAATTAAATAAAGAAGCAGGAGAGATTACCGGTGGTATGGGAACTCTGATCAAGAAATAGTAGTTTTTTGCAGGAGGCACAAAATGAATCGAATTAAGAGTTTTACAATCAATCACAATCTTTTGATGCCGGGATTTTATATTTCCCGTGAAGATGGGGATGTGATTACCTATGATCTGCGTACGCGCAAGCCGAACGCAGGAGATTATATGGACAATGCAACCATGCATTCCCTGGAGCATATGTTTGCTACCTATATTCGCAATTCCGAGATGGGAAATGAAGTTGTCTATTTTGGACCGATGGGATGTCAGACCGGATTTTATCTGCTGGTTCGTAACAGCAGAAGTCCGAAAGAAGTGTTTGCCATGACAAAAGAGGTTTTGAGACAGATTTATGATCATAAAGGAGAGGTATTCGGTAAGTCTGCAATTGAGTGCGGACATTATGAAAATTTATCTCTCGCAGCGGCAAAGGCAGAAGCGGCAACCTATCTTGCTGTGCTGGAAGAACAGACAAATATGGATTTTACATATCCAGAATAAAACAGATTGCAGGAGGAAAAGATACATGAGAATCGGAGTAATTGGTGCGATGCAGATTGAGGTGGATAACCTGAAAGCATCCATGAGCGATATCAGCACGAAGGAATACAGTGGCGTTACCTATGTGTGCGGAACCATTGGAGATAAGGAAGTGGTTGCAGCAGTGTGTGGAATCGGCAAGGTGTTTGCCGCAATCTGTGCGGAGGCAATGATTCTGGAGTTTCATGTGGATTATGTGATCAATATCGGTGTGGGTGGTACACTTTGCAAAGAACTTGGGGTAATGGATGTTGCTGTGGCAGATAAGGTAGTGCAGCACGATATGAATACGACACCTCTGGGAGATCCTGTCGGACTTCTTTCCGGTATCAACGAAGTGTATCTGCCGACAGACGAAAAAATGTGCAGATTGCTTAGCAGCTGCCTGGCAGAAAAAGGAATTCACTATCATGTCGGAACGATCGCGACAGGAGATCTGTTTGTCAGCACACCGGAGCAGAAGACAAAGATTCATGAGAGGTTTGATGCGATTGCCTGTGAGATGGAAGGTGGATCTATCGGACATGTCTGCTATGTAAATAAAGTTCCGTTTGCGATTTTACGTTCCATTTCGGATGGAGAGGGAGCTTCTATGGATTATGCAACATTTGCAGAGAAAGCAGCACTGCAGTCAATTCTTGTGGTGATTGATTTCATTCAGAGAGCGGATGAGCTGCAGGCATAAATTGCGTCTAAATTTTTGGAATGGTACATATACTCTACAAAGACATTTGATGGAGTTATTATGTTCAAAAAAATACATCGTGAATTAAAAAAAGAGTCATGCAGGAAGATCGGAAACGGTTTTCTTGTCATGGCTCTTATTTGCTGTCTGATGTTTGTCTCGTATCAGGCGACATCTGCAGTGATTACAAGTGCTAAGGTCGGGGATCGTGAACTTCCGATTTACTGTGTAGACACAACAGAAAAGAAAGTAGCACTCAGCTTCGATGCTGCATGGGGAGCAGAAGATTTTCCACGTATCATGGATGTTTTGGATAAACATAAAGTAAAGGTGACATTTTTTATGACCGGAGGCTGGGTAGAAGATAACCCTGATTGTGTGAAAGAGCTGGTAAAAAGAGGCCATGATCTGGGAAACCACAGTGAGCATCATTATGACATGACGACAATTTCCCAGGAGGAAAAAGACAGTGAATTAAAAACTGTGCATGATAAGGTAAAAAAACTGACCGGTTATGAGATGTATCTGTTTCGGCCGCCTTATGGGGCTTACGACAATGATGTGATCAAGACGGCGTACGCCATGCATTATTATCCGATTCAGTGGTCAGTGGATAGTCTGGATTGGAAGAATTATGGTGTGGATTCTATTATCACGACGGTTTGCAATCATAAAGCACTTGCACCGGGGGCGATCATTCTCTGCCATAATGGGGCAAAATATACAGCGGATGCGCTGGATACCATGCTGACGAATCTGGAGGAACAGGGATACAAGATTGTGCCGATCTCAAAGCTGATTATGAAGGAAAACTTTCATATGGATGCAACAGGAAAACAGATTGCGGATAATGCCGAAAAACAAAAGACGACGGAGGCGGTAATACATTGAGTTGTGTATTTCCCGGCTTTTTGGTTATTGAAACCAACAGATATACGGATTTCCCTTTGCGAAACATTTCTGTTCTACATAAAAACCGGCTGAAAGAACCAGACGGGACATATAAAGGATAAAGGTCGAAAAATATCCCAGTGAATAAGGAAAGTGGGACATATAGACAGGAGAGTGACAAAAATGTCCTGCTGTGGCAGCGGCATGGGACATATAGACAAAACGATAACAAAAAAGTCCTTCTGAAACAGTCAAATGGGACATATAGACGTAAAGGTGGTAAAAATGTCCTATTATGACATTTACAAGGGACATAACAAACAGTTTTTTTCGTATATGTCCTGACTGATGAGAAAATGGGGATATAATATAAAAATTTTCCTCTATATGTCCTGTTTTTTCATGAAACTCATATTCCAGAAGCCAGAGAAGGGATTATGGGCAGAAAATATCAGAGAATGTAACGATACATAATATTTGCTTCTGGATGAAAAAGAATTTCACATTGACATATCTTTTCGGGGGGGGGTAGAATCAATATGTAAAAAATATTATTTAAAATAAGGAGGAAATGATTATGAACAAGCTGAAAAAAGCAGTGGTAATGGTTTTAGCATTGGCAATGGTTTTAACATGTGCCATGGTAACACCGGTGCAGGCTGCGGGAAAACTGAACAAGAAATCGGTTTCTATTTATGAAACAGAGACGGTTTCACTGACTGTGAAAGGAGTAAAATCCGTAACCTGGAAAACTTCCGATAAGAAGATTGCCACTGTTGATAAAAAGGGACTGGTAAAAGGCGTAAAGAAAGGCACCTGTACTGTTACAGCAAAGGATACAAAGACAAAAGCTGCATATTCATGTAAAGTTACCGTAAAAGCAGCAAAATCACTTGGAATTGCAGCAAAGGATATTAGTGTATTCACTGGTGGAGAAACTATTTCTTATCCGGGAGAGGAAATCAAGGGCGCAACTTATGTACTGGATGGAAAGAAACTCGGGAAAAAGGATTACAGTACATGGACAGATAAGGATGGAGAGCGTGTAGTTTCTTATGTTACACTTACAAAGAAACTTACAGATGGAAAACATACCTTTGCTATCCAGAAAAAAGGGTATAAGACCGTGACAAAATCCTTCAAATTTACAGCATTAAAGGTTGATGGAATGTTTCCGGACGGAGAAGAGCCTTGGGTATCTGACGGAACCCTGTACGTTATCTGTACACCAAAGCTGGATGGAAAAGATTTTGTGATTAAAGTAGATGGTACAGAAGTAAAACCTAAGGATGCTTTCTTAAATGGAGATGGTGTATTTGTTATCTGGGTGGATGCTACAGGACTTTCCGCAGGAGAGCATAAGGTGAGCGTTACCGCAGAAGGAATTCCGGATGGAGAAGCTTCATTTACAGTAAAATAATATATCTGAATTTCAAAGGATATGAATCATTGTCAGGAGGATGACTATGAAACAAATGAAAAAACTGCTTGCATTTGTACTGGCATTTGCGATGATCATCACGATCTATCAGCCATCAGCGGCATATGCAGCAACCCAAAAAACAAGATTAAATGCAAAGACAATGACACTTCAGGTGGGACAGAAAAAGACCCTGAAAGTAAAGAATGCAGGGAAAAAGGCAAAATTGAAGTGGTCCAGCAATAAGAAATCCATTGCAACCGTTTCCAAAAAGGGAGTGGTAAAGGCAGTAAAAGCCGGAAATGCTGTCGTTACCTGTAAGGTAACAACAAAAAATGGCAAGACAACCAAACTCACTTGCAAGGTTGCGGTTAAGAAAACAGCAAAAGTTACCAGCTTGACCGTTGGTTCTCAGAGCGAACTGGAAAAGGCTCTGAAAAACAAAAATGTTACAAAGATCACAGTTGCGACACAGGGAGCTGTTACATTTACGGTACCGCAGGGCAATTACAGTAAGGTGGATCTGGTAATCAATGCACCGAATGCGGATGTTGTGAACAATGGAAAATTCAAGTCTATTGATATTCAGGCAATCAAGCCGAATACCTACCGCGAGAATGCAAAAGGAAATGTTATTACGGTCAGTGCAACCGGTGATGCACGTGTGATTGTTGAAACCGGTGCTACCGTTGCAAAAATTATGGTTTCCGGATCAAAGGGAAATGTAAAACTGGTGGTAGATGGAACCCTTTCCGGCATTACGATTGATGCTCCGGTGAATGTGACTGTAGAAGGAAAGACAACCGCAGCAGTACCTGTTACCGTAAATGAAAAAGCGGCAGGTGCAAATGTAACTTCCAGTACACCGGTAGAGGTAAAGGCAGCAGCGCCGATCACACTGAACCTGACCAAAGGTGCAGAGGGAAGTAAGGTAGAGACCACATCTGATAAAGCAGAAGTCACCGTAAAGAATGAGACAACACAGGCAGTAACGGTTACGACTCCGGCAGGAAGCAAGGACGTGGCAAAGGATACCACTTCAAAAGTAGATAATGCAGGAAAAGTTACGGATGTAGCAGACAATACAGATGCCAATAATAATGGCGGTGGCGCAACAGGGGGAGGTTCATCTTCTGGAGGGGGAATAACTCCAGTTCCTTCTATTGGAAAAATAGGGGAATTTTCTGTAATGGGAAGAAATAAATTATCTATTTATCCAGATGATGTGAAAATCGTGCCGGAAACAGTGGCAAATGAGAATATTACGGTTACAGATGCAAATGGCAGAAGTATCAGAGCAGCAGAAATCAAAAGGGATGCTGATGGAGAGAGTGGATATTATGTCACATTAGCGTCTGATATGGTAAACGGAACGTATACTTTTACTATGCTTTTACAGGGAAAAACTTATACACAGGAGTTTACATATAACGATAGTGTATGGAGTGTTATGGATGAGGCGCAGAAGGTTATAAAGGAGTATGAACAGTCGAAACCAACTGCTTCAGTTTCTGCTTTAAAGAATCCTAAGATTTGTCAGAAGGTTTTACTTGATGGAATTATGGAAAAGTTTAATGAAGATCCGGCACTTAAAACCCTTGATTTGGAAGTAAATTATGAAGAAAAGTATACAGTTAATGGATCCGAATTAACCGCTGCTATGTGGATTGCAATCTACGGAGATAATGATGCAAAATATGAGTTATATGATGATGTGACATTTGTATGTACAGAATCTGAAATTCAGGTATCTGCGCCTGAAATCAAACATATTTTGAAACATTCTCTGGTGGTAGCAGTTGAGCCAACTTATGAATATGCTTGTGTTACTAGCGGTACAGCAATTTCCGCTATAACAGAGGATGAGTGGGTACAAGGAAATGAGTCGGATGATTTTGGATGCTATGAAATGTCCGGTCTTAAAGAAAATACAGAGTATGTTGTATATAAGAGAATTATTGATGTAGATGAGTATTATGGAAGTTCAACAGCTACAACAGGTGGGGAAGAAACTATTTGTCTTGCGGAGGCTGATGAGAACGCAAAGAATGTTAATGTTGGAAATGTTAAGGCAGGTGATAGAATTTCTATTCCGCTGAAAGGATTGAAGGTTGTATGTTATGCAAAGCCGAAGGACGGTTTTGAACATGGAGACTTTGATTTTCGGTGTGATGATGAAATGAACAAGTTGCTTTGGGATGGCTATTGGTCGCTGAATTCTTATGATAAAGATAACAATTTGCTTGTTACATTTACTGTTCCTGAACAACTGGAATCAGGAAAGGTATATACAGTTAAAATATGTTATAATTTTGAGTGTAGTAAGGAATCAGATAATCCTGATGAGTGGGGAGATCTTATTGCACAAAGTGATGATTTGATATATACGGTTACGTTTACTGTAGAATAATTGAATAGGTGCTTAGTGAAAACTGTCCATCCATAACGGGTGGGCAGTTTTTTTACTTGCAGAAAAAATTTATTATTTTTTGAAGGGGATCTCAAAAGTATAGGGGGGGTCCTAAAATTTTTTGGGAGCAATGAAATAGAGAGAAAAATAGATTTATAAAAATTTAATTTGCTATCAGAATCAATATCTTTTACAATAAAATCACATACGTTCTTTTGGGGAGATTTTTTGATGGGGATTTTTATGTAAGAGGAGGTTTTATTTGAACACAGAGATAAAGAATGCCATTCAGGCAGCTGATAGCGAGGCACAGTATGATGAAAGCGCAAAGCGTCTGTTAGCACAAAAGTATGTATTGGCCCACATTTTAGTTAGAACAGTGGAAGAATTTCAAGGGATGGAAATCGAAAAAGTAGTTTCCCTGATAGAAGGAGATCCATATATCAGCAAAGTACCGGTTGCGTCCGGACTGACCAATAAGGACAGGAATGTGGAGGAAAAAAGGATTGTAGGACTAAATACAGAAGCCGGAGAAAAAAATGAAGGACTGGTTCGTTTTGACATTATTTTTTATGTGCGAATGAGAAACGGGTTGGCACAGATGATTATCAATGTGGAAGCCCAAAAAGATGAACCCGGTTCCTATCAGATTTTAAACCGCGCTATTTTTTATGTAAGCAGACTGATTTCTTCACAGAAGGAACGGGATTTTGTAAAATCAAATTATAATGATATAAAGACAGTCTATAGTATATGGGTTTGCATGAATATGCCGGAAAACAGTATGTGTCATATTTATTTAACAAAAGAAGATTTACTCGGAAAGCATAATTGGAAAGGAAATTTGAATCTGGTAAATATTGTGATGATCGGCTTGACGAATGCGCTTCCACAGCGTCATAATGAATATGTGCTGCATAGACTGTTATGTGCCATGTTTTCTAATGAATTATCACAACAGCAAAAAATGAAAATTATGGAACAGGAATATCATATTCCAATGGAAGAAAGTTTTAAGGAGGAAGTGAGTATTATGTGTAATTTGAGTCAGGGCATTAAAGAAGCTGGAATTGCCGAGGGGCGAGAAGCCGGAATTGCCGAGGGACGGGAAGCCGGAATTGCCGAGGGCAAGCAAAGAGAAATTGAAAAAGTAATTTTAAATATGCATAAGAAAGGGTACTCGTTAGAACAGATTATGGATGCAACAGATTTGGAAGCAGCTGAATTAGAAACCATAATTGAAAAATTAAAATAAAGCATCGCAAAGACATTAGTAAAAGTGTTTACGGTAGTTGAAAGAATTATAAGCAAATACCTTATAAAAAAACGCATAAAACAGAATAAAGAATAAAAATGCAGGTATAATTGCATAAAATATCAAAAAAGGCGCAGTGATTTACAACATTGCACCTTTTTTGTTTTGTGCAAAATCTCTTTCATACAACGGAAATGTATGTGAAAAGTGTATAAAATGCATAAGAAAAACTTGGAATTCCCGTCAATTGAATAAACGGTTGCGCAAGTGGTATAGTGGACATATCAACAAAACAAACGGTTGCGCAACACGATAGGTCTGGTGATAAGGGAGAGGATATCAGAACTATCGTGTTTGTGTCCAAAGAGGGAGGATCGTGTATGAAAGAGAAAAAACATTGGAACAGGAGAGTGCTCAGTTTTCTTCTGACACTTGCTATGGTGATTACACAGCTTGGGGTGTGGAATGCCGGAAAGGAGAGCGTACAGGCAGCGGAGAATAGCAGTTTTACATTGTATTATTACAATGAAAGTCAGGAGCCGTTGTATGTGAATATATGGAGTTGGACTGGAATTTCATTTGCAGAAGATGTAGAAGTGACTTCTGAATTTGGATGGAATCATGATCTTGCCGTTATGAAAGCCGTTGATGGAAATGAAAACTGGTATAGTGTAACTATTAAAATTTTGGATGCAGAGGCAGATGATGGATTTACCATTTATCAGAATGGAACAGGAGATGACAATATACTGGTACAATATGACAGTCAGTATAATAACCAAAGCGATTATGCGAATTTTGTTTCCGGAACGGAGAGCGCTTATGCAGTAAAAGATGAAACCGTATATACAAATCTGTCAGAAGCTGGATTGAATATGGAAGATCAGGCAGATGATGATGACAATTCCACTGAATACAATCTGCAGATCACAGCAGATAACACTACAGTAGAAGCAGGTGATACAGTTAGTCTGACAGCCGTACTGAAAAAGGGACAGACCGAAATCACCGATTTAGAAGCAGCAGGGCTGCATCTGTACTGGTGGAATAATACAACAAACAGTTCCGGTGAATTTATAAATTATGATGAAAGTAATGGTTATTCACTCACCTTGCAGACAACTTTAGGAACGCTTGGAACCAACGAAATTCAGGCAAAACTTCAGGACGCAGAGTGGAAGGATATTGTGATAAAGAAAATAGAAATTACAGTGAACGAGGCATCCAACAGTGTAAAAGATGCACCGATCGATGTAACAAAAGTAAACAATTTGTCTTCTGATTTTATCATGGGAATGGATATCTCCTCCATGATCTCTGAATTACAGAGTGGTGTGGTATACCGTGACTATGACGGAAACGAACTGAAAACACTTGATGATATCTGCAGGTTTATCAAAGAGCAGGGCATCAATCACATTCGTGTCCGTGTATGGAATAACCCGTATGATGCCAATGGCAACGGCTATGGCGGAGGAAACAATGATGTGGTAAAAGCAAAGGAATTTGCAGATGCATGCCGTAGTGCCGGACTGAAAATGTTAGTTGACTTCCACTGCTCTGATCTGTGGACAGATCCAAGCAAGCAGCAGGAACCGAAAGCATGGAAAGGTTACACCCTTGAACAGAAAAAAGAGGCATTAAATACTTATATCACAGAATCCTTAAATACCATTGATCCATCAAAAGATGTTGTGGATATGGTGCAGGTTGGTAATGAGACAACGGGTGGATTTATCGGTGAGACAAATGTCAGCAATATGTGTGTATTATTTTCAGCTGGCGCAGCCGGTGTAGAAACGTACAATCCGGATGTCAAAGTCGTCATCCATGTGGAAAGCCCACATAAAGGAACCATGGTAACATGGGCAGGAAATCTGCAGGACAACAATGTTGATTATGATATTCTTGCCACCAGTTATTATCCATACTGGCATGGAACATTAGATAACTTAAAACAGCAGTTTGAGACGGTAAAGAATACATATCATAAAGATGTGATAGTTGCGGAAACCAGTTATGCTTATACGTTAGAAGACAGTGACGGACATGCCAATACAGTGCGTGTTGGAAATAATGATAACGGAGCTGACACAACGGAGCCGTTTACCGAG
>OGYK01001888.1_pt1 | contig 14476 bp, 8 predicted proteins | sample 1576501 | NCBI WGS metagenome assembly OGYK01 (sample SAMEA3541530, study PRJEB24748) | human gut metagenome | biome: human gut; feature: human-associated habitat; material: faeces | place: China | collected 2012
CGATCAGACGAACCTCTCTGTCTCTGATCTGTTCGTTAATCATTAATTCGCTAATGGTTTTGTACCTCCAATAAAAAATAGTGGATAGGCAGACTATCCACTATTACATCTAACATTCATATAACATGCTAAAAGTATGAACACTAAGTCGCCCGATTGCGCTTAGGTGAGAGTGGATACTCTACTTGTTTCTTAACAACCATTTAACTATACCACCTGATTACGGTATTGTCAACTGTTTTCTGTAAATTTATTCCGCCGGTTCTGCCGGAATAAACAGCCGCTGGTTGTTTCCCGGATTCTGATCCGGCACTGCTGCTTTTGCCTCCGCACAAAACTGCTCCTGTGAGTTTATCAGAACCTTGCCCCGCTTGTCAAGTTTTTCATACGTACCATCCGGCTGCATCACACGCGCTTTCACATTATCTTCCAGTTCCACATGCAGAATATGCAGTGCTTTTTCTTTGAGTTCCTCCTCAATCACCGGGAAAACAATCTCTACACGCCGGTCAAGATTTCGCGGCATCCAGTCCGCACTTCCCATAAATACTTCCGGATTGCCGTCATTATAAAAATAGAAAATACGGCTGTGCTCCAGGAAATTTCCCACAATGGAACGCACGGAAATATTTTCACTCACTCCCGGAATTCCGACGCGCAGACAGCAGATTCCGCGCACGATCAGATCAATCTTTACACCGCTTGCAGATGCCTCATACAGCGCCGCAATAATGCCTGGATCACAGAGGGAATTCATCTTTGCCACGATACGGGCTTCTCTACCCTGCCGTGCATTTTTCGTTTCCCTGCCGATCAGGCGCAAAAATTTATCCCGCAGCCAGTATGGTGCCAGCACCAGCTCATTCCATGCCAGCGGTTCGGAATATCCGGATAACATATTAAACACCGCTGTGGCATCCTCCCCGATTGACTCTTTGCAGGTAAAGATTCCACAGTCCGTATATAATTTTGCCGTCGAATCGTTATAGTTTCCGGTTCCCAGATGAACATAGCGGCGGATTCCATCCTCCTCCCGGCGGACCACCAGTGCGATCTTGCTGTGTGTTTTAAGGCCAACGAGACCATAGATCACATGACAGCCTGCCTGTTCCAGTTTTTTCGCCCAGACAATGTTGTGCTCCTCATCGAAACGGGCTTTCAGCTCAACCAGAACCGACACCTGCTTGCCGTTTTCCGCTGCCTGTGCCAGACTGCTGATAATCGGGGAATTTCCGCTGACACGATACAGTGTCTGTTTAATCGCCAGGACATCCGGATCTTTGGATGCCTGCCGGATGAAATCCACAACCGGATCAAAGGTTTCGTATGGATGATGCAGAAAAATATCCCCTTTGCGGATTGCGGCAAAAATGTCACTTCCCGGTGTAATTTCCGGCACCTGCTGCGGCGTATACGGTTTATAGCGGAGATGGTCATATCCGTCAATCCCATACATTTTCATTAAAAAAGTCAGATCAATCGGTCCTGCAATCTGAAAAATATCCTCATCCGATACTTTCAGCTCCGTCTTTAAAAATTTCAGAAGTTTTTTGTCTACCTTCTCTTCAATTTCCAGACGGATAACTTCTCCCCACTGACGCATCTTTAATTTGTTTTCAATCTCTTTCAGCAAATCTGATGCCTCATCCTCATCAATTGTCAGATCTGCGTTTCGCATGATCCGGTACGGATATGCACACAATACCTTGTAATTGGAAAACAATATGCCGATGTTGCGTTCTATGATCTGCTCAAGGAGAATAAACGATTTTGTCTCCCCTTCGCTTGGAATCTGTACCAGACGCGGCAGAACACTTGGCACCTGCACGGTCGCAAACACGGTCTCATCCTCCGTTTTCTTTCCGGTCAGAAGTGCTGCAATATTCAGCGTTTTATTGCGGATCAGCGGGAACGGACGCGATGCATCCACCGCCATCGGGGTGAGTACCGGATATACATTTTCCATAAAATAGCGATCCACAAAACGCGCCTGTTCCTCATTCAGATCCTCATGTGCATCCAGAAGATATATTCCTTCTTTGCGCAGAAGCGGCATCAGGGAACGGCTGAATGTACTGTACTGGATATTGACCAGTTCCCGCGCCTGTTTATTGATGGCGGAAAGCTGCTCCGTTGCGGTCATTCCGGCGATATCACGCTTTTTATATTTTGCATGTACCATATCCTTTAAGGATGCCACCCTTACCATAAAAAATTCATCCAGATTGGAAGAAGTAATACTGACAAATTTCAACCGCTCCAAAAGCGGAATGGATTTATCCCTTGCTTCACTTAATACACGCTGGTCAAACTTAATCCAGCTGAGTTCACGGTTTTCATAATATGCCGGATCTTTAAAATCTATTTTTGTGTCCATAAAAGCCCTCCGATCTAATAGTTATAAATACGCTTCTCTTTTAAAACAGGTTTCATGCTGTATACATTTTCAAAATAAGAGGTCTTTGCGTCAAACAATGCCTGTTCCAGTGCAATATCCTCAAATGCCTCGACCGTAATCACGAGTTTTCTCTCCCTTACCGCGATCCGGATATTTTTAAACTTCTGTTTATGACTCTGATCCAGCGCATTTGCCACACGAAGAATTGCCGAAAGTTTTGCCACGCAAAGATACTCTTCCTGACTCAGCACATCGGCGACTTCCTCATACGGGTCCAGAGGAAGGGTATTGTAACGCACGATCTGTGCAACAATCTCCCGCTCCTGATGGGTCAGACCGATAATCTCTGAGGACATGATAATATGATACGTACTCTCCGACGCTTCCGCAAAGCTGACATACTTTCCACAGTCATGCAGGATTGTAGCCACCTGAAGCAGCAGACGCGCCCGCTTTCCAAGTCCGTGTTCCTGTTTCATCGCATCAAAAATCTTAATGGATAGCTTGGAAAGTGTCTGAATGTGTGGAGAAAAACTGTGGTAATGCTCCGATAAAAATGTGGCCGCCGAAATGACATCCGCATCAAAATCATGTGTCGATGCCAGCAGTTTATTGTGCTGTGCATAATCAAATGCCATACCATCCTGAATATTTGCGCCCGGAACCCATACCTCTTTCGGATTCACATTCTGTGCCATCATTTTATACAGCACAAGTGCCGGAATAATTAACGGTTCCCTCTCATCCGAAAGATTCAGTTCCGCTGTAATTTCCTCCAGTGTTTTTTTGAGCAGTTTATCGATAAATTTAGAGAATTTATCCAGCTTTACCTGCCGGCTTTTTCCGCCTTTTTCCTCAATCTTTTTGACCAGGCCGTCGGCATAGTCACTGATCAGGATCAGATAATCCACCGGCGTATTCATATACATGGCACGGAATCCCTCGAGTTTTTTATTGACATATTCCTCAATCTGGTTTTCATACATTTTCAGGGAATATCCGCGGTCTCCAAGCAGATTCCGCAAGCGCATGATGCCCGCTTCCATGTGCTGTGTCGTGATCATCTTTCCGTTGCGGAATAACGTAATCTGTACGCTCGCTCCGCCGACATCCACGACTGCTGCACTCGTCTTTATCATCTCCTCAAACACCGGACTTCCCGCCACCGCTTTATAACTGATAAAACGGTGTTCCGAATTGCTGAGCACCTTTACCCGGAATCCGGTTCTAAGATAAATCTGGTCGAGAACAAATATCTCATTCGTGGTATCCCGGAGTGCGGCTGCGGCACAGACTTCATAACTGTCTACCTTGTAGCTTTCCATGATCTTTTTAAACTGCGCCAGTGTTTCACAGAGTTCTTCCACCTGCTCATATCCGATTGTCCCGGTGCCGTAAGCACCTTTCCCCAGTTCCTGCCGGGACCGGATGTGATCCACCTCATGAAACTTTTTTCTGTTTGTAAACTCAAATACCTTCAGGCTCACATCGTATGTGCCAATATAAATTGCTGCAAATGTGTGAATTGCCATACGCCCACCTTCTTTCACCAATTCTGACTAATACGTACCAAGAATCCGGAATGCAATTGTTTCCTCCCGAAGTCCGCGCAGCGCATTCTGCACTGCATGATCCTCAAATCTTCCCTCAAAATCAACAAAGAAACGATATTCCCAGTTTTTATTCTGTAACGGACGTGACTGGATATTTGTCATATTCAGTCCATTATAAATAAAATGCGACAGTGCATGATATAAAGCACCGCTTTCGTGATTGATCTCAAAACAGATGCTGATCCGGTCTGCCTGATCGGTATATACTTTTTTCCCTGTCACAACAATAAACCGGGTCGAATTATTTTTATTATTCTGAATGGAATTGCGTAATACTTTCAACCCATAAATCTGGGCATTTTTTGCACTGGCAATCGCCGCCTGGGAAATCTCCCCATCCTCTTTGACCTTCTTGGCTGCAACGGCATTATTGCTGACACTGAATTTTTCCCAGTCCGCATGACTGTCCAGAAATTCACTGCACTGCATCAGTGACTGTTTGTGCGAATACACGGTACGGATATCTCTCTCATCTGCATCTTCCAGTCCTAAAAGTGCATGATCAATACGGATGATCTGCTCCCCGACAATATAATTATCATATTCCACCAGAAGATCATAATTTTCCGAGACAATTCCTGCCGAAGAATTCTCGATCGGGAGTACCGCATAATCCGCTTCCCCGTTCTTAATGGCCTCCATGGCATCTTTCCAGCTCTCCACATGGAAATTATTGCAGTTTTCTCCAAAAAACTGTTCCATGGCAAGCTGGCTGTAGGCACCTTCGAGTCCCTGAAAAACAATCCTTGCATTGGAATAATCCAGCGTGTGAATCGGCTCAAACTCCTGCGGAGGCATAATTCCATGCTCCGTCAGCAGTTTATACTGTTTCTTACGGCTCATCGCCATGATCTGCTCAAAAAGTTCACGGATTCCGTGTCTGGTAAAATCACTTTCCGCTTTTTTCTGCAGCGTTGCCAGCTTGGATTCCTCCCTCTCTTTGTCAAAAACCTGCTTGCCGGTGTTTATTTTGTATTCAGCCACATCCGAGGTCAGTTTCATCCGTTCCTCATAGAGTTTTACGATCTGTTCGTCAATTTTATCAATATCTTTTCGGATATCTAGTAAATCTTTCATATAGCGCTCCTTCATGATTTATGATAAAATTTTATAACACAAAGGTATAAAAGGCAAGATACAACTTACCAAGGAGGACTCGATATTATGAAAAAACGTTTGCCCATAATTATAATTGTTGTTCTGGTCGTAGTATTTGCAGGACTGGGCTTTTACAGCCATCAGAAAAGTAAGATCAAATACAACACAAGCTATGTCAACGGAAATACTGCCGGAAACCTTTACAATGCCGGCTTGTTTTGTGAAAAAAACGGAACCGTTTATTTTGCCAATCCGGATGACGATTACCGGCTGTATTCCATGGATACAAACGGCAATCATCTGAAAAAACTCAGTTATGACCGTGTCATGTATATCAACGCCGATGACCATTATGTATACTATGTACGCAATAATGAAAATAATGGAACCGGATTTGATTTCTTCTCCTACGCAAGAAACAGTCTGTGCAGAATTGACCAGAATGGAGAAAACACTAAAATTTTAGACAAAGATCCCTGCCTGTATGCCTCGCTTGTCGGAAACTACATTTATTATCTGCACTATGATGACAAGGATGCTACAACGCTTTACAAGATCGGAATCGATGGCGAAGGACGCAAAAAAGTATATTCGCCTTACATTTTTACATGCAGCACGCTGGGTCAGTATATTTATACCAGCGGAACCGAAAGTGACGGTGCCATCTATCAGCTGGATACCGCCAGTGACAGTTTAAGCAAAGTCTATGAATGTAATTCTTTTAAACCGATCGTAACCAGTGATGACAATGTCTATTATATGGATGTGGATCAGAACAACGCCCTGGTACATACCAATATGAAATCCGGTCATCCGGTTACACTTACCAAGGACAGTCTGGATCTCTACAATGTATACGGAAGCAGTATTTTTTATCAGCGCTATTCCGAAGACCATCCGGCCCTTTGTATGATCAAAAATGACGGCAGTGGATATCAGGAACTGGCACAGGGCAATTACTCCAATATCAACGTCACTTCCAGTTACATCTATTTTACCGATTTTAAGACAAAAGAAATGTTCTGTACACCGACCGATCATCCGGGAACACTCACCGCTTTCCATCCCGGCGTTATCAAAAAATAAATTTATAAGACTGTAAAAGAGGAGGAACCCAAACATGCGGTTCCTCCTCTTTTGTTTTTCAAAACTTCCATAACATTACGCGCCAAAATCAAACAGGGAAAGCTGATTGGATTCCGGCATATCGCCAAACAATCCCAGATCACTCATCAGTTCTATTGTTGTCTTTGATACTTTTGTCCGTTCCCTAAAATCATCTTTGGACAGAAAAATTCCGTCTTTTGCCGCTTCTGCAATCGCAACTGCCGCATTATCGCCAAGTCCGTCAATCGTATTGAGCGCCGGCAGCAGTTTTCCATCCACAATCTGAAAATGATGCGGTTCTGACTTATAGATATCCAGCGGAAGAAATTCAAATCCTCTGGCATACATTTCCTGTACCAGACGCATATCTTTGTAGGTATCCTGCTCTTTTTTGGAGAGCTCGTCCTTGCGCTTTTCGTACTCATGCATATATCCTTCCAGTTTTTCTTTTCCCTGACACATCAGCTCATAACTGAACGCGGTCGCACGGATAGAAAAATATGCTGCATAGTAAGCCAGCGGATAAAACACTTTACAGTAGGCAATGCGCCATGCCATCATAACATACGCGGCTGCATGGGCTTTCGGGAACATGTACTTAATCTTCTCACAGGACCAGATATACCAGTCCGGTACATTGTGATCGATCATATCCTGCTTCCATTCCGGCCATTTGTCACATTTTCCTTTTGCCACAATTCCCTTCCGGACATTCTCCATAATCTTAAACGATTCCTCGGAATCCAGTCCCATACTGATCAGATAGATCATGATATCATCCCTTGTACAGATGGCGGTAGAAATCGTTGCCTTCTTTTCCTGAATCAGTGTCTGTGCATTGCCAAGCCATACGTCCGTACCATGGGACAGCCCTGCAATACGCACCAGATCCGAAAATTCTTTTGGCTGTGTGTCTATTAACATGCCCATGGCAAAGTCTGTACCAAACTCCGGGATACCCAATGCTCCCAGCTGACAGTTCACCAGATCATCCGGCGTGATGCCAAGTGCGGAAGTATCCTGAAACAGCGACATGACAGCCTTATCATCCAGCGGGATCTGCGTCGGATCTACTCCCGTCAGATCCTGCAGCATACGGATCATGGTAGGATCATCGTGTCCGAGAATGTCAAGTTTTAAAAGATTATGGTCAATCGAGTGATAATCAAAATGTGTGGTCGTAATATCGACCGTCATATCATTTGCCGGATGCTGAACCGGGGTAAATGTATAAATCTGTTCCCCCATCGGAAGAACAACGATACCACCCGGATGCTGTCCCGTAGTACGACGCACCCCGACACATCCAAGTACGATCCGGTCAATTTCACAGTTTCTCTTATGTACGCCGCGCTCTTCATAATAATTTTTGACATAACCGAATGCCGTCTTATCCGCCAGCGTACCGATCGTTCCTGCCTTAAAGGTCTGTCCCTCCCCGAAGATAACTTCGGTGTATTTATGTGCCTTACTCTGGTACTCTCCGGAAAAGTTCAGGTCGATATCCGGCTCTTTATTTCCCTTAAATCCCAGGAACGTCTCAAACGGAATATCAAACCCTTCTTTGGAAAGCGGTTTTCCGCAGCGCGGACAGAGCTTATCCGGCATATCACATCCGCTTCGGCCGGAAAAAGATTTTACCAGATCCGAATCAAAATCGCTGTACTGGCAATGTTTGCACAGATAATGCGCATGCAGCGGGTTCACCTCCGTAATACCGGACATTGTCGCAACGAAAGAACTTCCGACCGATCCACGCGATCCGACCAGGTAGCCGTCTTCGTTGGATTTCCAAACCAGCTTCTGCGCAATGATATACATCACAGCATACCCATTGCTGATAATGGAATTTAATTCCCGGTCTAAACGTTCCTGCACAATTTCCGGCAGTGGATCTCCATACATTTTATGTGCTTTGTTGTAACAGATGTCACGCAGCATCTGGTCCGAATTTTCAATGACCGGCGGACACTTATCCGGACGAACGGGAGAAATTTTTTCGCACATATCCGCAATCCGGTTTGTGTTTGTAATAACAACCTCTTCTGCTTTTTCACTTCCAAGATAGGCAAATTCTTTCAGCATCTCTTCCGTCGTCCGCAGAAAAAGGGGAGCCTGCTCATCCGCATCTTTAAATCCCTGCCCTGTCATGATAATTCTCCGGTAAATTTCATCCTCCGGATCTAAAAAATGCACATCACAGGTTGCCACCACCGGCTTATGGAACTGTTCACCGAGCCGGACAATCTTTTTATTGATCTCAATCAGATCGTCATTGGACGCAACCGGAGAATCTTCATCTCTTACAAGGAATGCATTGTTTCCGAGCGGCTGGATTTCCAGATAATCATAAAAGTTTACCAGTCTAGAAATTTCTTCCTCCGGACGGCCATTTAAAATTGCCCGGTACAACTCTCCCGCTTCGCAGGCAGACCCGATCAGAAGTCCATCCCGGTACCTGATAAATTCACTCTTCGGAATCCTCGGACGCCGGTGATAATATTTGATATGCGCCAGCGAAATCAGCTTATACAGGTTTGTCCGCCCCTGATCGCAGGTGGCAAGAATGATCGCATGATAAGTCGGCATCTTTTGTACATTCTGCACCGATGAGGTTCCCATTGCATTCACTTCGTCTAAGGTAGACATACCGCGCTCCCGGAGCATCTCGATAAACTTCACAAAAATCTCTGCCGTACATCCGGCATCATCCACGGCACGATGGTGATTTTCCAGGGATACGCCCAGCGCTTTTGCAACCGTATCCAGCTTAAAACGGTTCAGATTCGGAAGCAGGACACGCGCCAGGGCAACCGTATCCACAATCGTCGGCTTGCATGGAATATCCAGCCTCTGGCAGTTTTTCTTGATAAAACTCATATCGAAATCGGCATTATGGGCAACCATAACACATCCCTCGCAGAATTTCATAAATTCCGGAAGAATGTCTGCAATGACAGGTGCATCAATCACCATGGAATCATTGATCGACGTCAGCTGCTCAATCCGAAACGGAATCGGCACTTGTGGATTGACAAACGTTGAGAATTTGTCCACGATCTTTCCGTTCTGCACCTTCACCGCCCCGATCTCTATAATGCGGTTGGTCTCCGGACTAAATCCGGTTGTCTCCAAATCAAATACCACATAATCTGCATCCAGATCCTGGTTCTGGCTGTCCGTCACCATCCCCTTTAAATCATCGACCAGATATGCCTCCACGCCGTAAATGACTTTAAAATCCGAATCGGACGGTACGGTATGATTGGCATCCGGGAACGCCTGCACATCCCCGTGATCGGTAATGGCAATCGCCTTATGCCCCCATTTCATGGCACGCTTGACAATATCCTTGACATCTGAAACGCCATCCATATCACTCATTTTGGTATGGCAGTGCAGCTCTACGCGTTTTTCTACGCTGGTATCCATACGGACCGTTGTAAAATCGGCGCATTTCTTGATTCCGACGATAGAACCGATGGTAAGTTCACTGTCGAACTTATCAATGGTTGCAACACCTTTGACACGCACAAACTTTCCCCCGCTGATTTCTTTTAACAGCTCCGGTACATCATCATTTCTCGCAAAAATTTTAAGAACAATCGTATCGGTAAAATCCGTCACGGAAAAAATAATGATGGTCTTTTCATTGCGGATCTCACGGGTATCTACCGACAGAATCTTTCCGCGGATCACAACCTCTCCGATCGGTCCGTCAATCTTCTCAATCTCCATGCTCTCTTCTTCGAAGTCTCTTCCGTATATTACATCCGGATTCATGGATTTTTTGCCGTTATCCGACTCGAATTTCCGGCGGAACTCTCCCCGCTTTTCAAACTTCTGCTTTGGTTTTGCATAATTTGTACCATTTTTTGAAGTGTCTGCACGATTTCCTGCCGTTTTTGCAATTGTCTTTGTTTTTTCTTCTGTTTCGACAGTTTTCTCTTTTTCTTCCGTTTCCTGGGATTTTCCTTCCATAACCAGCTTCGTCCGCGCAACAATTCCTGCCACTTCCTGCCGGATCTGTTCTTCGGAATTTTTCCGGTATTTGCTCTCCTGCGGTTTCCGGTATTGTGGAAATATTTTCAGATTCATTCCACAGCGCTCACAGATCACTTTCTCTAAAAATTCGATAATCTCATCCGTACGGGTTTTGGCAATAATAGTCTCATCCATCGTCAGAATCAGACGGTCCTCTTCCGGAAATTCCATGTCCGCCGTCCGCAACAGATTGTATTCGAGCACACTGTAGGCATTCAGTTCATCTAAAATACTGTCCTTATACACCTCTATCAGAGACTTCGGGGTATACTGTTCGGAAAGCTCATAAGACTCTATGATCTTTACCTGTATGGCCCGGTTCTGAAAAATCTGTTCGGTAATCGCTTTTTCAAGTTTCCATATGTTTTTTTTGAAAATAAGTCTTTTTGCACGCAAATAAATGCGAATATGAGTATGTTCATGATTCGCACTTATTTTTGTCACTTCAGTTGTATCTAACAGCCCTTCGAGTTCTTCCTCCAGTTTCAGTGTCGGAAAGGCTTCACGAAATACTTTTGACATCAGTCTTCACTCCAATGTTCCAATTCATAACGCAGTGCCGGCAGAAGTTCTGCTTCCGGTACTTTTTTGTAAATTTCTCCATGTTTGATAATCAGACCCTCGCCGACACCTCCGGCAATCCCGATATCGGCTTCCTTTGCCTCTCCCGGTCCGTTTACCACACATCCCATTACCGCCACTTTGATATCAAGCGGAAATTCCGAAACCATCGTTTCTACCTGATTGGCAAGCCCGATCAGATCAATGCGGGTTCTTCCGCAGGTCGGACAGGAAACCACTTCCACGCCCCCTTTGCGAAGTCCGAGGGTACGAAGAATCAGTTTTGCGGATTTAATCTCTTCCAACGGGTCCCCGGTCAGAGAAACACGGATGGTATCCCCGATTCCCTGGTTTAAAATCAGTCCCAGACCGATTGCGGATTTGATATTCCCGCTGATCAGTGTTCCCGCCTCTGTGATTCCCACATGCAGCGGATGATCCGTCTGTTTTGCGATCAGCTCATGTGCTTTGACACACATCATGACATCCGAGGATTTGATACTGATCACAAGATTATCATAGCCCATATCTTCGATCAGTTTCACTTTATCCATTGCGCTCTCCACAATTCCCTCTGCGGTCACACCATGGTATTTTTCCACGAGACCCTTCTCTAAAGATCCGCTGTTGACGCCCACACGGATAGGAATCCGGCGCTCTTTTGCCACATCCACAACCGCTTTTACACGCTCACGACTTCCAATGTTTCCGGGATTGATACGAATTTTATCCGCACCGTGCTCCATGGCTGCAATCGCAAGCCGGTAATCAAAATGGATATCCGCAACCAGCGGGATGGTAATCTGTTTTTTGATTTCCGTCAGCGCCGCAGCTGCCTCCTGGGTGGGAACCGCGCAGCGGATAATTTCACAACCGACTTTTGTCAGCTGCTTAATCTGTGCCACCGTTGCCGCAACATCCTCTGTCTTTGTATTTGTCATAGACTGAATCGCAATCGGATGATTTCCTCCAATCCATCTGTTTCCAATCTGTACTTCCTTTGTGATATGTCTCTCCATCATAACGCCTCTAGCCTCTTAGATAAATAGTTTTCGAATGTCATTGAACATAACAATAAACATCAGTCCAAACAACAATACAATACCAACCAGATTTACCATGCCTTCTTTGTTTGGATCAATCCGCTTTCTGCGGATCGCCTCAATAATCAGAAATAACAGCCGGCCTCCGTCCAGTGCCGGAAGCGGCAGCAGATTCATAACGCCCAGATTCGCAGATAAAAGAATCGTCCAGTTGAGCATATTCAAAAGTGCATAGTAATACCCGTCATTTTTTACAGACTGCTGATAGGTGTCTCCGATTGATTTTACGATACCGACCGGTCCGCTCAGTTCGTTTGGAGATACCTGACGTGTCACAAGCATTTTCAGACTCTGGATAGTGGTATAAATCCAGTATCGCACCTCATAAAAACTGTTTTTTAGGTTTGTGAGCACGTTTCCCTTTACCCGGACATTTCCCATGGTCTGAAATCCGTACAGATATCTTCCGGTCTCTTTATCCAATTTCGGAACCAGTGTTGTCGTATGTTTCTGCCCATCCCTTGCATAAGTGACTTTAATGGTTTCCCCGGAATGAAATGTTCCGTATGCAGTGATTTCTCTGCTGAAATGAACCGAAAAATGATTCATCCGGATAATCTCATCCCCTTCCTGAAGACCTGCCTCTTCTGCGGCATATCCTTCCATTACCCCGGAAAGAACCGGCTTATCATATCCCACACAGCTCATCAGGATAAACGCGAAAATAAATGCAAGAATAAAGTTAAAAAAAGGTCCTGCAAATACGACGCTCATACGTCCCCATACCGGCTTTTTACCAAATGCACGATTGTCCGTCGAATCTTCGTCTTCCCCTTCCATCATGCAGGCTCCTCCAAACGGAAATGCCTTAATGCAGTATTTGGTTTCGCCTTTTTGTATCCCACAGATCGTTGGGCCTAAGCCGAAACAAAATTCATTTACCCGGATTCCGTTTGCCTTTGCAAGCAAAAAATGCCCCAGTTCATGAAATAAAATTACAATACTAAATATTACAAATGCGATAAGAAATGATACAATTTTCATTTTTTTACCACCTGCCCCCTATATATTCATATGTTGCCTGCTCTGTCTCTAAGATCTGCTCTAAATCCGGATGTGCGATATAGCTGACTTCTTCCATTGCAGCTTCAATCATTTCCGTAATTTCCGGATAAGCGATTTTTCTGTCCAGAAACATTGCCACTGCCTTTTCATTTGCGGCATTAAAAACCGTTGGGATATTTCCTCCCCGTCTGGCAGCATCATATGCCAGGGAAAGCCCACGGAAGGTATCCGTATCCGGGCGCTCAAACGTAAGGTCACGAAGAGCAAAAAGATCCAGACGCTTCCCGGATAAATGTTTCCGCTTTGGGTAATACAGTGCATACTGAATCGGCAGACGCATATCCGGCGTTCCAAGCTGCGCAATCACTGCACCATCCTCATATTCCACAGCAGAATGAATGACACTCTGCGGATGCACGACAACTTCAATCTGTTCGAGTTCCACACCAAACAGCCATTTTGCTTCCATAACCTCAAGCCCTTTGTTCACAAGTGTCGAAGAATCAATGGTCACCTTGTGTCCCATGGACCAGTTCGGATGCTTTAATGCATCTTCCACCTGTATATGGAGCAGATCCTGCTTCTTTCTGCCCCGGAACGGTCCTCCGGATGCGGTAAGAAGGATTTTACTGATCGGATTTTCTTCGTTTCCCTGCAACGACTGGAAAATGGCACTATGTTCACTGTCTACCGGAAGAATAGACACTCCATACTCCGCTGCAAGCGGAATAATGAGATGTCCTGCCGTAACTAACGTTTCTTTGTTTGCCAGGGCAATCGTTTTCTTTGCCTTTATGGCTGCAATGGTCGGCCGGATTCCGAGCATCCCGACAATCGCCGTCACCAAAATTTCCGACTCTTCATAAGTTGCAACCGCAAGTAATCCATCCATTCCGGTTTCCACAGGAATGCCCAGATCCGCCGTGCGGACCCGAAGGGAAGCTGCTGCCTCTTTGCTCCACACAGCAACAAGCTTTGGGCGAAATTTCCGCATTTGTTCTTCCAGCAGACGGATATTGTTTCCACAGGCAAGTGCGGTCACTTCAAAATCATCTGCATGTTCTTCAATCACAGAAAGTGTCTGTGTTCCAATGGACCCTGTCGATCCCAAAATTGCTATCTTTTTCATCGTTCACCTCTTACAGCATATGAAGCGCCAGGAAATAAATGATTGGTGCAGTAATAATCATGCTGTCAAACCGGTCGAGAATTCCTCCATGACCGGGAATCAGCTTTCCGTAATCCTTGATATCATAATTTCTTTTGATGGCAGAAGCTGTCAGATCCCCTACCATGGAAATCAGTCCGGCAATTGCCGCAATCACAGCAAGAATTACAATTTCTCCACGTTCCAGATGCATCGGGCTACGGAAAATAAAACAATATAAAGCGGTCAGAAGCGCAGCACCTGCCACACCTCCCACTGCACCCTCTACCGATTTTTTCGGACTGAGTTTCGGCGACATCTTGTGCTTTCCGATCAGCATTCCGACGCAATATGCACAGGTATCGCATCCCCACGAACATAAAAATACAAGAAAGGCAAG
>OGYK01001899.1_pt1 | contig 14452 bp, 9 predicted proteins | sample 1576501 | NCBI WGS metagenome assembly OGYK01 (sample SAMEA3541530, study PRJEB24748) | human gut metagenome | biome: human gut; feature: human-associated habitat; material: faeces | place: China | collected 2012
TATTTGATCGTCTTCTCAATATCCTTGATCGTGATCAGGCCCTTCAGATTGAAGTCCTTATCAACGATCGGCAGCTTCTCTTTTCTTGCCTTTGCCAGAATCTTCTTTGCTTCTTCCAGTGTGATACCTTCGGGAGCCGTAACCAGACCTTCACTGGTCATGGATTCTTTAATCTTCTTGGTAAAATCTGTCTCGAATTTCAGGTCGCGGTTGGTAATGATGCCGACCAGCTTTTTGCCCTCTGTGATCGGGACACCGGAAATACGGAATTTTGCCATCAGCTCATTGGCATCTGCAAGGGTATGCTCCGGGGATAACGAAAAAGGATCTGTAATGACGCCGTTCTCAGAACGTTTTACCTTGTCCACCTCATCGGCCTGCGCCTCAATGGACATATTCTTATGGATAATACCGATACCGCCCTGTCTGGCCATTGCGATCGCCATTCTATGTTCTGTAACGGTATCCATTCCCGCACTCATCAGCGGAATGTTCAGCTTGATCTTTTTTGTCAACCAGGTAGTCACGTCGACCTGATTGGGAATTACCTGAGAGTATGCCGGCACCAACAGCACATCGTCAAAGGTAATGCCTTCGCCAATAATCTGACCCATCTTCTCTCCTCCTGCGTATTTTAACTGTCAATTCAATGAAAACTGCCAGTAAATACACTACTGACAGTTCGTTTGAGGCAAGTGTAACAGAATTAAAACTCTGTGTCAATCGAAAAATACTTTTCTGGGCGCAACAGACTGAAGTGCTTTTACCATAGCTTCGCTGGGCTCAAAAATGATCTTGCGGTCTCCGCTGTAGATCATCACATAGCGTCTGTCCGGCTGTCCGGCAACGCCGCTGGAATAGTCCGTCACCTTAAGCTGACGATTCTTCATGTTGTCCAGATGCCAGGAGTTGATCGGTGCAAAGATCTCCATACGCTCTGTTTCAAACTTCTCGACTTTTTTCCGTTTGGTTTTGTTTAAAATCTTGTCGACGGAAATCTCCTTATCCACGTACAGATATTCAAACTCCACGCTGGCATTGAGCGAAGTAAAATACGCTCCGATTCCGGCTGCTGCCACTCCGAGCCACATCAAAGCATTCAGCATGCTAAGCAGGAAAAAAATCACCGCCAGGACAATCAGAAAAACCTGCAGTGCTTTCATCGCACTGGACGGTTTTTTCGCTACCAGACATTCTACATAGCTTTCATTCATATTGCTTTACCACCTTCGTATTTATTCCCCATCCCGGGAAGCTCAGGGGTTTGAAAGGTCTGTCCTTTTGACAGCGCTCCCTTTTTCAAACCGATAAAGCTATCATAGTACAGAATTTGCTTTTTTTCAAGGCATCCCAGAGACTTATCCGGGAGTTTAGAAAATTTTCACTTTTCTATCACAACACTTTCATTGACTTCCCAAAATCAAACGACTATGATAAATATCAGCGCATGAATCCTTCCATACTATCGAAACGATCGAACACTGGATACCGGCACCATATTTTGCCGCATGTCGCAACATACAGGATTCAATACAGAACTACAGGGAGGCATAAAATGGCAACAGGCAATTCCGTCCATGACGAAGTTAAGGAACAGCAGCAAAAATTAAAAGGGAAACCCTTCAAGGAAAAATGGGCTTATTTCTGGGAATATTATAAAATCCAAACGATCGTCGTGATCGCGGTTCTCGCCTTTGCGGGAAACCTGATTTACACCTTTGCGACGCGCAAGGATACCGTCATGGAAGCAGCCTTTGTCAACTGCTACATGAATACCGAGATCGACTCCGACACGATGATCGCCGATTTTGAGCAATATGCTGACATCGATACCTCCAGCGACTGTGCCGCAATCAATCGGGATATGTATGTGGATTATGAAAACTCCGATCAATACTCCTATGCAAACATGCAGAAAATTATCGCGATGATATCCGGCAAGACCTTAGACGCCCTCATCACAGATGATACCTATATGGATCACAATCTCGAAGCCGGTCTGTTCTGCGACCTGCACCAGTATTTTACCGACGAGGAGCTGGCGCAGTACGGCGATCAGGTTATATACAAGGATCTTCCTGATGACAATACCGACGGGGAAATCCCCATCGGCATCAGCGTCAGCAGATCCAAATATCTGCTGACAGATCGTGCAAATGCATGGTTTACCATCCCTGCCAACTGCCAGCACCCGGAAAATGCGAAGAAATTTTTAGAGTTTATGCTTGAGCCGTAACACTCGCTGCTGCATACGACATGTAAAAATTCCGTGTAAGCTGCCAGAACGCTGCTCACGGCAAAAATCCCCGCCGCCACAGCCTGAATCGCTGTGACAGCGGGGATTTTGTTTCTCAAAGCGCGCCATGCGCACTTCTCACTCATTTTTCAGAATCAATTCCATCAACGTGTTCCCTTTTCCCTCCGGGTCATAGCTCTGCCACGCGATCACGCGGCCATGAGGCGACAGATACAGCATCTGTCCGTTCATACCGCCCTTGCAGTGCCCTCCGTTTTCCATCTTTGCAAGCTCATATTCCCGCTCAAAAACAAGCTCGACCCACTCTTTCGAAAGCAGACGCTTTCCTTCAAATGTGCCACCGTTTTGATAGACCTCGCCAAGCTTTGCCATGTCCTCTGTGCGCACATACATGCCGGTCGCTCCAATCGGATACCCCATCGGACACTTTGAAAAAGCCGCCTCCCTTACATGCAGCGGCATCAGCAGGCGCGGGCGCAGAAAGTCGTCCAGTTTTTCTCCGGAAAGCTCCGTCACAACGCGGGACAGCAGATAATATGCACCGTCGCTGTACTGATAGTCCACGCCCGGCCGCGCCGGAACCGGACGTTCAAACGCGAGCTTAAAAAAATCCTCCGAACCAAACTGCGTCATATCATAATTATCGATATCCAGAAAATCCTCCGTCACGCCGATTCGGTGCCGGATCACATGATCCAGCGTCACTTCTTCCCATTGCGGATCATAGCGCCCCGGCAGCTTTTTCCGAAACAGATCGCAGATCTTATCGTCTGGCTTCCAAAGTCCCTGATCGTATAAAAAACCAAGCGCCGTCACGGTGAACACCTTCGTAACGGAATAGATGTCGTTGCACGGATTGTCCGGCACAAAGCTCCATGTCGTGCGCTTTCCATGCTCCGACTCCGTCAGCCAGAACAGCGCGTTGGAGATCAAAAAGCTCTGTACCTCGGGCCGGGCGTAATCGAACACCATCGTGCCCCATTCCTTGTGCTCGGCGCGCTTCCGTATCACATTGTGGGCACCTTGTCCTCGCCTGCGGGCGCAAGGCTCCACTCCACCTGCTTTTCCCCGTTTTCCAGAAGCTCCCAGCTCACCGAAAGGATTCCATCCGGCGTCTGGATACTGCCCTTTGCCCAGGTCAGCTGCCGCTGGCTGCTGAGACGGATTTCGTAAGAAAAATGCTGTGCGGACACGGGCACGGCTGGCGGCTGCAGTTCGCCGTTGAGCGGCTTCAATGCCTGTGCTGGCGGTGCAGTAACGTCCGGCTGCGTAGGGATAACAACGGGCGGCTGCGGCGATGGCGTCATCCGAATCCCTAAAATCTCCGTAAACAGCAGCCTCACACAGGCGCCAAACATCGGATGGTTATGGGATTCTCTGCCATCCCAGCGCTCCCAGAGCGTCGTCGCACCATTCCGTTTCATATGCGCAAAGGACGCTGCTTCGCTGTCATTGGTCAGAAGCCTTACAGCCAGATCCCCTGCACCGATGGAAAACAGTTGTTCCAAAAGCATCGACGTGCCGAAAATTCCGGTATCAAAACGTCCGAGCGCTTCATATTTTTCGACCAGATGCTTTTTCGTCCGCTCATCCCCAAGCCCAAGTGCCAGTCCATAGGCGTTGCCTGCTGCCCTGCCTTCGCAGAAATCTCCGGTTTCCGGATCGAAGTAAGCGTCAAGAAAAGCATTTTTGACATTCTTTTCCCGCTCTGCAAATCGAATTGGCAGTTTATTATTCATTTTTTCTGAAATTTGCATCATTTCCTGCAATCCATGCAAGTAGTAGAACGTATTGATAAATGCCTCCGGTAACTGCTCCTTTTCCTCTGATGCCGGGAAGCACCAGTCGCCCAGACACCAGCCGCCCTCCTCTTCGCGGACCACAAGTCCCTTTTCACTGTGAGCATCCATATAATCGAACCAGCGCAGGATCGCGTCATAGCCCTGCACAAGCAGGCTGTCGTCCCCATAAATTTTTGCCCATGCGAGCGGAACCATTTTTCTGCCATCGTACTCCCAATCAGGATCGGATAAAGCTTTCGGATCACACGATCCGGCGGACAGGTCTGCTCTTCTAAAAGGGTTTCCGGTGCATGGACCGGCTGTGCCGGCTTCCAGCCGGATAAATCAGCGCCCGGATCCTGCCAGCCTTCCGGCTCTTTCCGCAAATCCCGCACCTCTCCCAAAAAGAGGTTGTTTTTCAGCAATCCGCCCGGATGCCACAATGTCTGCCGGTCGCTTTCAATCCATTCCTGTCTTCCGTCTGCATCTGTCAACGTCAGCTCAAACCAAAGCTTCGGCAGCCCGAAAATAAATTTTCCTTCGGCAATCCGCTCTGTCTGATGATACCAGCCATTGCCCAGTCGTACTGCAAGTACGTTTTCTCCTGCCTTTAAATATGGAAGTAAGTCAAAGCTTAAATACCGGCAGCGGTGTGCGCTGCGCTCCTCCCATACCGGATACGTTGTTTCACAGCCGAGCACCGACGCGTAGTCTGTCATCGCCGGCATCAGCTCCTGATCGCTGATCCTTTTTCCATTGATATAGAATAGAAAATATCCCAGTCCGCAGATTTCCAGACGGGCGCTTTGAAAGCGCTCTGTCTTATCCAGCCAGAAGCTTCTTCGAAACAGCGGCGCTTCACAGCCTGCGCCGCCGCAAATCCAGTGTTCTTTTTTCAATCTTGATTCCCTCCCGCAGCCCTTGCCGCCCAAATATCAGAAAACATGCCGCCCTGACATCTGCTTAGATGATAGAACGGCATACACACTCTTCTAAATATTGGAAGCCTGTTTATTACTGACTTACTGTCATTTTCCCCAGGATTTCTTCTACTTCCTCTACACTCATCAGAAGGTCTTCCGCTATTTTAGATGCAGAATCGCCTTTTTGATACTTTTTAGTCACCAATTCGATCGTTTTTTGATTAGATCCTTCCAGGCGTCCCTCTTCCAGCCCCTTCTCCATTGCTTCCCGAAAAATCTCCTTCGACCGATAATTCAACACTTTTCCTCCCATAACTTCCGTAACCTCCTTCTCCACATTGTCATATTTCGACGCCAGTTTTTCCACTACATTATTCGCCAGTTCACACAACGCGCCGCCGGTAATTGGCTTCATACGCCCGCTTTGGCACTCCTGATCCAGCCGTGCAGCTACGTTCTCATATTCCATCCGCAAACTGCGAAGCCGCTTTTCATCTCCATTAATTATTCGAAATTCCTTTTCATATCGAAAAATATAGAATGGGATCAACATCCATAACTCTTTTTCAAAAATTTCTTCCAACGTATAGTTCTTTACTTTCAGGATCGGAATTTCGTAAAATAGTTCTTTTTGTCCGATACAAACGCAAATTTTCAATTCATCCGGCGTATTCGAATTGCTCCTCAGATAGATCACTGCAGAATCCGGAAAGTTCACATACAGCACACCGTCCCGGTATTCCTTATTCATCAAAGCAATCTGCGCATCATATTCCCACATCCGAATTTCCATTGTCCCATCCGCTGTGCTCTGACATTCCAGATGATACCGTTTGGAAATTCCCTTTAAAGAAATCAATGTCAGGTTGGAATCCGTAACCCGCTTCTCCTTTTTCCCCTCCGGATTCCTCAAAAAAATCTCGTTCTCATTCGATACCACTACTTCCCGCCCGGTATAATTCGTGCCGAACAGCTCGTTAATCAGTGGAACCACCAGCTCTGGGCAGTCCTGCAGCAGCGTACGGAAAGTGTCATCATAAGGTGTATTGATTGTCTCCATCTTTTGCCTTTCTGATACATTCATCATATACCAGGAAGACTTCTTTCTGCAAGGTCTTCCCGATATCTCCATCTGTTCCTTATTCAGTTTTTGTCTGATAGAAATCTCTGGTCGATCCGACCTTGAAAAAATAAATAAGATTTTAGATTCTACAGCAGGGGCGGCTCTCCCTCTGCAAAAGCCGCCTGCCATAATTGAATAGATTTAATATAAACGATACTTCGAAAAAAATCAACAGCAACCGCTATCCAATATGCTGCGTTTTGATTGGGGGTCTGCCCCCGTTTCACGCATATCCCCGCCTCTGCTCCTCCCACATCTGCCAGTAGCGCCCCTTTTGCGCCAAAAGCTCCTGATGGCTGCCGCACTCCGTAATCCGTCCATGCTCCATGACGTAAATTCGATCCGTCAGTGCCGTCACGGAAAGTCTGTGCGAAATCACGATCACGCCCTGATCGGGATGTCCCTGCAGCAGCGTTTTGTTAAACGCATCCTCTGCAAACGGATCAAGCGAAGCCGCCGCTTCATCCGCAATCAGAAACTCCGTGTTATAATAGCAGGCACGCGCCAGCGCAATCTTCTGTTTCTGTCCCTCTGAAAACAGGAAACCGTCCTCGCAAAATTCCCGCAACACCTGTTTTTCAACCGGAACAAAAGTCCCTTTTCGATACAAACCGCTCTCGCACAACGCATCCGCCGCCCGGCTCTTATCTGCGTTTTCGGAAAGCGCCACATTCTCCGCCAAAGACGCCGCATACAGCAGATTTCCGGCAAACAGCACCGTGAAATGCTTTCGACATTCCTCCCATTCTGCCTTTGTTGAAACGGCTGCTCCATCCGCCAAAACCGCTCCGCTGTCCGTTTTTCCAAGTCCAAGCAAAACCTTGATGAACGTCGTTTTTCCAGCGCCGCTGTCTCCGACCAGTGCGATCTTTTCGCCCTTTTTCACCCGAAAACAAATATCCTGCAAAACCTTTTTCTCCCCGTATCCGAAATCGACATGCTCCATCGAAATCTCAGAAACCGTTTCGCCGTCTGTTGTCCCGGATTCCTGCTCTTTTCCCTCTGCTTTCTTTTCATTTTGCTCACAAAAACTAAAAAATGCATCGATGTATCCGGCGTACTCCCCGGCTCTTCCTGCCATCTGCTCAAACAGCACAGACAGCGCATACAGGATGATATGCGTCCCGTTCAAAAGCGCCGCAAAATCGTCCAGTCCGATCGTCTTTTTCCAGAAAAAACAATACCCCAGATACGCAATCATCAGACAGTCGATAAACAGGAAATCGCTCCCGATCTCCCGCCCGAACGCAATTGGAAAAATACGTCGATTCCACTGTTTCGTCTGCTCCGCCTTTTGCGAAAAGCTGTCCTGATCCCGTTTTACGAAAAATGGCAGGCAGCCCAGAATCCGCCCCTCCGCGGCATATTCCTTTCGCAGAAAAATCCGTAAATAGTTCTGGTGCAATGCATCTTTTTTGTTCTGTTCATCCCGCTTTGCGTTCGTTTTTTCCACCAGACTTTTGACACAGAAACGGCTTGCCACAAACGCCAGCAAAACGAAAACAACGATCATCTGATCCATGCGGATATAAATGACGACCGCTACCGCACCTGCCAGAAAACTGCCGAACAGCTGCCGGTAAAATTCCAGCGTTTCCTCCATCTTCGTCTGCGTAAACTGCAACGCCCTGCGGTATCCATGAAAATACGCTTCGTCGTTATATTTCCTACAGTCGGCGTCCAGCATAATCCGGTACAACCTACGGTTTAATTTGTATTCCAGACGTTCCTTCCACTGCGGATAAACCCGTTCAAAATACCAGTGCCACAAAAAGCTCACTGACAGCTGGTACACCAGAAATCCTCCCAGCACCCACGCTGCCCGTATCAGATCACGCCCCATCAGCGCGCCGATCATCCATTTCAAAACAAGGACATTCGCCAGCACATCCGCCAGGTCATATCCACCTGTCAGCACAATTTCCAGTAAAAACAGCCCCGGTGCATCCAAAAAGCGGAGCTTCTGCAGCCGCAGATGACTTTTCAACCCGTTAAACCGCATCGTTTTCCCCCTCCTGTGCAAAATACTGCCGTCGCTGCGTCGTAAACATCCTGCAGTAGCCGCCGCCCTTTTCCATCAGCTCTTCGTGCGTTCCATGCTCTGCAATCATTCCGTTTTTCAGATATAAAATCTGATCTGCCTGCCGTGCAAAGGATAACCGATGCGTCACGAAAATCATCAGCTTTCCCTTTGTCGCTTCCAGCACTTCCTGCAAAACATCCGCTTCCGTCAATGGGTCTAAAAATGCTGTCGGTTCATCCAAAATTACCGCATCGAAATCGCCTGCAAACACCCTGCACAGAGCAAGCCGCTGTCCTTCCCCGGCGGAAAACATGGCTTTTTCCCCTTCTTCAAACAGCTCCACTGCAGTATGAATGCCCTGCGGCAGGCTTTTGATTTTTTCTTCCAGACCGACCTTTCGCAGCGCCTCCCAGACAAGCGGCTCGTCCTCTTTTCTGCATTCCCGCAGCAAAACATTCTCCGCCACGGTCGCCGGATACAGCCGGTAATCCTGCAGCAGCGCAAACACATTTTTCCCGATTCCGGTTCGGCTGACTGCCCCATTTCTGTACAGCTTCCCGGTAAAATCCGGATAAAGCCCCAGCAGCACTTTCAGGAAGGTGGACTTTCCTGCGCCATTCTCCCCGACCAGCACAACGCGTTCCCCTTTTTTCGCTAAAAAGCTGATATCATGCAGTCCAGCCGTCCCGTTCGGATAAGTAAACGAAAGCTGTTTCGCCTCAACAGACTGCAGAATTTCTTCCTGCGTTTCGTCCTTTTGTGCCGGTTTTTCTTCGGCAAAAAAGTTCAGAAAATCCTCTACATAAAGCAGATTCTCCGTAAAACGTGCATACTCTGTTCCAAGACGAACCAGTTTCGCATTCAGGTTTGCAATCGACAATACCAGCACGGAATATTCCGAAACCGGAAGCCCCTCCTGTGTCCAGAATTTCCACAGCGCATAAATATTTCCTGCGGTAAATGCAAACGTCGCGCCAAGATTATCCGCCAGAAAACCGAGCAATACCAGCGTTCCGCCCTTTTCCCGAGCAAGCGTACAATTTCCCGTTTCCGCCTCCCGGTTTAAATGATCCAGAATGCTGTAGGCATCCGAAGTCCGCAGCTCCTCCATATTTTCATGGAAGAAAAATTTGCGCCATACATACGCCTTTTTCCGGTCATGGACACTTTTTTCCACTTCGTAATCATGCCGCACTGCTCCCTGTCTGCGCAGCACCATCGTCAGCAGAAACGGTGCAATCGCCACGACAAACAGAACCGGATCAAGCGTCGCCAGATAGGTCAAAACCGCCACAAGCGCCGATGCCAGCCGAACCGTATTTCCGATATTTCCCATGATTTTTTCATAAGTCGCAGATGCATGATTGGCAAGATATTCCAACCGGTTCAAAAACGCCGTTTTCTCGTAAGAGGCATACGGCACTGCAGTTGCACGTTCCTCGATCCGGTGCACAATCCGCCCTTCCTGCAAAATATCCGCCTGTTCGCTGTAGCATTCCCGATACCATCTGCTCACGCCCCGAAGCGCCAGATTGATCCCACAAAAAAACAGAAGCCCTGCGAAAAAGCTTTTCCCGTCCCCCTCCTGCAGACAGGAAATATAAAAGCTCACTGCGAAAATATTGACTACAAATTCCCGCACACCGTCCAGTACATGAATCAGGATATGCAGAAAAATCCGTCCTTTCCCCAATCCGATGAGACGGAGATATTGTATGTATTTCTGAATCATCAAGGTTCTCTCAACAAAGCTCATCTTTTGTAATGACCTCCAGCTCCATATTTCTTAATTAGCAACCCCATTTTCGACAACTTTAAACCATATAATTCTTCGTCTGCGCATGCCACATCTTATAATACAGCCCATCTGCATTTTCCAGCAATGCGTCGTGTGTGCCCTGCTGCACGATTCCCTGCTGGTCGAATACGAGAATCCGGTCGCAGATTTTGCAGGCGGACAGTCTGTGTGAAATAAAAAATACATTCTTGCTTTCCGTAATCGCTTTGAAATGTTTAAACACCTTTTCCTCGGACTTTGCATCCATCGCAGAGGTCGGCTCATCCAAAACCATGATCGCCCCGTCCTTATATAACGCTCTCGCAATCGCGACCTTCTGCGCCTCTCCGCCGGACAATTCTATGCCGTCGTCCGATGCATATTTATAGAGCCAGGCGTCCATCCGCGCTACCAAAGAATCGATGTTTCCGACCTTTTCCAGACACAGCTTCACCCTGTCTTTGTCAAACTTCTGACTTCCGGCGACATTCTCCTGCAGCGGCATAGAAAACAGCGCAAAATCCTGAAATACAACCGACAGCATTCGAAGATATTCCCCGTATTCATATTCCGAAATATCTTTTCCGTTTACAAAAATGCTGCCCTCTGTCGGCTCATACAGCCTGCATAAAAGCTTGATAAACGTCGTTTTTCCGCTTCCGTTTTTTCCGACAACTGCGATTTTTTCCTGCGGATTGATCGTCACATTGAGGCGCTTTAATACAAACTCCTTGCTGTCCGGGTATCGGAACGAAACGTCCCGAAACTCTATTTTGCACGGTGTCTGCTGAACTTCTTTTTCGGAACGATCCGCAGTTTCCTCATCCAGCTCCAGATAGGAAAAATACCGCTCCAGGTACGCATTATTATTTTTCAGCTGCTGCCAGCTTCCAACGATTTCCATAACATCCCGGACACACAATACGATGTATGCGACCGATGCCGCCACTTCGCCGATCTGCACCTCGTGTTTCAAAAATGCGATCAGGATATAGCTGTAAACTGCCAGCTTTAACACGATAGAAAGAAGCCCTTTGCCGACCGTATAAAGCTCCAGTTTGCGGTTTGCCTGTTCTGAAAAATGCAAATACTGGTCGTTCATTTTCCGGACATTATCCAGAATCAGCTTCTGCATTCCGAACATCCGGATATCTTTTCCACTCCTGTAATCCTTCAGATAATCGCTGTAAAAATTGCTCCACTGGTTCAGCGGCGCACATAGTTCCATTTCTTCGTTATTTACGTCCTGCATTTTCCGGTTGCAGAGCGCATTCACAGCAATGACAAGCACCAGCACAACAAGCAGCACAGCCCTGCTCCATCCGGGCATTCCGTCAATCCACAAAAGCCGCGCCACATACGCAAATGAAATCACCGCCCCGATACAGCCCTGAATCAGCTTTGTTCCATTCTCGTACAGCATCCACATGTTATAGCCCGTCTGGTTTTCCGAATCAATTCTCGCCTTTAACAGCGCGGTGGACTTTTTTTCCGCTTCCGAAAATTTCATGTCCATCGACTTTTCCGCAAACATCTTCTTTTCGTCCATATAAAAAATGGTGCTGTAAATGTCTTTTTTCCGCGCGGCATACCGTCCTGCAAAATTCAGAACCCAAATCACGCCGACCGTGACAAAAATAAGCAGAACTGCCTTTTGTACCGCTATATCATGCGAAGCATTTTCGCCCGAAAGCAGTGCGATTTCATTCACGATCTGCGCCGATAAATAGATCGGAATATAACTCGCCAAAACCGTACACACGATCGAAAGCAGCGTATAACCCGCATACTTCAGATTGATTTTACAGATCAGCCGAAACCCTTTTACAATGACAGAAAAATCGCTCTTTTTATTCATGTTCTTCCGCCTCCCCATAGGTGCTTCCGGCATAATACTTTGCCTGTGAATGGAACATTTCCGCATATTTCCCCTTCTGTTCCATCAGCTCCTCAAACGTTCCCTGCTCTGCAATCTGCCCGCTTTCCAGAAAAAGAATCCGGTCGCAGAATCTCGTGGACGAAAGCCGGTGCGATACAAAAATCATCGTCCTGCCTCCAAGCAGTTCATTATAGGACTGGTACAGCTCTTCCTCCGCAAGCGGGTCGAGTGCAGACGTCGGCTCGTCCAGAATGATAATCGGCGCACTACGGTATAAAGACCTTGCCAGCAGCAATTTCTGCTTTTCCCCGCCTGAAAGCTCTTTTCCGTCATCGTTTAAAAGCTTATTAAATTTTTCATAGATTCCGTTTGGAAATCCCGATATCTTGTCCCAGAGTCCGACCATTTTCAGACAGTGTTCCACCCTGTTTACATCCGTTTCTTCCAGCGTCGCCGCAGAAACGATTTCCGCAAAGGAATACGGCAGTACATGGATATCCTGAAACAGGCACGAAAACAGTCCCTGCCACTTTTCCAGCTCGTCCTCCCGATAGACCAGATCGCCACTCCGCATGCTGCCGGTATCCGGCGAATATAAGCCGCATAATACTTTGATCAGCGTCGTCTTACCGGCCCCGTTTACCCCGATCAGGGCAACCTTTTCGCCCGCTTTAATATGTAAATTGATCCCCTGAATCGTCGGCGCTTTTCCCTCACTGTAACGAAATGAAACATTTTTCAAAACCAGCTCCCGGGCTTTCTCTTCATTTTCCGCGTTCTGATTTCCAGACTGATACGGCACATTTAAAATATTATGTAAACTATTGACCTGCCTGCAATCGCCCTTTAACTCGCCGTAATACTTTACGATTTCATTCACACAGTTGGAAAAATTGCTGACCGCAGCGAACATAATTACAAACATACCTGCGCTGATCTGTCCGGTCAGAACTTTATTTAAAAGCAGAAAATAGCACAGTCCATCCCGAAGCAGCAAAATCAGAAGATCCGAAAAATCCGCCGTCATCTGCCTTTTGAATAATTTATGATCCAGCGCATTTCTTTCCTGCATCCGCTCCGAATAAACCGATAAAAACCAGTTTTTGAGACTGTACATTCGGACGTCTTTTCCGTATTCCAGCCGCTCGGAAGCCTGCAGAAGATACCACTGAATCCGGTCGATTTTCGTCCACTGCTCCCGGTTTTTCTCATAAAATTCCTGCGATTTTTTCACAAAATAATATGGAACTGCCGGCGCAATCGTCAGAAAAACCGCAATTACGGGATTGACCGTTGACAGCAATACTGCGAATAAAAGAAAACCGCCAATTGCCTGAAATAGATAAAATAAATCATCTACAACGGCGGTTAAAACTCTTTTTCCTCCCCATGTCTGCGTACAGCGGACAGACTCATACGCCAGATCCTGAAACTCCTTTTCCTCGGTCAGCCGGTATCTTGCCCCAACCTGAACGCGGTTGATATCCAGGGCGGTTTTCTGGCTGACAGCCTGGTACGCGAGCGCCTTTTTCCGATTCAGCACTTCGATGACCAGCTCACTGATCCCAATCAAAGCGACGACCGGAAGCACCCGCGTCCAGATCTGCGTACCGGTATTTTCCCCCGTCAGTAAATCGACAATCCAGCCCGGCAGATACGTCGCCGCAAACTGCGTCAATAACGTCAGCAGCGCGACAAAAAAATTGACCCACAAGACGCTCTTTTTGTATTTTAGAAAAATGACGAGCGTGCTTTTTATGTTTTCTCTTGTGGAATAGATTATTCTCTTATTATCCATTTTACATTATCCGATTGCAAAATTCTTTCCGTTTTAACGATACCACTCCGCCTGGCTTTCGTACAGCTTCTGATACACCGGGCACGTTTGGGACAGTTCTTCATGACTTCCTGTTCCAGCAATTTTATGATTTTTGTCCATGACGATGACCTGATCCATCAGGCGGCAGATTCCGATTCGGTGCGTAATAATCAGCACAGTTTTATCCTTCAATTGTTCCAGGATTTCAGCCACTGCCTCTGCCTCGTGGGATGGGTCAAGATACGCGGTCGGTTCATCCAGCACATAGAATTCCGCGTCCTTATGCAAACAACGATATAATGCTACGCGCTGCCATTGTCCGCCAGACAGCTCCTGCCCGCCATATTCTTTTCCGAGGAACCAGTTTTCCAGCGAAAAATTCTCCGGGTGCACACTGTCTGCATCGTCAAAGCCGATGTTCTCCGCAACCGTCAGGCAGTATCGCCCAAACTCGTGCGGCATCACGGAAATATTGCTGTAGTCGCAGTCTCGCTCCGCGCTCACCAAAACTTTGTCGTAGCTAATGCTGCCGCTCTTTAAAGGATACAGACCCAGCAGGCATTTTATGAGAGTGGTCTTGCCGGCACCGTTTTCACCAACCAGAGCGACTTTTTGCCCACGGCGAATTTCGAAGGATACGCCATCTAAAACGTTGCGTCCCTGCTCCCCATCGTAAGTAAACACCACATCCGTTCCCACAATCCGGTCATTGAGTGTCAGCACCGCACTCTTTTTCTTCCTGCTGCCCTCTGTGATGTTGAAGTAGCACTCCGTATACGGCAGACTTTTCTGCAGATTCCAGCTGCGTTCCCCAAGCTCCGACAGCGCCTCCTGAATCGCCGGGAGCAGCGACAGCGCACCTGCCAGTGC
>OGYK01001910.1_pt1 | contig 14406 bp, 9 predicted proteins | sample 1576501 | NCBI WGS metagenome assembly OGYK01 (sample SAMEA3541530, study PRJEB24748) | human gut metagenome | biome: human gut; feature: human-associated habitat; material: faeces | place: China | collected 2012
TGTACCGCCTGCAGGACTGGAGTGATTGCCCGAAGGGATGGGGCTCAGGCAGCATGCGCTAAAAGAAAGGATGTCAGAACGCCGCGTCAGGCGGCGAATGTCCTTTATCGTATGGGCAAAGCTTGAGGCCCATTTAACGGAAGTCCGAAGCCGGAACAGGTCCACCCCGCCACGCGAGAAAGAATCTAGAACGCGCTGTAGAAAATCCATAAAATCAGTTATGTCAATGATAAATCCCACACCACCGCTTTCAAGAGCGGCTTTTTTTGTGCTATACTGAACACATCATGAAAGGTGGAATCATTATGGTCAGTAACTTGATTGTCGCAATCTGCGCAGTCATCCCGTTGTTTTTCTTGATGCTCGTCGGCTTTGCCGTCAAGAAGATGCGCCTGCTCACGGAGCTCGAGCTCGCCCATGTCAACCGCATGGTCTTCAAGATCTTCTTCTTCTTCATGATGTTCTATAACATCTACACGACCGACCTCGCCGAGACGTTCCGGCCGCATCTCATGCTGTTCGGCGCTGTCGGCGTGCTCGCCTCGGCGCTGATCGGCGGCATCATCATCTGCCTCATCGAGAAGTCGAACAAGCGGCGCGGGGCGATGATCCAGGCCATCTTCCGCAGCAACTTCGTCATCATGGGCATCCCGATCATCAGCAACATCTTCGGTGACGATCAGCTGGCCATCCCGACGATGATGATTGCCATCATCGTGCCGATCTACAACATCGTCTCCGTCTTCATCCTCGAGACCTTCCGCGGCGGTCACTTCTACCTGCCCGGCATCCTCTTGGGCGTGCTCAAGAACCCGATGATCCTCGGTGCCATCTTCGGCACGCTCTTCCTCGTCCTCGGCATCCCTCTGCCAAAGGTCATCCTCAAGCCAATCAGCCAGCTCGCCGCGGCGACGACGCCGATGGCCCTGATCGTCCTCGGCGCTTCTTTCAAGGCCGGCAGCTACCACGAGCATTTGCCGCAGCTCATCGGCTGCATTCTCGGCAGGCTCATCATCGTGCCGACCATCATGCTGAGCCTGGCCATCTTCCTCGGCTTCCGCGGCATCGAGCTCGTCACGCTCATGGCCATCTTCGCGACGCCGTGTGCCGTCGCCGGCTACGCCATGGCGCAGCAGATGGGCAGCGATGCCGACCTCGCCGGCAACTGCGTCGTCTACACGACGGGCCTCTCGTGCTTCACCATCTTCGGCTGGGTCTTCGTGCTCAAGACGCTCGGCATGTTCTGATGCTTTTTGGGAACACCTTGTCGTATCCTCGCAGGGATGGTATCATCTAATGAAGGAAGTAAGAAATGCATTCGTTAAGGGGGAACGGACATGCGTCTCGATGAAATCATCAATACCCACCGCCAGTCGCTCAACGACACCGACATGGTCATCTGGAAATACATCCTGCAGCACAGGGAAGTGGCGCGCCACATCTCCATCCACGAGCTTGCGAAGGCCTGCTGCGTCTCGAGCACGACCATCGTGCGCTTTGCGCAGAAGCTCGGCCTAGACGGCTTCGGCGAGCTCAAGGCCATCCTCAAGATGGAGGAGCAGGAGACACCGCGCTACAGCTCGAATGTGCTCGAGGACCTCAGTGACTTCTACCTCAAGACGGGGGAGAAGATCTTCAAGCGCAACTTCGACAGAGCGAGCCGCCTCGTGCACGAGGCCAACCGCGTCTTCACCTATGCTTCAGGCTACGTGCAGGCCAACGTCCTGCAGGAGCTCAAGCGCCTGTTCTTCTACGACAACGTCTTCCTCTACGACATCCCGGCCCGCGAGGAGTTCTACTCCGTACTCGAGACCCTGACGAAGGATGACCTCTTCATCATCGTCTCGCTGTCGGGCGAGACGCCGGCCGTCGTCGAGTTTGCCCGCGAGCTGCAGCTGCGCGACATCCCGCTGATCTCCATCACGAAGCTCCACGACAACACGCTCGCGAGCCTCTCGACCGTCAACCTCTACATCTCGCCGGCCGAGTTCCAGCTCTACGATGCCGCGGACGGCAAACACATCTCCTTTAAGTCGATGATGCCGTACTTCATGCTCATCGAGGTCTGGTACGTCAAGTACCGCATGTACGTGCATCGCTTGAAAGAGAGAAACATTCAGTCAACAATATAAAGGAAGAAGGAAGGGCAATGCCCGCAAACCCTTGCAGCGCCTCGCTTGTATCGATGTACGCTAAATGTACCATGGTACACGAAAGGGGCACTGTGCCTGAAACCCGCGAAACTATTGCGTTCGCGGGCTTTTTTTGTATCCTTTAGGTACAGGATAACCGAGAGGGTGATCGGGGGATTGCAATCACCTGACTCGGTAAGCAAGCCAAATCGATAACAATCGAGGCGGTAGGAACTCATAAGGGTTATGTTAAGAAATAGGGGGTATGAACATGTCGATCAAGAAAGATCGCGTCATGCAAGAATTGCAGCGGTTTGGCGGCGCAATGTACACGCCGGTCATCCTGTTCGCATTCTTCGGTCTCACGGTTGCCATCTCGATTGTCTGCAAGAACACGATGCTTCTCGGCAGCATCGCAGATAAAGGCACCGTCTGGTATGATTTCTGGTTCGTCGTCGAACAGGGCGCCTGGACGGTATTCGCCCAGATGCCAATCCTCTTCGCCATTGCCGTTCCGATCGGCTTTGCGAAAAAGGAACCTGCGCGCTGCGCAATGGAGTCCTTCGTCATCTACATGTGCTTCAACTACTTCATCTCCGCGTTCCTGACGCTGCACGGCAGCTTCTTCGGAGTGGATTACAGCCAGGCAGCTGGCGCAGGCACGGGCCTCGCGATGATCGCGAACATCAAGACACTCGACATGGGCATGCTCGGCGCCATCTTCATCGCCTGCTGCTCCTCGTGGATTCACAACCACTTCTATGATACCGAGATCCCGGACTGGCTCGGCATCTTCAAGGGCCCTGCCTTTGTCGTAGCCGTCGGCTTCGCCGTCATGATCCCGATGGCCCTGCTCTTCTGCTTCGTATGGCCGGCTGTCCAGCACGCCATTGAGCAGTTCCAGTTCTTCCTCAAGACGAGCGGCATCATCGGCGTATGGTGCTACACCTTCTCCGAACGCATCCTCCTGCCGGCAGGCCTGCATCACTTCATCTACCTGCCGTTCATCTTCGGCCCAGCCGTCTGCGATGGCGGTATCCAGGCTTACTGGCTCCAGCATCTCAATGATTTTGCCACGAGCGCACATTCCCTCAAAGAGATGTTCCCGGAAGGCGGCTTCGCCCTCCACGGCATGTCCAAGGTCTTCGGTCTGCCGGGCGCTGCCCTTGCCATGTACTTCTGCGCTAAGCCGGAGAAACGCAAGAAGGTCGCAACGCTCCTGATTCCAGCTACAATCACGGCTGTCCTCTGCGGCATCACCGAGCCGCTCGAGTTCACCTTCCTTTTCGTCGCACCGCTCCTCTACGCAGTGCACGCAGTCCTCGCTGCAACGCTTTCCGCAACGCTTTACTTCTTCGGCCTTTCCGGTAACTTCGGCGGCGGCCTCATCGACTGCTTCGTCCAGAACTGGATCCCGCTGTTCAAGTATCATGCAGGTACCTACATCATGCAGATCATCGTAGGCCTCTGCTTCACCGGAATCTATTTCTTCGTATTCCGTTACCTCATCCTCAAGAACGACTACAAGACGCCGGGCCGCACGGACGACGATGAAGAGGATAAGCTCTTCTCGAAAGCCGAGTACAAGGCCAAGAAAGAGATGGAGAAGAAGGGTCTTGCCAACAACCCTGAAGCTCTGAAGGCTCAGGTCTTCCTCGACAACCTCGGCGGTCCGTCCAACATCAAGGAAGTCACGAACTGTGCAACGCGCCTGCGCGTCACGGTCGCTGATCCGGATAAAGTCGCATCTGCAAGCAAGTTCACGAAAGCTGGTGCATTCGGCCTCGTCAAGAACGGCCATGCCATCCAGGTCATCGTCGGCCTCTCCGTACCGAATGTCCGCAGCTACTTCGATGCCCTCCTCAAGGGCGATATCGCTGACGTAGCCGTTGAGGCGAAGGCAGCAGCCAACCCGAGCGAGCCCGTCAAGACGGACCTCTCGATGAAACTCAAGGCATTTGCATCCGGCAAACTCATCGATATGACGGAAGTCCCGGACGACGTCTTCTCCCAGAAGATGATGGGCGACGGCGTTGCCATCGAGCCGACGACGGAAATGGTCGTAGCTCCGGCTGACGGCGAAGTCACCATGATCATGGAAGGTTCCTATCACGCGATCGGCCTGCGCCTCGACAACGGCGCTGAGATCCTCATCCACATCGGCCTCGATACGGTCAAGATGGGTGGCAAGGGCTTCCGCTGCCTGACGAAGCAGGGCGCCAAGGTCAAGGCCGGCGACGAGCTCATCGGCTTCAACCGCGAGGCCATCAAGGCTGCGGGCTACAAGGATACGATTATCCTTGCTGTCACGAACAGTGCCGACTATCCGCAGATGAAGAAAGCTGCTGACGGCGACGTCAAAGTAAACGAAACACCGATCATCTCCTTCTGATGTCCCATCAATAAGAAATGAGAGTGGAGTGTGGAGACTCCACACTCCATTTTCTTATTTCTCGGAGCTTCTCAGAAGAAAGGAGCATATACATGAGTGAATTGAAATGGTGGCAGAAATCCATCGTCTATCAGATCTATCCAAAGAGTTTCCAGGATACGACCGGGACAGGCGTGGGTGACCTTCCAGGGGTCACGAGCCATCTCGACTACCTGAAGTCGCTCGGCACGGGCGCCATCTGGCTCACGCCAGTCTACCCATCGCCGATGGTCGACAATGGCTATGATATTTCCGACTACTGCGGGATTGACCCGTCTTACGGCACGATGGAGGATATGGAAGAGCTCATCGCTGAGGCGAAGAAGCGCGACATCCGCATCGTCATGGACCTCGTCTACAACCACACGTCCGACCAGCACCCGTGGTTCCTTGAGTCGAAGAAAGACCGTACGAACCCCAAGGCCGACTGGTACATCTGGCGCGACGCCAAACCGGACGGCTCGGCTCCGACGAACTGGAGAGCCATCTTCGGCGGCTCGGCCTGGACGTGGTGCGAGGAGCGCCAGCAGTACTACCTGCACACGTTTGCCGAGGCACAGCCGGACCTCAACTGGGAGAACCCGGAAGTGCGCCAGGCACTCTTCGATGCCGCAAACTTCTGGCTCGACAAGGGCGTCGGCGGCTTCCGCATCGACGCAATCGTCTACATCAAGAAGCCGGAGTTCAAGGACGGCCCGGTCGACGGTGCTGACGGCCTCTCCGGCATCCATGAGATGACGGCCAACACGCCGGGCATCCTCGACTTCCTGCACGAGTTCCGCCGCAAGGTCTTCGACGGTCACGACATCTTCACGGTCGGCGAGGCCAATGGCGTCAGCCCGGAGGAACTGCCGCAGTGGGTCGGCAAGGACGGTGTCTTCTCGATGCTCTTCGAGTTCAGCCATCTCGAGCTCTCCTATCCGGAGGGTGAGATCTGGTGCAAGCGCTTCGCTTGGAAGCTCAGCCAGCTCAAGGATGCCCTGTCCGCCAGCCAAGCGGCGACAGCCAAAGAGGGCTGGTATCCGATCTTCTTTGAGAATCACGACCAGAATCGCTCCATGCACCGCTACTTCCCGGAGGGCACGGACCCGAAGGTGGCAGCCAAGGCGCTCGCGACCGTGCTCTTCACGCTGCGCGGCACGCCGTTTGTCTACGAAGGCGAAGAGATCGGCATGACGAATACGGCCTTCCCGAAGATCGAGGACTACAATGATATCTCGACGCACGGCCAGTATGAGTACGCACTCAAAGAGGGGCTCTCGCCGGAGGAAGCACTCAAGGCCGTACAGTTCCAGAGCCGCGACAATGCGCGCACGCCGATGCAGTGGACGCGCGACACGAACGCAGGCTTCACGACCGGCAAGCCGTGGCTGCCGGTCCATAAAGATTTCTCGAATTGCTGTGTCGAGGCGGAGAGCGAGGACGGCACGTCCGTGCTGAGCTATTACCGCCAGATGAACCGCGAGCGCACGGAGGGCAAAGCCTCCGCCATCCTGCTGCAGGGCTCCTATGAAGAGCTGCTGCACGAGGATGAGCACGTCTACGCATTCAAACGCGTGCTTGGGGAGCATGCGGCGTACACGGTCATCAATTTCACGAATGATACTGTAACTTACGATAGCAGCGTCCTCGAGGATGCCGACGTCTTGATCGGCAACTACGGAAACGCGAAAAAGGGGATACTTAGACCGGCTGAGGCCGTTGTCTATGTCAAATGAGGAGGAACAACGATGAAAGTAGCCGCTAGTGATTACGATGGAACCCTGTTCCGCCAGGACAGGATTGCCAAGAGCGATGCCGAAGCAATCAAGAAATGGCGTGAAGCCGGACATAAGTTTGGCGTCGTCTCGGGTCGCGACCACGGCATGCTCGTGCCGCAGCTCCAGCATTACGGTGTCGGCTACGATTATCTCGCTTGCAACAACGGCGGCATCATCTGCACGGCCGACGGCAAGGTGCTCTGGGAAGCCAAGATCGCCCCGGAGATGCTGGCCAATCTGACGCAGCTGCCGCACGTGCGCAAGTCCTTCCATTTTGCCCTGTCTGCCGCGGATCGCACCTACCTCTGCCATGCGTCGGAGGGTACCTGGGTCATCCGCGAGGCGAAGCAGTGGGATTTCCCAATCGTCAACATCGAGGAGAGCGAAGTCGGCCATCTGCCGCAGACCATCCACCAGTTCGCCCTCGGGTTCACGAATCCCGAGGATGCCTTCGCCGCGAGCGACGAAGTCAATGCGAAATTCGGCGATGTGGTCCATGCCTATCCGAACCGCTGTGCCGTCGACATCACGCCGAAAGAGATCAGCAAGGAGCAGGCCATCGACCACACGCTCAAGCTGATGGGCTGGCAGGGTGCCGAGATCTTCGCCATCGGCGATGAGGTCAACGACCTGCCGATGATCGAGGCGTTCAACGGCTACACGGTCACGACGGCGCGCGACGCCATCAAGGCCAAGGCCCGCTGCGCCTACGAGAGCGTCGGCGCGATGCTGCTCGCCAACCTTTAATCCGCCCCCGCGCGCATGTATTTGCGTGTACATATATTTCTTTTTATGACCTGTGACATGTTTGCAGGAATTCCCCCTTTGGGTGTGTAACGGTTCTGTCCTCTATCACACACAGAACCGTTATCGCCTGCTTTTTAACCGGGAGATATCAGAAAAGTTTATATGATGAGATTTTCATATCGGAACAAGGATAGATAAGGGAGTCTCATTCTTATAAAATCCAAATTACCCATTTATCTTAAAAGGGAAAGGAAGTCTATCACATGAAGATCAACACGAAAGCACTTGCTATCCTTGCCGGCCTGACGGTCGGGATGTCCAGCACAGCATTTGCTGCTACGGCGGACAGCTTCACGGATGTGCCGAAGGATCACTGGTCCTATCAGGCACTCGATTACCTCGCCAAAGAGGGCGTCATTGAAGGTATGGGGGATAGTACCTTCCAGGGCAGCCGCGCCATGACGCGTTATGAGATGGCAGCAATCGTCGCAAAGGCAATGCAGAAGAACGACATCAGCTTTGGCGACAAGGCCGTACTCGACAAACTCTCCGCTGAGTATGCCAATGAACTGGGCACGCTGAAGAATCAGGTCAACAAGAATACGAACGATATCAATGACCTCAAGAATAAGACCGATAAATTCAAGATTTGGGGCATGGCACGTGTACAGGCTGGCGATGACAGTGGTTTGCAGAAAGAAAGCTCTCTGAAAGCCATGGGCGGTGACGCATGGAAGAATCACTTCCATAACGGCGATTACAACAACCGCTTCTATATGGACCTTGAAGGTCAGATGAAAGTCAACGATCATGCAGTGGCCCGCTTCACGGTTGAGAAGAACGCTCGCTATAATGATAAAGAATATCAGGTTAAGCAGAGAGTCATGCTGGGCGACAAAGTTGTTTCGAAGGCTCCCTTTAATAATGGGCCTGCTTCCTGGAATAATGGCGGGTGGGCACTGCCTCTGCCTGTTTCCGGCGAGCTGCGTGATATGCCGGATATGGATACGAACCACAGCGGTCTGATTTCCAACATCTGGGTGGAGCTGCAACTTGGTCCGAAGCATGACTGGTACACGAACATCGGTCGTAAGTGGAACGGCATCGGCATGCAGAACCTGCTGCTCGGCGGTCAGGTCGATGGCATCGCAACGTACCATCCGATTGAGCATGGTCACGGTTGGTGGATGAGCGCTCAGTACTGGAAATCTTCGTCGGATGCAACGCAGTATACTTTGGATTATAAGTATGATAAAGCGAACAATGAGTATGTCTATGATGGGTATACGGTACATGCGCGCCGCAACCCGATCAATGCAACCCTTGATTTCTGGGGCCCGCTCGGCAAGTATATGGATGCTAATGTCGGCTATACTCGTGTTGTTGGTCATAAATATCAGAAGGATGATGGCTCGGGTCTTGGCGGTGATGGATACTGGTTTGATACGTCGGGCTTTATGAATGCTGATCTCGCCGTGAAGCTCTTCAAGGACTTCAAGGTTACGGGTTCTTATGTCAAGGCATTCACGAATGAGAAGAGCGCATTGGGTCATGGCGATCGCGACCTCGCTGTTCGCCTTGATTATCGTGGCACTGACCTCAATAAGGTCGGTTCGTGGGGGGCTTATGCAAAGTGGATGAACCTCGGTGCTTTCGCAGACCTCGGTCATGATGATGAGTGGTCTACGCGTGAACCGACCTTCACGAACGGTGTCCGCGGCTGGTATTTTGGATTCAAATGCGTACCGTCGCAAAATGTTGAGTGGGAAACGCTCTGGGCTCCGAATCTGAAGGAAAACTTCACGTATGGTAGTGACCAGCAGGTTAAGCGTCATATCCTGCGCAGCTGGCTTGACTTCCACTTCTGATGAAGTGCTTGCCGCATAATACGCAAATGATTTTCTGAATGGAATCGGGATTTCACAGTGGGGGCAACCTCGCACCTGACATGGGCTTTGGTTACCACTAGGGTGAGCCGTTACCCCCAGAACTGAGATCCCGATTTTTTATTCCTTTTGTTGAGAGGAGTATTTGGCCATGAATCACAAGAAAGCCTTGAAACGTGCGATTGGCATGTCGCTGGCCTTTGGTCTGCTTGCCAGTCCGTATGCTATGCCGGCGGACATGATGCCGTCTTACATATCTGCCTCGGTTGCTGAAGCGGCCGCAGCGGTAGGTCCTTCGGATGTCGTCCTCGTCGGCACGGTGCAGTCGAAATTCGGTGCCGGTGCAGATTGGGCGCCGGGTGATGGCACGACGATCATGAAGGATGTCGGCAACGGCAAGTATCAGTATACGGGCAAGCTGCCGAAGGGCAATTACGAGTACAAGATTGCCGTCGGTGGCAGCTGGGACGAGAATTACGGCGCGAATGGCGCGGCCAACGGTGCCAACATGAAGCTGAAGCTCACGAAGGATACGGACGTGACCTTCACCTACGATTCCGCTACGCACAAGACGACGGTGTCGTATGTCGGACAGGGTTCTGCGGAGGAAAAAGCAGCTGCTGCTGCTGAAGCTGCCAGACCAGGCTCTGTACAGCCGACTGATGTTGTTCTGGTAGGCTCGTTGCAGGATGAGCTCGGCGCGGCCAAGGAGTGGGACCCTGCTGATGCGAAGACGATCATGAAGTCGGACGGCGCTGGCCATCATGTCTTCACGGGCCATCTGCCGAAGGGCAACTACGATTTCAAGGTCGCTGTGGGCGGCTCGTGGGATGTCAACTACGGCGCCAATGGCGAGGCGAATGGCAAAAACATCGCGCTGCGTCTGCTCAAGGACCATGATGTCACCTTCACCTATGATGATGCGACGCATGCCGTGACGTACGATTACGCGGGCAAGGATGCCGAGGCGAAGGCCTTGGCTGCTGAAGGACGCAGCATCGTGCTGACGGGCACGGTGCAGTCGAAGGCCGGTGCGGCCAAAGATTGGGACCCGTCGGACACGACGACGCGCATGAAGGCCATCGGCCATGATTTCTATTCCTACAAGATGAAGCTGCCGGCTGGCACGTATTACTACAAGATCTCCGTCAACGGCAGCTGGGCCGAGAACTACGGGCTCGGCGGCAACTTCGACGGCGCGAACGTGCAGCTGACGTTGCCGAAGGCGCAGGAAGTCACGTTCTACTACAACGACAAGTCGCATCACATCGCGGACAGCACGAGCTACACGTTCCGCGCAGACAGCGAGTTGCCGGTGCTCTCGGGCAGCTTCGGCGCAGTCGCGGACCCGCTGATGCGCGACCAGATGCTCGACAATCTCTTCCAGAAGACGGTCCCCCTGAAGAAGGGCGACTACACGGTCACGGTCACGATGCCGGGAGCGGACGCGCTGACGCAGACGGTCAATGTCGCCAAGGACGGCGATGTCACGTTCTACTACGACAGCAAGGCAAAGCACCTGATTGCCGACGATGGCCGCATCCGCGAGGACAAGGTCTACCACGACAGCTGGAGCACGAATTACCGCGCGCCGTTTGAGGCTGTCAAGGAAGGCACGCCAGTGAAGCTCTCGCTCGCCACGGGCAAGGGCGATGTCACGAGTGCGAAGCTCGTCGTCTACAAGGCCAAGATCACGGCCAATGGCGGCGATGAGTACAACCCCGACTACACGGCCGGCACGGTCACCTCATATCCGATGACGAAGGTCTCGACTTCTGGCGACCAGGACATCTGGACGGCATCGTTCACGCCGCAGACGTACGGCCTCTACGGCTACAAGTTCGTGCTCAACGACACGAAGGAGTACGGCGATGACGCAAAGCCGGGCAGTACGGGCGAGCTCAAGTTGCGCGGTGTCAAGCCCTACCAGCTCACGGTCTACAGCAAGGACTACAAGACGCCGGATTGGGCGAAGGATGCCGTCTGCTACCAGATTTTCCCGGATCGCTTCTTCAACGGCGACAAGAGCAACGACAATGCGCGCGCCAATGCGCGCGGCTTCCAGCCCGTCCAGCACCGCAAGTGGTCTGCGCTGCCTGCCAACCACAGCAAGACGCCGGCAACGGACGGCGATAACTGGGAGTGCAATGACTTCTTCGGCGGCGATCTCGCCGGCATCACGAAGAAGCTCGATTACCTCAAAGGCCTCGGCGTGACGGCCATCTACGTCAACCCGATCTACAATGCCTGCTCGAATCACCGCTACGATGCCGTCGACTACGGCACAATCGACCCGTTCCTCGGCACGTTCAAGGATCTCGAGACAATGAAGGCAGAGATGCAGAAGCGCGGCATGCACCTGATCATGGACGGCGTCTACAACCATGTCGGCGATGATTCCATCTACTTCGACCGCTATGGCAAGTACAAGACGGTCGGCGCCTACGAGTACTGGAGCCGCATCTACGACCTCATGAACGACAAGCACATGACGGAGGAGGCGGCCAAGGCTGAGGCCAAGAAAGAGCTCGAGGCTGAAGGCCAGGTCTTCAGCCCGTGGCACTGGGAGAACTGGTTCGAGATCAAGAACGAGAAGACCCAGGACATGATGGGCAAGAAGTACGCCTACCACGATTGGCAGGGCTACGACAGCCTCGTGCCGTTCAAGGATGCCGACTATCCGGGCTCGGAGCAGGGCACAGTGAAGTCGGACCTCGGCGACTACCTGCTCTACGGCAACGGCAAGGACAAAGGTGTCATCATGAAGTGGTTCGACGAGGGCCTCGACGGCTGGCGCCTCGACGTCGCTAAGGAGGTGCCGCCGGGATTCTGGGCCGACGTCCGCAAGGAAGTCAAGTCCATCAAGACGAAGGATGGCTCTGAGCCGCTGCTGCTCGGTGAGATCTGGCAGGATGGCTCGCAGTTCTTCACGGGCGACGCATTCGACTCCGTCATGAACTACAAGCTCTCGTTCGCGCTCGGCGACCTCTTCCTCAACAAGGGCGACGCCAAGGCAGCCGACTACGAGCTGACGGTCTTGCGCCAGAACTACCCGAAGGAGGCCTTTTATGACCTCATGAACATCGTCGACAGCCACGATACGGTCCGCGCCATCTACAAGTTCGGCGGCGGCTCCGACAGTGTCGCCCAGCCGACGAAGAAGGACTTCGACTACGACCTCGGCAAGGCGCGCCTCAAACTGGCCGCGACCTTCCTCATGGGCTATCCGGGCATGCCGACCATCTACTACGGCGATGAAGCCGGCCAGTACGGCAGCGGCGACCCGGACTGCCGCCGCACCTATCCGTGGGGCAAGGAGGACAAAGACCTCATTGCCTACTACAAGAAAGTCATCGGTGTCCGCAACGCGCACAAGGATATCTTCGCGCGCGGCGATGTCAATACGCTCAAGGCCGAGGGCGATATCTACGCCTTCAGCCGCAAGGCCGACTCCGGCAAGATGGGTATCGTTGCCCTGAACCGCGGCAAAGCACAGCAGGTCACCCTGCCTGTCTCCGCCGCTGACGGCACGGTATTCACTGATGAGCTGACCGGCACCAAAGCCACGGTGAGCGGTGGTCAGCTGACACTTGCCCTTGGTGAGAACCAGGGGATGATGCTCGTCCAGGACTGATCGACTGATACATCCAGACGGGTATCTACAACATCCCTCATTTCTCTTAAATTTCCCTTTTTGACCCGCGACAGTTCCCCACTGCCGCGGGTTCTTTTTTTCGGGAGGTGATTGACGTCAGAATTTTCGTTCGGTAAAATGGATGTGTGAGTATTGTTTTGCCGAAAGGAGCATTTATGAAAAAAATACTGGTGATGCTGGCACTCGTCTTTGCCTGTCTCTGGGGCACGGCGTTTGCGGCGGATTTCTCGCAACTCGTCATCCTGCACACGAATGACACGCACGGCTACGACCAGCGCGCGGACGGTGTCAACGGCATGGCGACGGTCGCGGCGCTCAAGGAGGACTACGAGGCCAAGGGCTACAAGGTCCTGCTCGTCGACGCCGGCGATGCCATCCAGGACAACAATCTCGTCAATTTCAGCAAGGGCAAGACGGCCATCGACTTCATGAATGCCGTGGGCTACGATGCCATGACGCTCGGCAACCACGAGTTCGACTACGGCTCAGATGTCGCGCTCGCGCGCATCAAGCAGGCGAAGTTCCCGATCGTGTCGGCGAACATCATCGTCGACGCGACGGGCAAGCCGTTCACGGGCAAGACGCATGCCATCATCCGCAAGGGTGATCTCAAGATCGGCGTCTTCGGCCTGACGACGCCGTCGACCATCACGACGTCGAACCCGAAGAGCACGCGCGGCCTGACCTTCCTCTCGAAAGAGGAGATGTACAAGGCTGCCCAGAAGGAAGTCGATGTGCTCAAGGCGGCGCACTGTGACCTCATCGTCGCCATCGGCCACCTCGGCAGCGAGCCGGATGCCGTCGGCGACCGCTCGAACGACGTCCTTGCGAATGTCAAGGGCATCGATGTATTCATCGACGGCCACGACCACACGGTCAAGAACCTCTACATCGATGGCAGCTTGTTGACGGAGACGGGCTCGCACCTCGCGAACATCGGCGTCGTCCACTATGAGGATGGCAAGTGGCAGGAAGATCTCCATGCCTACGGCCAGTTCAACAAGGAAGACGCGAAGGTCAAGGCCATTGTCGATAAGGTGCAGGCCGCCATCGACAAGAAGCTCGCGACAAAAGTCGGCACGACGCCGTTTGAGCTCAACGGATCCCGCGACCCGGGCGTGCGCACGGAGGAGACGAACCTCGGCGACTTCATCGCCGATGCTTACCTCTGGCAGGTCCGCCAGGCCGCAGTGCTCGACCGTGTCACGATTGACGGCGCCCTGATGAACGGCGGCAGCATCCGCGCGGGCATCAAGGCCGGCGCAATCACGGAGGCCGACCTGCTGCGCGTCCTGCCGTACCACAACTACCTGCAGTACGTCACCATGAAGGGCTCGACTCTGCTCGAGATCCTCGAGGCGGCGACGTGCACGACGCCGACGGCGCTCGGTGCCTTCCCGCAGGTGGCCGGCATCGTCTACACGGTCGACACGAAGACGCCGTTTGCCAAGGGCGAGCTCTACCCGCATTCCGTCTACTACCGTCCGGCAGCCCCGGGCTCGCGCGTCACGATCACGAGCGTCGGCGGCAAGCCGTTCGATCCGGAGGCGACCTACAACATCGCTGTGCCCGACTTCCTGACCTCCGGCGGCGATTCCTATTACTCCATGCAGGACCCCGCTAAAGTCACCATCCACGACGTCGACTACCTCGATACCGACGCCGTGCGCAACTACCTCAAAGAGCTCGGCGGCACAGTCAGCGCCGACTACAAGGCACCGCAGGGCCGCATCACCCTCACAAAATAATGATGTATAAAATGACAAGAAGACCCGTCAGCCAACGGCTGACGGGT
>OGYK01001912.1_pt1 | contig 14397 bp, 9 predicted proteins | sample 1576501 | NCBI WGS metagenome assembly OGYK01 (sample SAMEA3541530, study PRJEB24748) | human gut metagenome | biome: human gut; feature: human-associated habitat; material: faeces | place: China | collected 2012
GGTGCGTTGCTGTCCGGATTCTTCAGATCTTTGAACGCATATCTTCCACCTGCGATTTCGATCATTGACGGAATATAATCGTCAGATTTTCTCACAACGATTGAACCATCTGTACTCACATAGAAATAAGCAACCATCTTTTCCGTGTTCTCGAATCCTTTCAGTTCCTCGATCACGTGAGCCTGCTGGTCAAAAAATGTATCCGCTTCTTCCTCTTTATTCAGAAGCGCCCCATAAAGTTTGATCCACTCGGTTCTTCCAAGCGGATGTGACTCATAACTGGAGTAGTCTACAAATACCGGAATCCCAAGATCTTCAATCATTTCCTGTACCTTCGGTGTATGAAGGATCATCGTTGATTCGATTGCCAGATCACAGTCTCCGTCAACGAGAGTCTCATAATCCGGTTCGCTGTATTTTCCCGCAAATGTCATCGCTCCGGATTCCATTGCTTCCTTTGCACTCTCTACATACCAGCCGGAAGCCTCAAGCCCGGAGAATTTCACCTTGTCAATTCCGCCGATTGCATCAAACAGAGACATGGATGCTGTCGCCGCCATATAAATATTCTCTGTCGGCTGCTGGATCACAACAATATCATCCGCCAGATCTTCCGGTTCTTCTTTTCCTTCCGGAACAATCAGATATTGCTTATCTTCATGGACATCGATTAACTTATATCCGTCCTTATAATAGTATACATCGAATTCTGTCGCGTAAGTCAGATCCATTGTAGATTCATAGGTAAGCCCTTCGATCTCCGGTGCTTTTTTTGTCTTGTCGGCTGCATCTTTGGTCTTATCCTTTGTTACATCTGTACCTGCTGAATTATTACCGCTGTTTCCACCGGAGGCTGCGGTAGAACCGCAGCCTCCGAGCAGAAGTGCAGCTGAAAGCATTAACGCTGTGATTCTGCATCTTCTTATCTTCATTCTATTTTTCTCTCCTATTTCTCTGCCGCTGCTACTGCCGCATCAAACTTCTCGTTCGTCAGCTCTTCACATCCGTAGAGAACACCGTAAACCTTGATCCACTCCTGCTTTCCAAGTTCTGTCTTTTCCTCAGAAGAACGATCAACGAGTACCGGAATTCCAAGTGTCGCAAGCTTCTCTGTCAGATTTTCAAACTTTTCTGTCTGCTCTTCTACTGTCAGAGTCTCTTTCGTATCTTTACTGTCTTTATCTGCTTTTTTGTCAGTATCTTTCGCTGCATTTTCCTCAGAATCTTCTCTTGGAAGAATATCTCCTGTAAACAATGCAAGATTCACTTCACTCTTCACAAGGTTCTTCAACTTCAGTTTGTCCGCTGTTCCTGCATATGCAACTTCAGCATTCTTCTCACCGTCTTTTACTTTCATCTTATCAGCAATCTCGGATACTGTACAGTCTTTGCTCTTCATTCCAACTGCTGCAACATTATCGAGAAGATCTAAGTCTTTCATCATATTCAGAATCTCATCAGACTCTGCATAAGTATGATCCACAGGTTTCTTCACAATGATCATATCCTGCTCAAGACCAACCGGAACTTCCACATCCTCCGGAACGATCAGATATTTCACAACATTTCCCTTGTAAAGCTCTGCTGCCAGATCCTGTTCGCTTGTGCCGTTGTTATCCGAAGCTGCGGATTCCTCGGCGGAAGTATCTGCTTTGCTTTCTGCATCTGAGTTCTGGGCGTCTTCTGATCTATTGATCGTAACAGAAGCTACTTTCTTCTTAGAAGACTTCTCTTTATCTTCTGCAGACTTCTCATTTTCAGACTTTGTTTCCTCTGCTTTTTCCGGGTCTCTTGCTGTGTCCTTCGTCATATCGATTTCAAGAAGTACAATTCCCTGATCATAATGATAAATCTTGAAATATTCTGCATAGTCAAGCTTTGTCTCTGACTGATATTCCAAGCCTATGATTTCAGGTGCTTTTTCATCCAGCTTCTGGTTACTGCTTGTTGAAATATCTGTTCCGTTTGCAGATGTTCCTCCATTCGCCGCTGCAAGATAAATGAAAATCGTATATTCTATCTCATGTGCGACAGACATTTTATCTGTCATTCCAATAATCTTATTGTTCTGATTCAACGCAACCGGGATAACAGCTGTCGCTGATCCGCCGCCCTTTGTTGTGTAATACTTATTTCCATTCGCTTTCACATACTGATAATGATCACTGCTGAACACGAGTGTTGCATAAGCCTGTCCATTCTGGATCGTCACTTTATTACAAGTAATCTGAACCTTACCTGTTCCACCTGACCAGGTAAAACGGTCCGGAGTATATACACCGTCTTTCAGTGTTGTTCCACTGTCTACATGAGAAGTAGAACCACTTGTATCGGATTCGTATTTTGATACATTATCTGCTTTTCCGTCATTTCCATCTGTTTTTCCTGAATTAGTTCCAGATACAGAACCGCCTGGGAAAGCAGAATTGTTTGTTCCTGTATTACCTGTATTGTTGGAACCACCAGTAGTTCCGGAATTTCCTGTGTTTCCGTTGTTTCCTGTATTTCCGGAATCGCCTTTATTATTAGAATCTGTGGAATTAAGATCGGCAATCTTCTTCATTGTCTCTGACTGGAAAGTCAGCGTTCTGTCATACCAGATTCCTTTTTTAATGGAATAGGCTGCTACTGCGATTTCCTTATCCAACGCTTCTACCGGAACGGTATAAGTATATTTTCCTTCTTTATTCACCTGATATGGAATCCAGGATGACTGATCTGCGCTTGCAGCCTCTTCCTTTGTTCCCATATACAGATAGCCGTAACCGGTTCCGCTTAATGTAAGCACGGCACTCATTTTTCCGTCTTTCGCTGTCAAGATACAATCCACTACTTTAAACATAGAAGAACTGGAAACTACGTCCATGCTGTAGATTCCGTTGGCTACATTTACTTCTGGTGCAGGATTCGGATTTGGAACCGGATCCGGTGTTGAGGTTTCTCCCGGATTCGGAATATACATCCATAAGTACTGTTTGTCATACCATGTCTGATCTTTTGACTTTCTCAAAGATACCGGAATTGTCTGGCCTGCTTTTTCTTTTGGAACATTGAAATGAAATGTCCATGCACCTTCTTCATCCTTTGTTCCTTCTATAACAGATGCTTTCAACAAGTCATCTTTTGAACCAAGATATAGCGCATCAAAGCCTGTGTTGTTTGTCTTGATCGTAATATCAAGTTCGCCATCCTTTTCAACAACTGTTGATTCACTGACCTTGAACATCGTGAATTCTTCAGCGTCTTCTTTTACTACTTTCACAGATTCTCCTGTTACAGAAGGAGCCTCCTGCAGTGGCGGAAGTTCCGGTTCCGGAGTATTCGTAGAATCGTTAGAATCCGTAGAAGGTTCTGACTTGCCTGTTTCATCTTTTATCTGTGTATCCTTGTTATCAGCTTTTTCGTCCGCAACCTGATCTGAGACAGTTGTGCCTGGATTTTTCCCGGTGGTTTCTGTATCTTTCTCTTCTGAGTTATTTTCTAAGTTATTTTCTGAGTTATTCTCTAAATTTGGTTTTGTTTCTGCTTCGATTGAATTCTGATTATCTGATTTATCCGAAGAATTATCAACTTTATCAGATTCCTCTTTCTGATCTTCTTTTGTTAAATCGTCATTTCTTTTATCTTCTTTAACATTTCCTGCGTCTTCTGTCTGACTCTCATCTTGTTTCTTATCTAGATCAGCTTCTTCTACCTCTACAGTTTCCTGTAAATTTGTCTCACACTGCTGCTCATTTTCTGCCGCATATGTTCTTGTATAAGACAATGGTGAAATCACCATAGAACCCGTCAGCATAAGCGCAAGCCATCTGCTCTTATTTTTCATTTCTTTTTTTCTCCTCATAAGTCATGAATTATAAAATGCGAAAAATGGATAGAATTATCCTGACTCGAATGAATGATTGCTGGTCACACGTAATGCGAACAGTAAGAATGATTCTTTCGGTACAATCAATTACTCGTGATCTGGAATCCTTATATTCCCCGCACCAGCGGCCGGCAGGTTTCCTGACTTACAGATCTTCTATACAGAACACCTTCCCGGTCTCCCAGTGGATGTGCAGATTCTCCACACTTATCTGTATAGGAGCGATCTTCTGAAATCTATTCGGCTCTGAAACAGTTGCCTTAAAACGATTTCTAAGAAGACCGCATTTCTGCTCACAGTGACGAGTTCGTACAGGTCTTACACCTGTTTCCCTTTTACCTGTTTCGATTAGGATATGTATTCAAATATCCCTGATCAAACAGCACCGAACGCTATTATTTCTGACTAACTATAACATTTCATTATATTGAAGTCAACTGGCAACGTCTGGTCAAAACAAAACTTAAATTGAAATAGGACTTCAGATTGCTCCAAAGTCCTTTTCTGTCTTATATGCCTGACAAATTATTTATAGTTCCTCTCCGTTTGTTCTGATTACATTCTGATACCAACAAAATGAATCTTTCTTTGAACGCGCAAGCGTTCCCGTTCCATCATCATATTTATCCACATAAATGAATCCATAGCGTTTTGCCATTTCGCCGGTAGATGCACTTACAAGATCTATACATCCCCATGGAGTATATCCTCTAAGATCAACTCCATCAGCCACAGCTTCTTTCATCTGTTCTATATGTTTTTTCAAATAATCAATACGATAGCTGTCATGAACACTTCCGTCTGCTTCTTTTACATCCTTTGCGCCAAGACCATTTTCTACTACCATAATCGGAATTTGATATCTGTCATAGATTTCATTTAATGTATATCGCAATCCTTTCGGATCAATCTGCCAGCCCCAATCACTTGCCTCTAAATAAGGATTCTTAAGTCCTGCCACAATATTTCCTTCTACTGCTTTAGCAATACCTGTTGCATTTCCGACACAGTTACTCATGTAGTAACTTAATGTATAAAAATCAACAACCCCCTCTTTTAACAGAACATCGTCATCAGGCTCTTTCTTGATCTGAATATCATTTTCTTCAAAGAAGCGTTCTGCATATGCCGGATACTCACCTCTCACCTGGATATCAGAACAGAACCAGTTTATCATGCGCATCTGTTTCTGTGCTTCAAGAATATCCTCTGGATGACAGGTGCTTGGATACATTGTAATAAAGCAGATCATATTTCCCATCTTAAATTGCGGATATTTCTCATGTGCCAATTTTACTGCTTTTGCACTTGCTACGAACTGATGATGCAATGCCTGATAACGAACTTGCGGCTCATCTTTTACTCCCATCATTGTTCCATAGTAGTCCTTGATTGTACCAAGCGACAACGTTGCCCCCATCACCATGGTACCTGCATTAATCTCATTAAATGTTAGCCAATATTTAACTTTATCCTGATATCTTTCAAAAACAGTCTCGCAGTATCTCACATAACAATCTATACATTCTCTACTTTCCCAACCATTATATTTTTCAACCAGACCATACGGCATCTCATAATGTGAAATGGTAACAAGTGGTTTAATACCATATTTCAAACATTCATCAAATACTGCATCATAAAACTCCAGCCCTTTTTCATTTGGTGTTTCCTCCAGTCCTGTCGGAAAAATTCTTGTCCATGCAATAGACATTCGGAAAGTTTTGAATCCCATTTCTGCAAATAATGCAATATCTTCTTTATAATGATGATAAAAATCTGTTGCCTCATGGCTGGGATATAATGTTCCTTCTTCAAACCCATCTGTGATTCGCTTTGGAATCGTATGTGTTCCATTTGTACATAAATCTGGAATAGCAACTCCTTTTCCATCTACATCCCATGCACCTTCATACTGATTTGCGGCTGTTGCTCCGCCCCATAAAAAATCTTTTCGAAAAGTCTTCATTCATTCTTCTCCTATTTATATCGTCTGCTCTATTCTTTCAAAAATAATGTATTAGCAATAAGAAAATACTCTTATTTTTAATAAATGAACTCCCTCAAAGGACATTGTTGTAATCTCATCTCCATTTAACCTACATTCTGAAATAAACATTCCATCTAAAAAATGTCCTTCATCTACACTTAAAAAATCTGTGTAAGGTACCTCTACCTTAGTCGACCTGATATCTAATCCACAATCTTTTACAATAACGAAAAATTCATTTTCCTCATGCTCTAGCACAAGGCATGCACCACTTCTTGTTTGCAGAAATCTGGATTCATAAAAAATATTGAAATCATAAGAAACAAATGACAGCACCTCATTTTTTCCATTCTCACTGATTGATGCCTGCAAATGTCTTGTACCATAAGCTTCCGCTAAAAGCGACATCATTCCATTTAATAATCCATTAATTTTTGTATATTCTTCTGCATTTTGCGGTGTCTTTAATAACTCATCATCCGTATCCATTCCAAACAATATTCCTTGCGTTGCTGTAAAAGGGAGACCAATATCTTCAAATCCAAATGGAGAATAACACATTCCATGATAATGTCCTATCACATATAATTCTCTGATTCCTGCATACGAATGCGTTGCACACTCCGCAATATAAAGAGGATTTCCTCCTTTTGTATAGCAATCACATGTTTTCAGGAATGTTTGGATATAAATATCCGGTCCGTAAATATCAATAGAAGGCGCTGCATGTTTCCATATAGGCATCAATTTCGCCACCGGTCCTCCCGTAGGGTATTTTCCTGGTTTTTGACCTTTATCAAGCCAACAATTTACTGTCATAGGAAGATCATATTCCTTCTTCCCCGCTTTTGCAACTGCTTCTACAAACCTTGCCGTATAATAGCACTGGAATACTTCATCTGCCATTTCCCCAAAAATTTCACTCCAACTTTTACCATAAAGCACTTCCTCTCTTCTTACAATGGTACTAGCAAGTTCAGGTGTGAGTTCTTCATAGGTTTCTTTTAAATATTCAAGAAATGGAGCCGGAACAGAAGAAGCAAACATTTTTTCTGCTCTTTCTCCATGTTCTCTTGCTTCTCCTAACAATCCTGTCTCATTTTCTACTTGCATCGTAATAACTGTATGCTCTATTCTATCGATACCACATATATGTTCCATTAATCTTGCAAATGCTGCCGCATCTGCTTTCTTTGTCTCCTCACAAAATGCTGAGAGTGTCGAATAATGTAATCCATGTACATTTTCTAAAATTTTGAAATTTTTTCCATTCTCCAACTGTGCACGTTCAAAACGCTTCAGATCTTGTTTCACCCACTCGGGTGCATAATAACACTGTGCATTTTTCCAAGAACCAAACCATAGAAATCCTATCTTCTTTCGATGCTCTCTTGCCTGAAAAATTATAGAATCAACAAGCGAAAAATCATATTTCCCTTCTTCTGGTTCTATAATCTCCCAATAAATTGGCAATAATACTGTATTCAAATTTAATTCATCAGCTCTTTCCCATATTCTTTCCATGAACTTCACATTTGAAGCACTAGAATTATGTGCTTCTCCTGCAATCATAATAAACGGAGCTTCATCTACTATAAGAACTTTTTGTCCATTCCTATCTTCAAGATAAGGTGCTTTCATCTCAATTTCTCACTTTCTTCCATTTATCTTATAAAAAAGCTATCGAAATCACAACTTCCCTCGCCACAAAACTCAAAGTATAATCCACATTTTCCACAGATTCGTTTCAGTTTTTCTTTTTTTCTATGCCAGTCTTTAGCAGGGGATATCTGGATTTCTGCAATCTGATTTTTTCTGGTTTCTTCTGTATAAATAAGGATTTTCCCTGTAAATTCGCCACGATAAGTGACTGCAATCTCCTGTTCTTCTCCTGTAAATTGCAAATATTTAAAACCACAGACAGATCCATCTTGCATATTATGAAGATAAGAATTTTGTACTGTTGAAACTTTATTTCTTCCTTCCAGCTAATCCTACATCTCCATTTGAAACGATTGTTCCCTGATATGAAAAAGGACCCATTGGATTCTCTGCTAATGCATAACATAGTTCATGGCCCTGTTCGCTGGAATACACCAGATAATATTTATTTTTTATCTTTCGGATGCTGGATGCTTCCAGAAATGTGTGTCCCTCATACGGAGTTCCAACTGACTGAAGTTTTCCTGGAACTGTTGCTATTGGAAGAGTCTTAATTGTCTTCATATCATTTTCCAGCTGAACTACAAATCCACCCATATATGCAGCTTCAGGAAATCCTTCTTTTCTTTTTTGTAATGCAAAACCATAATATAAGAAATTCCCTTCTTCTTCACTATAGATTGCAGGGTCAAACATTAATCCGTATCCTGATTCTGAAGTAAGTATTCTTCCATCTGAAAAACATACATCTCCATAATACTCATAATGACCAGCCGGTGTGGCGCACACTGCCACACCAAGCTTGTCCATTTTTGAAGTGAAATAATACAGATAATATCTTCCATCCGGTCCACATATAGCATCAGGAGCCAGAAGATTTCGGTTCTCCATCCGAAATGTACTCCCTCCCGGCAGATATGGGTTCCTTGTCTGTTTCATCTATCTCGCTTTTTCTTTTATGAATCTAACATTTTGTCATTATATCCAAAGAGATATGTTAAAATGATTCCACCAAAAAATCCAATTGCACTAACAACTGCTGCAATTTTTCCCATCATTGCGACAAATGCCGGGATTGTCAGAACGCAAGTGGAAATCAGTGCTGTCACCATTCCACCAGATGTTGCGATCAACACTCCTCCAATCGCATCTAAAAGACATACAATTACAAACGGTCTTTTAAACTTTAACACAACTCCATAAATTGCCGGCTCCGTTACTCCTGCCACAAATGCGGAAATTCCTGTAGATACCGCTGTCTGTTTCAGTTCTGGATTCTTAGTCTTTAGGAATACACCAAACGCACATCCCGCCAATGCGAAGTTTGTCGCTAATGTAATTGCCAAAATTGGATCTGCACCGATCGTAGCAAAGTTATTCATACTAAGTGGTACAAGCCCCCAATGTAAACCAAAGATCAGCATGATCGGATATAATGCTCCAAATACAAATCCTGCAACAGGTGGACAAGTATCAAGTAACCAACCAATTCCATCTGCAAGTCCCATTGCAACGATATTTGTAACTGGCCCAATTACGAGAAATGTTAACAATGCAGTCATAACAAGGCTCAAAAGCGGAACAAAGATTCCACGAATTACTTGTGGGAATAAAGGTTTGATCAGTTTTTCAAACTTCGCCTGGACAAACACTGCTACAACAATTGGAATGACAGAACAAGGATAACTAATCAATGTCACCGGGATTCCAAAGAAACTTACTGCTTCCCCTGCACTGTACAATGTACTGATATTCGGATATACAAGTGCCGCTGCTACTGCCATCGCTACGAAAGGCTCTGCTTTAAACTTCTTTGCGGCTGTATATGCAAGGAAAATTGGCAGGAAATTAAATACGCCATCTGCCATAGCATATAAAAGCTGATATGTTGTTCCTGCTGTATCCAACCAGCCAACTGTTGTAAAGACGACAAGAAATCCTTTTAACAATCCTGCTGCCATAAATGCACCCATAAATGGAAGGAAGATTGCTGAAATCACATCAATTGCTATCGTCAGAATACTCTTCTTGGCTGTTCCTCCATCCTCATCCGCTTCACCTGTCAGATTAATATTCGTCACCTTTCCGATCTCATCGTAAACATCTCCAACATCTGTTCCGATAACAACCTGATACTGTCCTGCTGCAACCATAACCTGAATAACACCTTCTGCCTTTTTCAGTGCTTCCAGATTTACTTTCTTTTCATCTTTTACTATAAAACGAAGACGTGTCATACAATGTGCCAGTGATTTTACATTTTCTTCACCACCGATCTCACGGACAATGTCTATTGCCATCTTATTATAATTTTTAGCCATGAGTTTCTCTCCTTCTAATAACTTTTAGATTTCAAATCAACCGGATTGTTTCAGAATTGTGCACCATCCTGACTTCTTCCTGCAATCATTTCTGTTCTGAAAACATTTCTCCCCACCACCATGAACTATGTCGTGTTTCTCTTATGGAGTTCTTTCGTATATCTGAAAAAGGCTTTTTGATATACAAAAAAAGACCCAGAATATACTTTGGACTAATGTATAAGTCCTCTGCTATCTCTGCGTCTTGCTGAACTGAATCATAACAAACTGATCTGCATGTGTAATTGATTTCTGCATCTACTTTAGCAAACTATCGTGTGTTTGTCTAGCTTGCAGAATCACCAATATTTTCCACTAAAAATTATTACTTTTTCACAATGGACAAATCTTCTTTCACTGTCTACAATGGATTTATAAGCGATTGTTACTGTTGAATCAGGCAAGTCGGTTTTATGTTATAATAAGTTCATGAGACAGATATTTTATTATCGGCATCTCAATACACTTTTATACCATAAGATCGGCTTTTATTTTTTTACAAAACAATCAATACAAAGGAGATATCTAATATGCAGATCACCCGTGTTCTTAATACGAATGCTGTCTTATCAGCAGATTCTGACAGCAATGAAATCGTCCTTCTCGGCCGCGGGATTGGATTCAAAGCCCGCCCCGGAGACAACGTGGATGAAACTAAAATTGAAAAACGTTTTACGTTAAATGACAAGAAACAGTTAAGCCGTTTTCGGGAACTTTTAGAACAGATTCCTTCTGAATACATTTTTGTAGCAGAACAGGCAATTTCATTTGCCAAACGCTTCTACAATCTGCAGCTGAATGAATCTATCCATATTTCTCTTGCAGATCATCTTCACAGTGCTGTAGAGAATGCAAAGCTTGGAATTCAGATCCCAAACTCCCTTCTTTTAGATATTAAACAGTATTATCCAAGAGAATATGAGATTGGACAACAGACCATCACTTTTGTAGATGACAGACTTCACATTAAACTTCCAGAAGATGAGTGGGGCTTTGTCGCCATGCATTTTGTCAATGCACAATACGGAAAAGAAAATACTAATGTCAAAAAAATCATTACATTTGTAAGAGATGTAAATAATTTTATTTTAAACGAGCTTGATATTAAACCTGATGAAGATTCCTTGTTTTATCACCGCTATATGACACACCTGAATTTCTTTGCACAGCGAGTTGCCGGCGGCGTTCATTATTCTGATGACAATGATATTGAACTGTCATTATTAAAAAAACACTATCGCGAAGAATACAAGGTAAGCTGTGATGTTGCAAATTACATTAAGAAAAACTATCATTTTAAACCTAACAAAGATGAAATCATGTATCTCACAATTCACCTGGCGCATATTACACGCCACGCAGTTTAACAGTTTCATTTTAATTTAAAATCAGGAGGACTCAGACTATGGGATTTTTAACAAAACTTTTTTCTGGAAAATCAGAGGGAAATACAAAGTCAGAAGAAATCAAAACTACTAACTCACAACCAAATACAATCTATGCACCATTTAAAGGCACTGTCATTCCATTAGAGCAGATTAACGATGGTGTGTTTTCCAGCGGTGTACTCGGTCAGGGAATTGGAATGTACCCAGAGAAAGAAACTGTCTATGCACCTTTCGATGGAAAAATCACTCAGGTAATTGACACAAAACATGCTATCGGTATCTTAAGTAATGACAATATCGAATTATTGATTCACGTTGGGATGGATACTGTTGCAATGAAGGGAAAAGGATTTAAACTGTTTGTTTCAGAAGGTGATACTGTATCCTGTGGACAGAAATTAATGACCTTTTCTAAATCAGAGATTGCTGCTGCCGGATATCCGGATACAACTGCAATTATTATAACAAACTTCGATGATTTCAATAAGGTTTCTACTCTTATTGAGGGACCTGTAGAAAAAGGGACCGCCGTACTGATTACAGAATAATGCAAAGGAGAACGTTATGACAGAACAACAATTACTAGACTTATTTCATCAAATGACTTTAGAAGAAAAGATTGGACAGCTTGTCCAGTTGGATGGCGGATGTTTCGGTACTGATGCTATGGCTGTCGGACCAAGAGAAAAGCTTGGTGTCACAGAAGAAACCGTACGCAACTGTGGAAGCGTATTAAATGTTCTTGGTGCTGAAAAGGTTCATGAAATCCAAGATCATTTTCTTGCTGAAAATCGTTTAAAAATACCGCTCCTCTTCATGGCAGATGTAATTTACGGATACCAGACTGTTTTCCCGATTCCTCTTGGTCTTGGATCCACCTGGAACCCGAACCTGATTCGTGAAGATTATACACTGATTGCAGAAGAAGCCTGCAGTGATGGTGATATGGTTACCTTCAGCCCACCTGCTGATCTAATTCGTGATGCAAGATGGGGACGTTGTCTTGAAATGCCGGGAGAAGATCCTGTTCTGATCTCTCATTTTTCTAAAGCAATGGTAGAAGGTTTCCAGAACACATGGGAAAAGGGAAAAAGTGTTGCCTCCTGTCTGAAACATTTTGCCGGATACGGTGCCCCGGAAGCCGGACGCGAGTATAACACCGTTGATATGAGTAAACGCCGTTTCCTTCAGGATTTTCTTCCTGGTTATAAATCTGCTGTAGATGCAGGATGTGAACTGGTTATGACTTCCTTTAATACCGTAGATGAAATTCCTGCTACTGCCAATAAATGGCTGATGGATGATATTTTACGAAAAGAATGGGGATTTAATGGAGTAATCATTACAGATTATGCAGCAATCTCCGAATTAAAGGCTCACGGAGTTGCTGCTGATGATGCTGAAGCTGCAAAACTTGCAATAAATGCAACTGTAGATATTGATATGAAGACATCTTGCTATGCAAATAATCTTGCGGATCTTGTTGCCCATCACGAAATTGATGAGGCACAGATTGATGCTGCCTGTTATCGAATCCTTACGCTGAAAAATAAACTTGGACTTTTCGAAGACCCATACTATGGATGTAGTGTAGAAAAACGTGATTCCGTTATCTGCAGTCCTGAAAAAATCAGTGCTGCCCGTAAAACCGCCAACCGTTCTATGGTTCTTCTTAAAAATGATGATATTCTTCCGCTGAAAAGAAATAAACAGAAGATTGCTCTGATCGGACCTTACGCTGACAGTCTGGATATTGTCGGCATGTGGGCTGTTCACGCTGATCACAAACATTCAATTACAATAAAACAGGCGATGGAAAATGTTCTCGATAATGAATACTTTACTTTTACCAAAGGCTGTGATTTCCTTGATGATTATAGTTCGTTAGGCGAGTTCGGATTCATCCCTGCGATTGCCAATGGAAAACTCACTCCTGAACAGGCTGTCATAGAACATGAGAACGCTCTTACTCTGGCAAAAGAAGCTGATGTTGTCGTACTGGCTATGGGAGAACATATGCTGCAAAGTGGTGAGTCCGGTTCAAGAACCGATATCACACTTCCAGAACCACAGAAACAACTTCTACACGAGATTAAGGCTCTTGACAAAAAAATTGTTCTTGTATTGTTCAACGGAAGACCTCTTGCATTAACTGATATCATTGAAGATTGTGACGCTGTTTTGGAAGCATGGTTCCCGGGCACAGCCGGTGGACTTTCCATCTGTGACTGCCTCTTTGGTGACTACAATCCTTCTGGAAGACTGACTGTAAGTTTCCCTTATCACGTTGGTCAGGAACCATTGTATTATTCTCAGTTTGCAACTGGAAGACCTGCAAATGGGAGCACGCATAGCGGACGCTTTGTCTCGCGTTATCTTGACTGCCCGAATGAAGCACTTTTTCCTTTCGGATATGGTTTATCCTATCATAAGGCAGAATATTCTAATCTTACACTTAGCCAGACAAAGATTTCAAAATCCGCTGATGATTCCATACAGGTATCCATCACAGTAACAAACACCAGTGGAACTTCCGGAACTGAAACTGTTCAATTATATCTCAGAGACTTAGTTGGAAGCGTTGTAAGACCAATTCTTGAGCTGAAAGACTTCAAACAAATTTACTTAGGTGCTCATGAAACAAAAAAAATCACCTTTACAATTACTGAGGAAATGCTTCGCTTTTACACAAAAGATTATACTTATCAGAGCGAACCGGGCAATTTCAAAGTATTTGTCGGACCGAATAGTGCTGAATTACTGGAAGCAGATTTTTCACTGACTATCTAGCAATCTTTTATTTAGATAGCCACATAATTGAACACAAAAGATGGATGAAAGTATGTATCGTATATAATACCATGGCTCTCATCCATTTTTTCTTCATTATTCCGCCTTCACGGCCCAGCGCATCTTCGTAGATCTTGCTCTTCCGTTCTGCGCGCATTCCTGTGCTGACGGACGTACCACATCTCTTGCATATTCGGAATAGATTCCTTCTTTATATCCTGCTTTGAGTGCTTTCTTTACAAGCTTGTCCTCTCCGGAATGGAATGTGAGAATTGCCACTCTTCCACCCGGTTTCAACGCTCCCGGAAGCTTCTCCATGAATTCATACAGCACTTCGAA
>OGYK01001913.1_pt1 | contig 14393 bp, 15 predicted proteins | sample 1576501 | NCBI WGS metagenome assembly OGYK01 (sample SAMEA3541530, study PRJEB24748) | human gut metagenome | biome: human gut; feature: human-associated habitat; material: faeces | place: China | collected 2012
GGTTCATAGATTGGCACTAACTGTTGGGTTATTGCCTGTTGAAGTGTACGGTCTACCACTGTTGGTATGCCAAGCTTTCGCACACCACCATCTGGTTTGGGAATCGTGGCTCGTCTTACTGGAGACGGAGTATACTTCCCACGGTATATGCGGTCAGTTAACTCTTGTTGATGTTCCTTTAGATATAGAAGAGCCTCCTCAATGGTCATGCCATCAATTCCTGGCGCTCCCTTGTTTACCTTAACTCTCTTATACGCTCTGTTAAAGTTATCTTTATACAGTATCGCTTCTAAAAGTCTCGGCTGTGCACTGTCTCTTTCTTTCCATATCCGATTGAATGACCTAGACGCTTTCACATACCCTTCATGTTCCGCATTATCTCTTTGCGAACAGCCATTGTTTTCAATGTTTTCTGCCATAGACGGTCATTCCTCCTTTCTCGGTCATACTCAAGACTCCTACTGATTCGGTCCTTCACCTCTCGGCTACTATGACCTCTGCTGACTTCTATGCGTTCAGCATTGCTTTATGCAATGGTTACCTCTTTCAAGGCGTACCGCACAGACCTCCCTAGGTATCACACGTTTCTTCCTCTCCATCCGTCTGCCTCATTTATCATGCATGATTCCGTGTAGTTATTGGGCTTCGATTTGGCGTGCAACCTTACCCTCATGCATAACCTCATATAAGATTTCTGTCCGTCAGACCAGAGATTTGCCCGTAAGTTAGTATTTTTTTTCCTCACATCCGGCTTCCTTCAGATTCCACCTCACGATGGACACCCTTGCCTTCGGCTATATCCTTCCCACTACCGGGTGGATTCGGGACTTTAACCCGTTAGAAACGTGCGCCGCTAGGCGCACAAGTCAAAAGACAGCGAACAGTTTTGATTCTGTTCCCTGTCTTTTTCATTTCATAATTTCTCATTCCCCATCCACAACTTTTCGTTCTGAATTGGCAAATTTCGTGTACTGCGGAAGCCATGTAAGCGTTACGGTTCCAATCGGACCGTTTCTCTGTTTGGCAATAATGATCTCTGCCTCATTGACATGCTCCGTATCCTTATTATAATAATCATCTCGATAAATGAACATAACCACGTCGGCATCCTGCTCGATTGCGCCGGACTCACGCAGATCAGAAAGCATCGGTCTGTGATCTGGTCTCTGCTCAACCGCACGGCTCAGCTGTGACAGCGCAATGACCGGTACACTCAATTCTCGGGCAAGCGCTTTTAAGGAACGGGAAATATCGGAAATTTCCTGCTGACGGGACTCATTACGCCCACCAACACTTCCGCTCATCAACTGCAGGTAGTCGATGATGATCAGCTCAAGATTATGTTCCATTTTATATTTTCTGCATTTGGAACGCATTTCCGAAATCGAAATACCCGGTGTATCATCAATGATCAGGTTCGATCTTCCAATTGTTCCGGCACCTTCGATCAGCTTTTCCCAGTCGGAATCCTTCAGATTACCGGTTCTCAAAAGCTGTGCATCTACATAGGATTCCAGCGAGAACAGACGGTTTACCAGCTGTTCTTTTGACATTTCCAGACTGAATATGGCAACTGTACGGTTCTGTTTAAACGCCACATGCTGCGCAATGTTCAGTACAAACGCCGTCTTACCCATAGAAGGACGGGCTGCGACCAGAATCAGATCGGATGGCTGCAGACCGGATGTCTTGTAATCCAGGTCGATAAATCCAGTCGGAATTCCTGTAACAGTTCCCTTACTCTTAGATGCTTTCTCAATTTTCTCAAGGGCATTTAATACCACCTGTTTGATCGGCACGTATTCACCGTTTCCTCCACGGTTCTGCACCAGCTCAAAAACCTGCTTCTCTGTCCTTTCAAGGATCGCCTCCAGCGGCTCCTGTCCCTGATAGCATTCATCCGCAATCGCTTCATTCATCTTGATCAGACGTCTCAACGTTGCTTTTTCAGAGACGATCTCAGCATAATACTTTACATTTGCCGAGGTTGGAACTGCTGTTACCAGATCCCGGACAAATTCAAGACTACTGATCTCTTCCGGAACAGCTTTTTCACGCAGACGGTTCTGCAGTGTAATCAGGTCAACGGGTTTTCCCTCATTAAAAAGTTCTACCACTGAATCGAAAATTACACCATATGCCTTTTGATAAAAGTCGTCTCCACAAATGATCTCGGCAGCTACTGTAATCGCATCCCGGTCCATCAGTATCGCTCCAACAACAGACTGCTCTGCCTCTATGCTGTGTGGCGGTACTCTCTTAATGAGTGCTTCATCCATGTCTCAGATCCTCCTAAGCTTCCCCAACGTGCACTTTTAATTCAGCAGTCACTTTCTGGTGAAGTCTGACCGGTACAAGATGCATTCCAGGTGTACGGATTGCTTCTTTGATCTGGATCTTTTTCTTATCAAGATCATATCCAAGCTGTTCTTTTACTGCAATTGCAATTTCCTTTGAAGACACAGAACCGAATGTTCTTCCGCCTTCCCCGGTCTTGATCTTGAGTTCTACTTTTGCTACCTCTAATTTCTTTGCAAGTTCCTGCGCTGCTTCCAGATGCTCCTGTGCAACCTTTTCTTCATTCTGTTTCTGAAGCTTTAAGTCATTTAAATTCTTTCCATTTGCTTCCAGTCCAAGGTTTTTTTTGAAAATGAAGTTTCTTGCATATCCGTCACTTACATTTACAACCTCACCTTTTTTTCCAAGGGATTTTACATCTTCCAATAAAATAACTTTCATCTTAAATATCTCCTTCTTCTATCATAATATCGATTGTCTTTTTCAGAGTTTCAATCGCTCTTTCCATATCGGAATATGGAAACTGGGCACCGGCAGTGTTGATATGACCGCCTCCGCCGAGCCGCTCCATAATGATCTGTACATTGATCTCATCAATGGAACGTGCACTGATGTAAATCTTACCATTATATTCAGTCAGTACAAAAGAAGCCTTGATCTCCTCAATATTGAGAAGCTCATTTGACGCCTGTGCTCCGATAATAGTGGGACTTTCAATTCCCAGATGTTCGCCTCGCGCGATCGCAAATACATCCCGATATACCTCAGCACTGCTGATTACTGCAGCTTTTGCCCGGTAAGATGCCATATCATCACGGAGGAGTTTTCTTACATAAGTAACATCTGCGCCACATCTTCTCAGGTACGCAGCTGCCTCAAAGGTCCGGACTCCTGTTCTGGACATGAAATTGTTGGTATCAACCAGAATACCTGCATACATACTGTTCGCTTCCATGGAATTCAAACGCAGATCATCGCCGATATACTGAAGAACCTCTGCTACCATCTCACACGCCGAGGAAGCATATGGCTCAATATACGACAGAACCGCATTCTCAATCACTTCATCACTCTGTCTGTGGTGATCCAGAACTGCAATCGTCTTCGTCAGACGAAGCAGGCGTTCACATTCTGTCATCTTTGGCTTATTAGTATCAACAACAACTACCATTGCATTGTCATCTGCCAGTTCCTCCGCCTCATGGGAAGTCACAAACAGATCATCCGGATACTTCGGATCATCAGTAAATGCTTCATAAAGCGGTCTGAGTGTCACAGAAATATCGTTCAGGACAATATTGACTTTCTTTTTCATCGCACTTGCTGCCCGGTAAATACCGATTGCCGCACCAAATGAATCCACATCTGCCATCTTATGTCCCATTACGATCACACGCTCTTTTCCGGTGATAAACTCCCGGAGTGCTTCTGCTTTTACTCTTGCTTTTACTCGGGTATTCTTAGAAGTCTGCTCACGCTTTCCGCCATAATAGCTGATTCCCTTGTTATTCTTCACAACTACCTGATCTCCGCCTCTTGCAAGTGCAAGATCGATCGCTATACGGGCATAATTATATCCTGCAGCATAGGTATCTGTACTGAGTCCAAGCCCAATACTTAGTGTAACCGGAATCTGATTGCCGATACTGACTCCTTTTACCTCATCAAGTAAAGAAAAACGGTCTTTTTCCATTCGATTGAAGCTTTCTTTTTTAATTACAACAAAATATTTGTCTTTCTCAAGCTTCTTCACAATACCGGAAAAATCCGCAATATACTGGTTGATCTTACGGTCGATCAATGCCACCAGAAGAGACTGCCTTACTTCCTCGACACTTTCCATGACCTCTTCATAGTTATCAATGTAAACCAGTCCGGCCACCAGCCGCTGCTCTTCATTCGCCCGGATATACCGGTTCAGCTCTGTCACATCCTGAAGATGTATCGCAATAAAATATTCCTTTTCCTCCGGTATCTCCAGAAGCTGCTCTGTCTCACTGAAACCTTCGACCGATACGCACTGGATCTCAGCCTGATAATCTCTGTCAAGATAATTGAATTCCAGGCTTACCGATTCATTGTCTTCCTTTGGAAATACGCCCCGGTTTAGCTCCGGAATATATTTACTCAGATAGGTATCCTTCCGGATAGTCGTCCCAAGGACTTCCCGGAACTGTGTGTTCGTCCAGATGATTTTTCCATCATCCAGTAAAATCGCATACGGAATCGAAAGTTCCTTCAGAAGTGTATTCTGGACAATTCCGTACTGCGCTGCAAACTCTACCATGTCTGCCAGAATCAGAGACTTGTTGTAAAAATACATAATGCCAATGACGACTGCATAAACCAGCACAAACGCACTCATAAGCAGCCCGGCCTTTCGATCCATCCTGAAGATCCAGATATTCATCAGGATAAGGAAAAGAATCATAATTCCCGGCCATTGCATATACAATTTCAGTTGTCCCTTTAACTTTATATCCTTTTTCATCTTTCAGCCCTCTTAAAACCTATAGATATTTGTATTATATCACCTTTCCGGATATTAGGGAACTAAAAAATGTGCCAGGGCAACGTTCACCCTGACACATTTTTCTTTCTTTTTTTAAGCTTCGTATCCATTCGGATTCATTGTCTGCCATCTCCATGAATCCTCACACATCTTGTCGATTCCGCGTTCTGCAACCCATCCGAGCTCGTTCTTTGCTTTTTCTGCATTACAGTAGCATGTTGCGATATCTCCGGCTCTTCTTGGCTTAATCTGGTAAGGGATCTCTTTTCCACATGCTTTTTCAAATGCATGCAATACATCCAGTACTGAATATCCTACTCCGGTTCCAAGATTGTAAATGCTTACGCCTGATTTTTCCTGGATCTTCTTCAGCGCCTTTACGTGTCCAATTGCAAGGTCAACTACATGAATGTAGTCTCTCACACCTGTTCCGTCCGGTGTATCATAATCATCACCAAATACACCCAGGCATTCCAGCTTACCGATCGCAACCTGTGCAATATATGGAAGCAGGTTGTTCGGGATACCCTTCGGATCTTCTCCCATCAGTCCGCTCTCATGTGCACCGATCGGATTGAAGTAACGAAGAAGGACAACATTCCACTCCGGATCTGCCTTATGCAGGTCTGTCAGGATCTGCTCAAGCATCCATTTTGTCCATCCATAAGGATTCGTACAGGTTCCCTTCGGGCATTCTTCTGTAATCGGGATAAATGCCGGATCACCATATACCGTTGCTGAAGAACTGAAGATGATGTTCTTCACATTATGGTTACGCATAACATCACAAAGTGTAAGTGTACCTGCAATATTGTTCTGATAATATTCAAGTGGCTTTGCAACAGATTCTCCGACTGCTTTAAGTCCTGCGAAATGAATGACACATTCTACACTTTCTTTGTCAAAAATCTGATCCAATGCTTCTTTATCTCTGATATCTGCTTTATAAAATGTAACGTTCTTACCGGTGATCTTCTCTACACGTCTGATTGCTTCTTCAGAAGCATTGCAAAGATTATCTACTACAATAACTTCATATCCTGCATTCAGCATCTCTACACATGTGTGACTGCCGATAAATCCGGCTCCGCCTGTTACTAAAATTGCCATGATTTTTTCCTCCTGAAATTAGAATCATTTACTTTTCTTTACACACTATAGCACACATCCTGCCTATATGGAAGTGTTTTTACTAAATTATTTATATTTTTTAGTAAATTAAATGAACTATTTACTAAATTTTAACAAATTTCTACTCTTCCCAGAGATTTTCCGGATAAAGACCTTCTTTTTTCAGATTGCGGATCGCTTCTACGACAACCGGTTTGTCTTCTTTATAAGTTATGCCGTACCATTTATCTGCCGACGGAAGAACCGCTGCTGTTGCGCGGTCTGCCTCCAGAAGATTGCTTACGACTGCCGGCAGGAAATATTCACACTTCATCGGATTTTCAGTAAGTCCTTTCTTCAGGAACTGTGGAAATTCTGCTTTCAGCTCGTCCAGTATGCTTCTCGTAAATCCCCACATATTCATGGAAACCAGTGTATCCTCTGGTAAATTTTCCCAGGTTTCTCCATCATTTTCAGTAAATGCAATCTTACCGTCACGCTTCTCAATGCGGGTTCTTTCGGTAATATTTACCAGTTCCCCCTCTTCATTGGTCGTACAGATTCCTCTTGCCACATGACCATTGTCTGTTACTGTATTCTTCAGAAGATATCCAACCATCGCATAACGATACTTATCATCATCCTCATGCTCAGACAGATAATTATAAATTGCTTCAAACGCATGTCTTCCATAATAATCATCTGCATTGATAACAGCAAATGGCCCGTCGATCTCATCAATGCAGCTGAGGACTGCATGTCCGGTTCCCCACGGTTTCACTCTGCCTTCCGGAACTTCAAAACCTTCCGGAATGTTGTTGATATCCTGAAATACATAAGAAACCTCCATATATTTTGCCATACGTTTTCCTACTGCTTCTCTGAAACTGTCTTCATTTTCTTTCTTTATAATAAAAATAACCTTCTCAAATCCGGCTCTTTTTGCATCAAACAGGGAAAAATCCATAATGATGTGTCCCTCTTTATCAACTGGATCGATCTGTTTAAGTCCGCCATAACGGCTTCCCATTCCTGCTGCCATAATTACTAAAACTGGTTTTTTCATAATTGATTCTCCAATTCTTTTTTAGATTTCAAAACTTTCTCTTTCTTATTCTAACCCCAAATGACTCCTTTTTCAATCGTCTGTCAGACAGAAAAACAGTAAAAAACAGGACTTCCAAAATGGAAATCCTGTTCTGATCATATTCGATTAATCCTGAACGTATGGCATTAAAGCGATATGTCTTGCTCTCTTGATTGCTACTGTAAGAGCTCTCTGATGTTTTGCACAGTTTCCTGTGATTCTTCTCGGAAGGATTTTTCCTCTCTCAGAGATGTATCTCTTTAATTTATTTGTATCCTTGTAATCAATCACATTGTCTTTTCCACAGAATACACAAACTTTTTTTCTTCTGCGTCCGCCTCTTCTCTTCATTGGAGAATCCGGTCTGTTTCCTTTTTCGAATGCCATTGTACACATCTCCTTTCAACCTTAATTAAACGGTAACTCCTCATCAATTCCGTCTGGAATGTTCATGAAACCGTCACCTGCATCAGCGCTTGGCGCCGGTGCCGGGGCTGCCTGATAAGACTGTGTATTAGCACTGCTAGCATTCTTACTTTCTGCGAATTCCTGTTCCTCAACAACAACTTCTGTTGTATAGACCTTTACACCATCCCTGTTGGTATAGCTTCCGGTCTGGATTCTTCCGCAAACCACTACGCGCATTCCCTGACGGAAATAACGTTCTGTAAATTCAGCACTCTTTCCGAACACAACACAGTTAATAAAATCTGCGGTCTGTTCTCCGTCACGCTTGAATCTGCGGTCTACAGCTAATGTATATCTTGCAATAGCGAGAGCGTTCTCACCTTGTGAATATCTCACTTCAGGATCTCTTGTCAGACGTCCCATTAAAACTACTTTATTCATACGTTGCCTCTTTCTAAGCTTCCTGTTTCACGCATAAATATCTGATTACACCATCCATGATACGAATTCTTTCTTCGATTTCGCCTGGTGTTGTTGTTTCAGATTCAAAGTGAATGAAGTAGTAGTAAGCTTCTTTCATCTTCTGGATTTCGTAAGCTAATCTCTTCTTTCCCCATTCGTCAACGTCAGTAATGTTACCACCGAAACGTGTAACAAGTGCTTTCACCTTTTCGATTACTTCTGCTCTGGCGTCGTCTTCGAGTTTTGCGCTGACAACAACTGCTAATTCATATTTGCTCATGTCCTGCACCTCCTTATGGTCTTTTGGCTCCCGGATCCGCCGGGAACAAGGATAAATAATATATCACAAGTTGGTATGATATCATAATTCAGGCTTTGTTTCAAGCCTTTTTTCTTATTTCTTTTGTATTTTTTTCAACCAGTCTGCGCGGTACCATTACCTGGTGTCCGCATCCCTGACATTTCAGACGAAAATCCGCCCCTACTCTCAGGATCTCCCACTCTGAGCTTCCGCACGGATGCGGTTTTTTCATCCGGATCACATCTCCGACTTCAAATTTTGCTTCTGCTGCCATCTCTTTACTCCTCTTTTATTCTCCTGCCGGCTGTACATTTACCCTGACACCGTGTACGATCGTTCTGTCATCATTTCCCTCCCGTGTACAGGTGGACAACGTCACGATCTTTGAATCATTTCCCACTTCCACACCTGTATCATACAAAGAAGACGCCTTCGTTGCTTCAAGGAAGGATGCAAACGCCGCATCATCTGCGAACTGATATGTATAGCCTTCGGAAGTATCTTTTACCACTCCAACAGAATAAATCTGATAAGTAGCCACATTGCCATCCGGTGTATAAATATAGAAGGAAGGGTATTTTTCCCAGAAACTTTTTTCGTGATACTGCTCCAGCTCATTAAACATCGTTCCATTATACATATAATGTCCGTAAATGATCGTGTTTCTGTCATTAAAATCCGCATGATTATAAGCATTTACAAAAATCGTTCCTACGGTATTGTCATATCCTTTGAATGTCTTACTCAGATATTCCGAATTATCACTTCCCTGCACAACCGGATAATTGATCACCGCCGGTTCATCAAAACGAATCCATGCAACCACATCCGGATTGATCTGTCTGAGTGCATCGAAATCCACGGAAAATCTGCTTCCATCCTGATCGTCCGTCCCGTTCTCCTGTTCCCCCTTATCTTCCGTAACCGCAAGCTTTACCAGATCATCATACTCACTTTCCCCTTTGTGATATCCGTTAAAGATTTTATACAGCTGAAAGGCAGAAAATGCAAACACACAGATTGCAACGATCAAAATGACCGTACTGATGATTCCACCTTTTTTCTTGCGCCGGTCACGCCTGGAATGCTTTTCATCCCGGCCATGTTCTTTCCGTCCCATAATTTCCTCCTCTGCTTTTTATATATGATGTTCCCGGATTGCTCCATTGCCATGCAATCCCAGAAGTCCTATTTTCTTCCATATTTTCACGATATCAGCAGTATAACATACTTTTTAGAGTTTTTTAATAGAGAGTTTATTGATTTTTGTGTGGGCAGGCGTACAATGTAAACTATCGTATAGTATCATATTCTATAAATAAAAAAGATTGGATGAACATTATGAAAGAAAAACTGATGCGTTTTATGTATGGAAGGTACGGAGTAGATACCTTCGGCAAATTTCTCTTATGGAGCGGCGTAATTCTGATGCTGATCACAAGCATCTTCCATTTTCGTATTTTTTATGTAATTGGGTGGGCATTCGTGATATACTCTTACTATCGCATGTTTTCACGTCAGACCTACAAGCGTGCACTGGAAAACCAGAAATTTCTCCAGCACACTTCAAAGATCCGTGGATTTTTTGCAAAACAGAAGTATATGGCAGCGCAGCGCAAGACACACCACATTTACAAGTGTCCAAACTGCAAACAGAAGATCCGTGTCCCAAAAGGAAAAGGTAAAATTGAGATCCGCTGTCCAAAATGCCAGACTACTTTTATCAAAAAAAGCTAACGATCAGGAGAATAATCAATTATGCAGGATCCTTACTCAATACTCGGCGTTTCACGGGATGCTTCCGACGAGGAGATCAAGAAAGCCTACCGCAAATTAAGCCGTATTTATCATCCGGATGCCAATATCAACAATCCAAATAAAGATCAGGCAGAAGCCAAATTCAAAGAAATCCAGCAGGCTTACCAGCAGATCATGAAAGAAAAAGAAATGGGTGCTTCCGGATATACCGGAACAGGCTCCGGAGGTTATGGTGATGCCGGAAGCGGATACGGAGGTTTTGGCGGTTTTGGTCCATTTGGCGGTTTCTACGGTCAGTATACCAATCAGAATCAGCAGACAACCGAGACAGAAGAAGATATTCATCTGCGTGCCGCCGCCAATTATCTGAACAGTGGCCATTATAAAGAAGCTTTAAATGTCCTTTCAGGGATCAAAGACCGTTCTGCCAGATGGTACTATTACAGCTCTATCGCCAATTCCGGCATGGGCAATAATGTCCTTGCCCTGGAGCACGCCAAAGAAGCACTTCGTCTGGAGCCGTCCAACTATCAATATCAGTCCCTTGTCAGCCGTCTTGAAAATGGCGGGAGCTGGTATCGTACACAACAGACAATGTATGGCGGCACACCAACGATCAACAATGATTTCTGCGTGAAGCTCTGCATTGCCAACATCATGTGCAATCTCTGCTGTGGCGGCGGTGGATTCTTCTGCGGTTCTCCTTATACATACCACTAAATGACAGGAGGAAATACTATATGTTAGATTATCTTGTTGTCTATGACAGTGAGACAGGAAATACAAAAAAAATAGCAACAGAAATTTTTGCATCCCTTCCGGGGATGTCCAAAGATCTGATAAATCTTCATGAACGTACCGATTTCCCAGAAGCCAAAATTTATTTTGTTGGTTTCTGTGTTCACCGCGGAACCTGCCGCCTCGAGATTGGCAACTTCCTTTCCGGTCTGTCGGACAAATCCGTTGCTCTCTTTGGAACCTGCGGTGCCGGGAACAGCCCGGAATACTACAAAAAGATCGCATCCAGTGTCCGGATCTGGCTTGAAGACGACAATCGTTATCTTGGTTCTTTTATCTGCCAGGGGAAAATGCCACTTGCTGTCCGTCAAAAATATGAATCCTTGCTGAATACACCAGAAGATTGCGATTGCCAGCAAATCCGCCGGCAATTACAGAATTTTGACGAAGCAATGATTCATCCGACACGCACAGATCTTGAAAATGCGGCTCTTTTTGCTACCGAATGTATAGAAAAAGTTAAGTCTATGTAAAAAAAGTGTAAAAAAATATCGTTTCAGTCTACCTATGGAAACTTTCTTGTTATATAATAAGGGTGTCGTATAGCGTCACTTTATGTGATCTGCATGCAGACTTTTCATATTTAAAGTAGCTGTACGATATTTTTTTTGCGACAAAATGTAAACTAATGCTTAAAGAAAAGGAAAACAAAATTATGGGAATTACAATGGTTTTGTCATTACTCAGTGGGGTAGCCCTGTTTTTATACGGTATGTCACTGATGGGCGACAGTCTGAAAAAAGTTGCCGGCAATAAGCTTGAACTGATTTTATACAGGCTGACCAACACTCCTCTGAAAGGACTTCTGCTGGGTACTGTCGTAACCGCTATCATTCAGTCATCCTCTGCAACGACAGTTATGGTAGTCGGATTTGTAAACTCTGGTATGATGAAGGTCGCACAGGCAATTGGTATCATCATGGGTGCCAACATCGGAACCAGTATCACCGGATGGATCTTATGTCTCTCCTACATTGATGGTTCCAGCGGAATCGCGCAGCTTTTATCAACCGCTACAATTTCTGCAATCGTAGCAATCATCGGAATTATTTTCCGTACATTCATCAAGAAAAAACCGTATTCTGATATCGGTGACATCATGCTTGGCTTTGCGATCCTGATGATCGGGATGCAGACCATGAGCGGTGCCGTCTCTCCTCTGAAAGAGAATCCGCATTTCGTCAGACTTCTGACCATGTTCACGAATCCATTTATGGGAATCCTTGTCGGGATCGTATTTACAGCAGTTTTACAGAGCGCTTCTGCTTCTGTAGGTATCCTCCAGGCACTGTCCATTACCGGATCGATCACCTTTGCAGCTGCACTTCCGATCACAATGGGTATCGGCGTTGGTGCCGCATGTCCGGTTCTTCTTTCCTCAATCGGAACGAACAAGAACGGAAAGCGTACTGCTCTGATCTATCTGCTGAACGATTTATTTGGTATGATTTTCTGGTCCATCGTATTCTATTCTGCCAATGCCATCGTGCATTTCCCATTTATGGGTGAAATTATGTCGCCTTTCCGTGTGGCACTTTTGAATACGGTATTCCGGCTTCTGACAATCCTTGTTCTTGCTCCATTTATCGGCAAGATTGAAAAGCTTGTCTTCTTCCTTATTAAAGATACCGATGAAGACAACGAAGAGCAGGCAGATTTCGATCTTCTTGAGGAACGTTTCCTCAATTATCCGCCACTGGCAATCACACAGAGCCAGCTTGCAGTCAACGGAATGGCAAAGAAAGCATACAAAAATATCCGTCGCGCCCTTGCACTGCTGAAAGATTTTTCAGATAATAAGTTCAACAAAATTCAGGAAAAGGAAAATCTGATCGACAAATACGAAGATAAACTGGGAACCTATCTGATGCAGCTCAATATGCATGACCTGACACCGGAACAGTCCAAACAGACCGCCAAGTTCCTTCATACGATCAGTGATTTTGAACGTCTGGGTGACCATGCAGTCAATATTTCCCGTGTTGCACAGGAACTTCATGAAAAATCACGTATTTTTTCAGATGCAGCCAAATACGAGCTTCATGTTCTTGAATCCGCATTAAAAGAGCTCCTTGATCTCACGATCAATTCATTTGTAGATGAAGACCTTGTAAATGCTGCCAAAGTAGAACCGCTTCGCGAACTGATCGGTATTTTATGCAACGATTTGAAAATGCGTCATATTAAAAGGCTCCGTAACGGGCAGTGTGATCTGAACACCGGATTTGCATTTAACGATCTGCTCACCAACTATGATCGTATTGCAGCCCACTGTTCTAACATTGCCGTTGCAATCCTGGAACTGGATTCTTCCAATTTCGATATGCACGAATACACTAAGAGTGTACGGAAATTGAAAGACAACAATTATGTATCCACCTTTGATTATTACGAGCAGAAATATAATATCAACGGTTATCAGCCGGAAGCGGAACAGGATACAAACACAGCCGCCAAAACCCCGGTCAAAGCTGTTGAAGCCAAAAAATAATCTTACAACGAGAAAGGAATCTGCTGTAATGTCTTCTTTAAATATTTCATCACAGGCGCACATTGCCAGTCAGTCCGTCATCCTAGGTGATGTCACCATCGGTGCAGACTCAAGTGTGTTCTATTATGCCGTTGTCCGCGGTGATGAATCGTCTATCACGATTGGCAAGCGAAGTAATATCCAGGATAACAGTACCGTCCATGTAGATTACGGTTTTCCGACCGTTATCGGTGATGATGTCACTGTTGGTCACAACTGTGTGATCCACGGCTGTACAATTGGTGACGCGTCTCTAATCGGGATGGGAAGTACGATTTTAAACGGTGCAAAGATTGGAAAGCATTGCCTGATCGGTGCCGGAAGTCTGGTTACTCAGAACACAGTTATTCCGGATGGAATGCTGGTTATCGGAAGCCCGGCAAAAGTAAAAAGACCTCTTACTGAGGAAGAGATCCAGTCAATTTATAAAAATGCTGCAGATTATGTTGCATTATCGGCTGCGCAGTTTGAATAAAATATCAAATCTGAAATATGTACACTAGTAAAAAAAGTATCGAAAATCATTTATGTTTGATTTTCGATACCTTTTTTATCTACTACAACACTTTATTTTTCATCCACGATCTGGAACACATAGAATTTAAGATAATACGATTCTTCTGCCGACCACAGAATCGGATGATCCGGTGCCTGTGTCCGGTATTCTACCTGTCTGATCCTCTTATGCACATTCTGCGCTGCCTGGTGGATCGTCTTCGTAAAAAGCTCATAATCCATAAAATGCGAGCAGGAACAGGTTGCCAGATATCCGCCTGGTTTTACCAGCTTCATTCCGCGCATATTGATCTCACGATATCCCTTTGTCGCATTCTTGATCGTCTTACGGGATTTGGTAAATGCAGGTGGATCCAGAATTACCACATCATACTGCTTTCCTTCTTCTTCCATCTTTGGAAGCAGGTCAAATACATCTGCACAGACAAATTCAACTCTATCCTCTAATCCATTGAGTCTTGCGTTCTCTCTTGCCTGTTCTATGCCAAGTTCTGAAGCATCTACCCCTGTCACATGCTTTGCCCCTGCAATCCCTGCATTCAGCGCAAAAGAGCCTGTGTGCGTGAAGCAGTCCAGTACCTCTGCATCCTTGCAAAGTCTCTGGATTGCCAGA
>OGYK01001915.1_pt1 | contig 14381 bp, 15 predicted proteins | sample 1576501 | NCBI WGS metagenome assembly OGYK01 (sample SAMEA3541530, study PRJEB24748) | human gut metagenome | biome: human gut; feature: human-associated habitat; material: faeces | place: China | collected 2012
AGGAAAACAGGGCTGTGATTGCGTGGCGTGGAGCCGCAAGCGCAGGACTGGTTTCATCAGCAGACAGAGCGGATATGAAAGCCCCCGTCCCTCGTCCCACGCCGGACTACGGGACAAAATGTCCCGAACCATTTTGATAAGCAAGCGTACTTGTCAACCTTTACCCTTTTTGAAAGAACCACTACCACGATAAGTGTTGACAACACAGGTAAAGACTTGTCCACAGTGTTTGCACCGTACCATGTGAACCATACATCCGCCCATCCATCTTCGGTCTCTACCTGATTCAACGGGCAAGTGGATTCTTCCTCAAGCAGTTCAAAACCGCCATTTGTCACAAGCTGTTGGATGTATTCGATACACGCCAGATAATCTTTCGGTGCGTTAAATCTCTTCCATTCCTGAATATTATGACAGTAGTCACACATTGCAACTCCCTCCATAACCAAATTTTTCTAAATTTTGAAATGGGCGGGAAGCCGTTTTAGGGCTTTCCCGCATTGATTGCCCATTAGCAAAGTCGGGCAGGACTGTCAACGGCGGCGCATGAAATACGCCGTTCATCTTGACCGTTGACTGGCTCGGCTGGCTTTGCTATTTTCCCGGTAAGTGAGAATGGGAATAGGTATGTATCATATTATTTTATCATAATCCCATCTGGCAAAATAATATCGCCATCATCTCCACTCACATCAAAAAATCCAACCTTGTGTTTTTGAGCTAAACTACGCATAAGTTCATACGCCTCGTCTGCTACCGACCAAGAAAACACAGCGTAAATTACATTATATCCAATACTGTAATCAACCACATGCAACTCCAAATTTTCATCGTCATCAAGAGCATCGTCATTTGGTGCATATTCCCCATTCATGGGCGGGAATTTTTCTTTCATTTCCATAAAGCAGATGTTTCAATTTGAAAACTTCCGTGTACGGAAGCTTCGTGCAATCAATGCACTTAATTTTTATATCACCTTATGTATGGCATTTCTGGCAATGATTTCAATGGAATCCGAAACAAGTGCAGTAAAGGTTTCAATTATAAAATCAGCAGATCCTGTAAAGAGAAAGGTATATTTCTGCTATTACCGACTGGCAAAAGGCATCCGTGGCATACTATCGTATGCAAAAGAAGGCGTCCGGCTCTGGTTTCGGACAAAACGTCCGGCATACCGTCAGATCTGCCTTAAGCTGGTCGCTTAAATAGATAAAAGAATAAGTCTTCTAAAGTCCGGTTCACGACGGGGCTTATTAAAGTGCCTCTAATCTGGAATACTGCCGTTTTTGATTCATTAAAAGCTGGCAGATTGGTGCTTTAGAAGAAGTTATTTATTTTTAAATTACATTTTGCGGAAACTCAAGGGGAGGGGCGAGGATGGCGGGGTTTCCGGACATTAACTCCGACTGTTGCAAAACGGCCCGGCTGCATGGTTCGCAGCCCGGGCCGTTCTCGTCTCTCTTTTTACAGTTTACAGATGGTTCCTGCCACCTTGTCTTTGCGCATGGCGTTCTGGATAGTCGGGATAGCTCCCACCAGCAGAAGGGCATATAGCAGTACCAGATTCTGCACGTAGTTGGCCATGTCGATGACTTCCTCGGAAAGCAGGAGCGGTACCAGGCGGTAGCCGTAGAAGACGTCGGTCTCCAGTTCTCTGGCAATCATGATGGCCCAGTCCACACGGTCGCCCACGTAGGTCATGACGATCATTATCACGACGCTGATGATGACGCCCTTTTTCGTCAGCTTGCCGCCCAGCAGCTCGTAGCCCTTCAGGGCGCAGACTGCCATGATAACGCCGGAAACAGCCGCCACATAGCCCAGCTGGCTCAGCAGAATGATGCTGGCTGCGCCGAGCAGGGAGCCTATGAGAGCGCCTACGACGCCACCCACCAGGTTTTCCTTCTTATTCTTCTTGTTGGCAGTGTAAGCCGCCGCATTCTGGGTTGCCTTGTCGTAACACTCATCACAGAGACAGATCTCATTGCCTGCCACATAAGCTGCGCCGGTCTCCTTCATTTCGCCGCAGAGCTCGCATCCATTGGTGAAGCCTTCCATTCTCAGCATATCCAGAAATGCCGGAAGGGACTCCTGCAGGATGCCTTTGATCTTCTCTACCCTAGTATACCGCTTCAGGGTCATCCGGACCGTATGCTTCTCCTGCACCACGCCCTGGATACCTTTGTGTTCCTTGCGGAACTGTTTATCCTGTTTAAACTTCACGCCGTTCTCAGCCACACCGACTGATATGCAGACCATACCGTACTCGATACCCCTGCCAGTATCAAGACCGCTGACGCGCAGTGTAAATCCGTCTTTTTCTCCATAAGCCACACAGAATTCCTCGTTAAAATGCAGGCCCAGAAACCGGGCAATCTCCGCATAACGGGCTGTTACCTTCCTGTTTGCTGTCATAACATTCTCTCCTCTTATGTCTTTTTTTTGTATTTTTCCTATCTCCAGCTTTCAATGACCGCCTGCACGGTTCTCCGCCCCTGGAATTCGTTGATTTCCGGGTAGTAAAGCAGGCAGACGGTATCTTTGCTTTCTGTATAATGCAGATCGGCTTTCACATCGCCGAAGCTGATGCCCTCCAGTCGGCTGCCCTTGGCATCCTCCAGAACAGTCTTCAGCACATTGCGGTTCCTGTCCGCACGATATTTAAGTACCCGCCTATTATAGCATGATTCATGGGGGTTGACAAGACCCAAAGCCTCTTGAGTTTCCGCAGTTTTATCCACAATGGCTTCCTATGAAATAAATAACTTGAGCGGCTGCTCCATCTTTTGGAATGGCGCAGCCGTCCGAGCGGGTTCCTATCCGAAACCTTTTCACCCGATAATTCTCTGAATATCATTGAACATCACAAACACCATCAGAACCATCAGTGCGACAAAGCCCGCGAAATGAATGACGCCTTCTTTTTCCGGCGGGATTGGCTTTCCACGAAGTACCTCCAGGAACAAAAATACCAGTCTGCCGCCGTCCAGTGCGGGCAGCGGAAGCAAATTCATCACACCCAGGCTGACTGACAGAAGCATCGCCAGATTGACCATGTTCATGAACACAAGCATCGGTCCGCCGGGTTCTGCAGCTGTTTTCACCTGATCCACGATCTGTGCCATGCCGACCGGTCCTGCCACGTCGTTCTTGGACAACTTACCCTCTACCAGGGATTTCACGCTCAGCACGGAATTTTTTATGCAAAAGCGCAGCTGGTACCAGGCATAACGGAACAGCTTTGTCCCCTTCGCCTCATCATAGGACGCATAATTCTGAAAGCCGACCAGATATTTACCTGCTTCTTCGTTATAAATCGGCGTCAGCGTCGTTTCGTACTCCTGACCGTCACGCTCATATACCACTTTTACAGGCTCTCCGGTTTTATTCAATGCCATTTCCAGGGAAATTTCCCGTGCCAGATTGATTTTGCTGTTAAACCGCAGGATTTTGTCTCCCGCCTGCATTCCGGCTGCCTCCGCTGCAGAACCCTCCACTACGCTGCCAAGCACCGGCAGATCTGCACCGGCGTAACCCGCAACCATAATTGCGAAAATAAATGCCAGTAAAAAGTTAAACAGCGGTCCGGCAAAAACAGTGGCAATCCGGCTCCATACCGGCGCGTTCTGGAAATTTCCGCGATCCACATCCACCGGCACATTCTGCAAAGCGCCCCGTCCGGTTTTATCCGCCGGCGTGCCTGCGGCAGATGTCTCTTCTTTCGCCGTTTCCAGTCCGTCTTCCCCTTCAAAAATGCATGCGCCGCCCAACGGGAACGCCCGCAGCACATATTCCGTTTCCCCCTTTTTAAAGCCTGCAATCTTCGGTCCCATCCCGATTGCAAATTCATTCACACGGATGCCGTTCACTTTTGCAATCAGGAAATGACCAAATTCGTGTCCCATTACGATCACGAAAAAGATCAGTAAAAAAATGATGATTGTTCCAATCAAAGTTTCATCTCCTGCCTGATTTGTTCATAGGTCTCAGCCTCTGCCTGAAGGATCTGCACCACATCAGGATTTTCTATAGTATGATGATGCTCCATCGCCATTTCCAGAATTTCCGGAATCTGCACGAAACGGATCTTTTTCTGAAGCAGAAGCTTGACAGCCATTTCATTCGCCGCATTGAAAACGGTCGGCATACTGCCGCCTTCTCTTGCCGCCCGATAGGCGAGCGCAAGTCCCGGAAACGTCTCGGTGTCCGGTGCTTCGAAGGTCAGCTGATGGATTGCAAACAGATCCATAAATGGCGCGTGCATCGGTCTTCTTTCCGGATAAACGAGGGCATACTGGATCGGCAGCTTCATATCCGGAAGCCCGAGCTGTGCAATCACCGCACCATCGTCATATTCCACTGCGGAATGCACAATGCTCTGCGGATGCACAACAACCTGAATCTGATCAAGGGATACGTCAAACAACCACTTCGCTTCCATCACTTCCAGCCCCTTATTGACGAGGGATGCCGAATCAATTGTCACCTTTTTGCCCATCGACCAGTTCGGATGCTTCAACGCATCCTCCAGCGTCATCTGTTCTAAGTCCGCACGCTTTTTTCCGCGGAACGGCCCGCCGGAGGCTGTCAGCAGGATTCTGTGGATCTGATTATCTGCTCTTCCCTGTAAAGACTGGAAAATTGCGGAATGCTCACTGTCTACCGGCAAAATCGGAACCTTTCTTTGAGCTGCCAGCGGCATGATGATATGTCCAGCTGTCACCAGCGTTTCTTTATTGGCAAGCGCAATCGTCTTTCCGCTTTCAATCGCTGCGATGGTCGGACGGATACCGATCATGCCGACCACCGCCGTAACGACAACGTCGCTTTCCGGGAAAGACGCGATTTCCAGCAGTCCGTCCATCCCGCACACGATTTTGACCGGAAGATCGGAAACTCTCTGCCGAAGGTCAGCCGCCGCTTCCTCACTCCACATTCCCGCGATCTGCGGATGAAATTCCCGAATCTGTTTTTCCATCAGATCGACATTCTGCCCTGCTGCCAGCGCAACCGCCTGTAAATCCTCATTATCCCGGATAATTTCCAGGGTCTGGGTTCCGATTGACCCCGTAGAACCCAATATTGCTACTTTTTTCATATAGTTTTCCTCTCCTGTACCCGCTTATACACAGCTCCGATCACAAATTCCAGAGCTGCCACTTCTTTCCATCCTGTTTATCCGTGAACTGCCCCGAGTAAAATAACGGAAAGAAAATAGATCACCGGCGCGGTAAATAACACACTGTCGAACCGATCCATGATCCCGCCGTGTCCCGGAATTATCTTTCCGTAATCTTTAATATCGTGATTTCGTTTGATTGCAGACGCTGAAAGATCTCCTACCTGGGAAATGACTGCACCGGCAGCACTGATCAGCGCAACCACCCAGATCATCGCATCGCTTCCGGTCTCCGGAATAAGAAACAGCCATGCGAATAATGCTCCCACCAGGGCAGAACCGACTATGCCTCCAATTGCACCCTCTATCGATTTCTTCGGGCTGAGCACAGGTGCCAGCTTATGTTTTCCAATTGCCATACCGGTCAAATAGGCACAGGTATCACAGATCCAGGAGCTGATAAAAATGAGCCACACCAGATATTTTCCCCAGCTCAGTTCTCGGGTCAGATAGATAAATGGAAACAGCACCCCCGGGTAAAATGCACAGAAAAAAGCAGTCATCACCTGGTCTGCATGGTATTTGGGAAAATGGAACACATAGACGAACATCACTGCCAGAAACATCAGGACAATTGCCCCGATTCCCCAGAGAAAGTTTTTGGAAAGCATCATCGCTGCGCCATACAGCACGATTCCGCAGCCTCCCATGATTTCCAGCAGCGTAAATTTGCCATCTTTTTCCACATGGCACGCCTTAATCAGCTCGTAGTAAGCCGTCAGGGAAAGCAGCAGACACACCGCTCCCAGAACAGGACCTCCACTGATCAGAAAAATCAGCGCCAGCACAACCAGCACAACGCTGCTGCCCAATCTCGTCCAGAACATCATTACTCCTCCTTCACCAGCCCATATCTTCTGTCTCTATGATTATATGCCTCAATCGCCTTTTCCAGCTCTGCCTTTGAAAAATCGGGCCACGCCACCGGTGTAAAATAAAACTCTGTGTAGGCCAGCTGCCACAACAGGAAATTGGAAATCCGAAGCTCATTGCAGGTGCGGATCAAAAGGTCTGGCTCCGGGATTCCTGCCGTATCCAGCGCAGCACTGATCTTTTCCTCGGTGATTTCCTCCGGTTGCAGGGTCCCTGCCTGTACCTGCTCTGCCAGATTCGTCACAGCGCGGCGGATTTCATCCCTGCCGCCGTAATTGATCGCAATCTGAAAATGCAGACCGGTGTTGTCCTTTGTCGCTTCCTCCAGCTCCGCAATCCGTTTGCGGATATCATCATCGAGCCCGGTCTTATCCCCGATCACGCGCACGCACATATTGTTCTGTGTTGCACGCTTTAAGCAGCTTTTCATATAATTGCGCAGAAGCGTCATCAGCGCGGATACTTCATCCTTGGGGCGATTCCAGTTTTCAGTGGAAAACGCATATACCGTCAGATAATGGATGCCCAAATTCCATGCATCCTCGCAGATCTGTTCTACGGTCTTTGCCCCCTGCACATGTCCGTAGTTGCGCGGCATGCCCTTTGCCTTTGCCCATCTGCCGTTTCCATCCAGAATAATCGCCACATGATTCGGAATATTCATTCTTTCTTTTCTCCTATCTGAGAGAAGGGGACAAGCCCAGCCTGCCCCCTTCTCCCTCACTATTCATGACAATATAATGCTTTCAGCGTGTACATTCCATTGTTCATCCTGGCAGAATGTACTTTTGTATCCGTTTTAAACGGTCATAATCTCTTTGGATTTTGCTTCTACCAGCTTGTCGATATCCTTGCCGAACTTGTCAGTCAGCTTCTGCAGCTGATCTTCCAGCTCCTTGATTTCATCCTCAGAAACGTCTTCCTTGCCCAGCTTCTTTAAAAAATCATTGCCATCACGGCGGACATTGCGGACTGCAACCTTTGCGTCCTCGCCCTTTTTCTTAACGTCCTTTACCAGCGCTTTACGGCGTTCCTCTGTTACCTCCGGGAATACCAGACGAATCACATTACCATCGTTAGATGGAGTGATGCCGATATCGGACGCCATAATCGCTTTTTCAATCGCTTTGATCAGGGATTTTTCCCAGGGTGCAATCTGGATCATGCGAGGTTCGGGAACAGTCACATTGCCAACCTGCTGCAGCGGCGTGGGAGAACCGTAATAATCCACACGGATTTTGTCCAGTACATGCGGGTTGGCACGTCCTGCACGGATTGTCATGAAATCTGCCTCCAGATATTCACAGGTCTTTTCCATTTTTGTTTCAAACTGCTGTAATCTCTCGTCCATCTTGTTCTCCTATCCTCCTTATACCGTTACCTTGGTGCCGGTAAAATCGCCCTTTACCGTGTTGACAATGCTGTCTTTTTCATTTAAACCAAATACCCACATCGGCATCTTATTATCTCTCGCAAGAATTGATGCAGTCATATCCACTACCTGCAGGTTTTTCGCGATTACCTCATGAATCGATACTTCGTCATACTTCTTTGCCGCCGGATTCTTCGCCGGATCGTCGTCATATACGCCATCAATCGCCTTAGCGAGCAGAATAACGTCCGCCTCTACCTCAATTGCGCGCAGCACAACGCCGGTATCTGTGGAAAAATAGGGATGTCCCGTACCACCTGCAAAAAATACGACCATTCCTTTTTCGAAATATTTGTTCGCGCGATCTTTGGAAAATAGCTTCGTAAAGGAACCGCACTCAAACGGTGTCAAAATGTTGGTCATCATGCCGACCGAACGGAAAATCTCAGAAACGTAGATGCAGTTCATCACTGTCGCTAGCATACCGATCTGATCCGCTTTGGTGCGGTCGATATGTTCGCTGGTACGTCCTCTCCAGAAGTTTCCTCCGCCGATCACGATGCCGACCTGAATGCCGTCATCCACCAGCTGTTTTACCTGAAGCGCTACTGCCCTGACGGTATCCTCGTCAAAGCCTTGCTTCTTTTCTCCTGCAAGCGCTTCACCGCTTAATTTTAATAATATTCTCTGCATCTTTTCACCTTCCGTAAAACCGTAATATTGGCTCTGCATCGCTTACAAAGCCTTCTGCAGACAGTATATCATAGAATACTGAGAACGAAAAGTGAAAAATCTCTAAAACTGTAGTTGCAGTTTTCTCGCAGCTTCTGACGGGCAATCCATACAACGGCGTGTATGCTCTGCGGATATTCTATTGTTATGAATAAAATGCTTTTCTTTTTTGAATTCATATGCTATAATGTATGTCATGCAGATGTAGTTCATCGGTAGAACATCAGCTTCCCAAGCTGAGGAGGCGGGTTCGATTCCCGTCATCTGCTTTTTGTATGCCCGAAAGCCTGTAAATTCAAGGCTTGACAGCCGTAAGGAGCTATAAGTCTTGTGGTTGGGAAAAAAACGGTGCGACCGTGAAGGTCACACCGTTTTTTTTGCGTCCAATTGCAGATTCTGCGATTATGGGTTCTTCCCAGCGTTTCGGAGCAGGCGCGTCGGCCTATTGCCTACACAGTCCACTTTTGGGGACTTGGCGGTGGATTTCAAGGATACGGCGGTCAGCTAAGATCTTAAAGCCGGCATTCACGAAGTAAGTTATCGTCCTGTATGTTAAATAGACCACGTCTTAAAAGGTGTGTGCGTTCTTCATGTACTCTAAATAAAGACTGAACAGCACAGCACAGACGGGAACGCTGAACAGCATCCCTAAGATGCCGAATGCTTCGCCGCCGATCGTAACAGCCATCAGCACAAGCAATCCAGGAAGTCCGACAGACTTGCCGACTACCTTTGGGTAAATCAGATTTCCCTCAACCTGCTGTAAAATGAGTAAAAAGAGGATGAACCACAGCGCCTTGCCGGGTTCTGCCAGCAGAATCAAAAACGCACCAAGACCGCCGCCGATCCACGCGCCGAACACCGGAATCAGCGCCGTAGCGCCGACAAAGGCAGAAACTGCCCCGGCATACGGGATGCCCAAAATCAGCATACCCACAAAGCACAGAATACCGATGATAACAGCCTCGGTAAGCTGACCGGTCACAAAATTGGTAAAGGTCTGTCTGGTCAGCGATACAATGTGCAGTACCCGCTGCGCACTTTTTTGCGGCAGCACTGTCACAGCAAGGGTTTTCAGGTGCGCGGAAACGACCTCCTTTTTGGCAAGCAGATACAAAGCAAACACCAGCGCCAGCAGCACATTTACAAGGCTGGAAAAAACCGAGGTTGCCGCCCCCAGAGTCACGGTGATGATACCGCTGCCCTCATCGTGGAGCAACGCCGTGATTTTATCCATCAACAGATCGGTATCCATCGCATATTCCGGTAAAATGACTCCGTATTTTGCAGCAAACTGCACCGTTCCTGCCCACCAATGCCCCAGTTTTTCGGCGTAGCTTGGAAGATTGCGCGCAAATTCATAGACAGATTCCTGCAAGCTCGGCAGCATCATAAACACTACGGCAAACAAAATGCCCAGCACCAACAGCGTGCTCAGGGTCAGGCATACCGGGCGCGTCAGCTTGTCGGGCGCTTTTTTGCAGATGCGCTGCCAAGTGCGCTCTAACGGGCAGAGCAAAATGTTGATGACAAAGGCAATGGCGCCACCCATAAGAAACGGTGAAAACACTGCCAGCACCCGGCCCAAAAACTGCAGTACAGCCTGCAGATTTATCAGCGCCCACGCAAATACTATCGTCAGCAGCAGCGCACGGAATATATAGCGGGCAGTTTCTTTATCCAGAATAACACTGGGGCGGGACGCGGGGGGATTTGGCCTGTCCGTTGAAGGGGTGTTTTTTGTCATGGGTTCCTCCATAAGTAGAAAAGTTTATACATCTATTATAAGCATAGCAAAGCCGGACAGGTCAAGAAATTGCGGCAAAAATTCATAAGCTGTTTACAAAACCGGCTGCTGCTTGAGGAAAGCAAACGCCCGGGGTAAATAAGCCGAAAACGGCTTGTTTACTCCGGGCGTTATCTTTAAGGGGGAGTAGGGGAGAGAACCCCCCTTGATCTGGTATTATTCCGGCAGGCGGCCGTACAGCTCTGTCAAATCGTGCAGCTTGACGGCCAGACGGTCATTAAAAGCGCCGCGCTTGGCACGCCAGCACCAGTTGCCGCCTAAGGTCGAGGGGGTGTTCATGCGGGCTTCATGGCCCAGACCGAGAAGGTCCTGCGCCTGCACGATGCTCAGCTCGGCAGCGCTGGCCCAGATACCGCGCATCATGCCCCAGTGGTAGCCCTCCTGCTTGGTCAGGTTGAGGTAACGCACCGCGCGGGCCACATCTTCAGGAGCGGCCGTAGCCATCCAGCCGTTGACCGGCTCGTTGTCATGGGTGCCAACATAGGCAATGCTGTTCACCGGGTAGCCGTGGGGGCGGTAATCGCCGCCATCGCGGCTGTCAAAGCCGAATTCCAGCACCTTCATGCCGGGGTAACCGCATTTGCGCAGCAGGGCATTGACATCATCGGTCAAAAAGCCCAGATCCTCGGCAATGATGCGGGGCTCACCGAGCTTTTTCTTGATAGCGGCAAACAGTGCATAGCCGGGGCCGGTGCGCCAGCGTCCGCCCTCCGCCGTTTTGTTGCCGTAGGGGATAGCATAGTACCCCGCAAATCCGCGGAAGTGATCGATGCGCACCACATCATAGATGCTGCACATGTGGCGGATGCGACGAACCCACCAAGGATAGCCGTTCTGCGCCATAGCGTCCCAGTCGTAGAGCGGATTGCCCCACAGCTGCCCTGTGGCGGAGAACCCGTCCGGCGGGCAGCCTGCCACCTCGGTAGGGTTGAGATCGGCATCAAGCTGGAAATCCTGCGGGCTGCTCCAGACATCGACACTGTCAAGCGCGATATAGATGGGCAGATCCCCGATGATCTGGATATGCTTGTCGTTGGCGTATTCCTTCAGCGCCTGCCACTGGGTGCAGAACAGGTACTGCACAGCCTGCCAAAAGGCAATGTCCTTGGCATAGGTCCTGCGGGCAGCCTTCAGGGCGTCCGGCTCGCGCTTACGCAGGGGATGCTCCCATTCCTGCCAGCAGGCACCGCCGTGTGCGTCCTTCAACGCCATGAACAGTGCGTAGTCCGGCAGCCAGAAGCGGTTTTTCCTGACGAAATCCCGGTAATCGGCCGGGGGTGCCGCCAGCAGGCGCTCACAGGCGGTGCGCAGTACGGCGTAGCGCTTCTCATACAAGGCACCGTAGTTGATCTGCTCCGGTGTGCATTGCCAGTCGATGTGCTTGTACTCTTTCGGCTTCAGCAGACCCTGCGCCGCAAGGGTGTCAAGGTCAATAAAATAGGGGTTACCTGCGTAGGTGGAGAAGGATTGGTAGGGGCTGTCGCCGTAGCTTGTCGGGCAGACGGGTAAGATCTGCCAGTATGCCTGCCCCGCTTGGGATAAAAAGTCTACGAATTGCCGTGCCTGCTGCCCCATGGTACCAATACCGTAAGGGGAGGGCAGGCTGGAAATGGGCATTAAAATGCCGCTTGCTCTCATCCGGAAAACCTCTTTTTCTTACGGGGAGAGTTTCGTTACGCTCTCTCCCTCGATGAGTTCAAAAGGAACCACCTCATGCACGGCGGTGCCGGGTTCCTTGATTTTGTGCAGCAGAATTTTGGCGCTGCGCAGGGCCAGCTGCTCTTTATTCTGGCGGATGGTCGTCAGGCGGGGAACGCTGTACTGTCCGAGAGCGATGCCGTCATAGCCCGTAACGGAGATATCCTGCGGGACGCGCAGACCGTGATCCTGCAGGGCGCGTATGGCACCCAGAGCCATAATGTCCGACATGGCAAACACAGCGGTAATATCCGGGGCAGTCTCCAACAGATGCTCCATCGCTTTGTAGCCGTCTGCAAGGGAAAAGCGCGCATGGGCATACTGCTTATCCGTGGAGAACGGCAGTCCCAGACGCAGCATGGCCCCCTGCACACCGGCCAGACGCGATAAGCTGGGCCTTGACAGGTTGGGATAGCCGCCGATCACGCCAATGCGCCGATGCCCGTGATCGTACAGATACTCGATCATACGGTCGGCCGCTGCCATATCATCAACCGTCACGCTGGACAGATTGGAGATCTGCAGGCTGGCGGCGCTGTTGGTCAGCAGCACACAGGGGATGCGCAGGCTTTCCAGCTCGGTCGTAAAATACTCAAGGTTGGAGCCCAGAAACATAATGCCGTAGGGCTTGCGCTCGGCGCAGATACGCCTGGCCTGCGCGACCTCGTTGGCTTCCTCGTCGATATAGTAGACAGTGGGTACATAACCGCGGTTGGCGATCTCGCTTTGCAGTTGCTCCAGAATACCTGCGAACAGCATATTCTGGATGCCCTTTACGATCAGGACAATGCCGTCATTTGCCTGCTGCTTTAAGTGCTTGGCGTTGGCGTTGGGCTCGTAATTGTGGCGGTTGACTACCTCCATTATGCGCCGGCGGGTATCCTCGCTGATGCCGGGGGCGTTGTTCAGCGCCCGCGACACTGTGCCGACCGCGAAGCCGGATTCTCGTGCAATGTCTTTGATCGTCATGGTGAGGCCTTCTTTCGGTTGTGTAATCAACCCTTGACTGCACCGGCCACCACGCCGTCAATGATATACTTCTGGCAGGCGAGGTAGAGCACGATGACCGGAAGAACCGTGATCATGATGCAGGCCATCATGGGGGCCATTTCTACCTTGCCGTAGCTGCCGCGGAAATACTGGATCGCCATGGGAATGGTGCGGAAGGTTTTGATATCCAGCACCAGGGTGGGCAGCAGATAGTCGTTCCACACCCACATGGTTTCAAGAATAGCGGTGGAGATCATCGTGGGCTTGAGGATCGGGCAGACCACCTGAAAGAAGATCTGCAGGGGATTGCAGCCGTCAATCATGGCGGCCTCCTCAATGGCGATGGGCATGCTCTTGACAAAGCCAGTGAACATAAACACCGCAAGGCCTGCGCCGAAGCCCAAGTAGATGATGCAGATATTATAAGGATTGTTGAGCTTTAAGGTGTCAGCCGTCTTGGCCAGCGTGAACATAACCATCTGGAACGGTACGATCATACTGAACACGCACAGATAGTACATACCCTTGGACAGCACGCCCTGCACGCGGGTGATATACCACGCGCACATCGAGCAGCAGAGCAGGATAAGTGCGACAGAGCTGACAGTGATAATAAAACTATACCAGAAAGAGGACAAGAAGTCCATCTCCTGAATGCCGTAGATATAGTTTTTTAAGCCCACAAAGGTATCTGCATTGGGCAGCTCAAAGGCATGGGTGGTGGTGATAGCGCGCTCAGTCTTTAAGGAGTTCATCAAGATCATGAATACCGGATACAGCCATGCTACGCACAAAATACCCAGCAAAACGGACAATACCGCATTGATACGGCGGTCTTTTTTTGTTGCACCCATTATTGCTGAACCTCCTTAGAACGAGTGGCCTGCAGCTGGATCAGCGAGATCACGACCACAAACAGGAAGAATACGACAGCCTTCGCCTGGCCGATGCCCTTCCACTGGGGTCCGGAGCGGGCGTAGAAGGTATCGTAAATATTGTACGCCAGCATCATCGACTGCTTGGCGGGTTCGCCGGCGGTCAGAGACAGGTTCTGGTCGAACAGCTTGAAGGAGTTGGTCAAGGTCAGGAAGGTGCAGATGGTAACGCTCGGCATAACCATGGGGATCTTGATCTTGAACAGGATCTGGCGGGAGGTAGCACCGTCAATGCGGGCAGCCTCGATCAGATCGGTGGGGACATTCTGCAGGCCGGCAATATAGATGATCATCATATAACCGATCTGCTGCCAGCACATCAGAATGATCAGGCCCCAGAAGCCGTAGGTGGCATTCAGTGCCAGCAGCGGCTTGCCCCACGCGGTCAAAAGGCCGTTGAGCAGGATCTGCCAGATGTAGCCCAGAACGATACCGCCGACAAGGTTCGGCAGGAAAAAGACGGTACGGAACACATTGGTGCCGCGCATGCCGCGGGTCAGCAGCAGGGCAATGCCGAAGGCCAGCACATTGACCAGCACGGTGGACACCACGGTAAAGGCAGCGGTGAACCAGAACGCATGCATGAAGGTGGCATCGGACCAGATCATCTTATAGTTGCTGAGTCCCACAAAGGACACATTTTTAACGGTCGTGAATTTGCAGAAGGACAACCCCGTGCCCCAAATAAACGGCCAGACAAAGCCGATAATAAAGGCAATAAGGGTAGGCAGCACAAATACGGGCCAATAGCGCTTTATTGCTTTTTCCATGGAAAAGCACCCCTTACTTTCAAAT
>OGYK01001927.1_pt1 | contig 14334 bp, 10 predicted proteins | sample 1576501 | NCBI WGS metagenome assembly OGYK01 (sample SAMEA3541530, study PRJEB24748) | human gut metagenome | biome: human gut; feature: human-associated habitat; material: faeces | place: China | collected 2012
GAAGAAACCGAGTATGTGTTGCTCGACCTGCAATTTCTGAATATCACGGAATTACTGGTGTTGCGTGGTGACAAAGCGAAACATGAGTCGGTATTTACACCGGAAGGTGACGGATACCATCATGCTATCGAGTTGCAGGAGCAAATCAATAATTTCAATAAAGGTATTTTTGTGGACGGTTCGGAGATGAAAGTCAGCAGTACGCCGTTTTCTTACGGGGTGGCTTGTTATCCGGAGAAGCACGAAGAAGCGCCTAATATCGAGACTGACCTTTACTGGCTGAAGAAAAAAGTGGAGAACGGGGCGGAATATGCCGTGACGCAGTTGTTCTACGATAACAGGAAATATTTTGAATTTGTGGAGCAGGCGAAGGCGGCAGGTATCAATATACCTATCATTCCGGGAATCAAGCCGTTCAAAAAGCTGTCTCAATTAAGCATGATTCCAAAGACTTTCAAAGTGGATTTGCCGGAAGACTTGGTGAAAGAGGCTTTGAAATGCAAAAATGACGCGGAAGCCGAGCAAGTAGGTATCGAATGGTGTGTAGCCCAGTGCAAGGAGTTGATGGCTCATGGAGTACCAAGTATTCATTTCTACTCTATCGGAGCAGTAGACAGTATCAAAGAAGTAGCCAAAATCATTTATTGATATGTTTTTCAGAGACGTAATCGGACAGGAAGAAATCAAGCAACGGCTCATTCAGGAAGTGAATGAGGGGCGTATTCCACATGCCCAGCTTATCTGCGGACCGGAAGGGGTCGGGAAAATGCCGTTGGCTATTGCATACGCACGTTACATCAGTTGCACTAATCGGGGGGAGACTGATGCCTGCGGAACGTGTCCGTCCTGCGTGAAATTCAATAAACTGGTGCATCCCGACGTACATTTCGTATTCCCTATCGTGAAAAGCGCAAAGGGGAAAAAGGAAGTCTGCGATGATTATATAGCCGACTGGCGACCGTTTGTTATCAATCATCCTTACTTTAATCTCAATCACTGGTTAGGAGAGATGGATGCGGAGAACTCACAAGCATTGATCTATGCCAAAGAGAGTGACGAGATTCTGAAAAAACTTAGCTTGAAATCCAGTGAAGGAGGATTTAAGATTACGATTGTATGGCTGCCGGAAAAAATGCATCCGGTGTGTGCCAACAAACTGCTGAAGTTGCTTGAGGAACCGCCCGAAAAAACGGTTTTCTTATTGGTATCGGAAGCGCCGGACATGATTCTGCCCACTATCCTAAGCCGTACCCAGCGCATGAATGTGCGGAAGATTGATGAAGCCAGCATCGACCGGGTATTACAGACGAAATATAACATTTTGCCTGCCGACAGTATTTCCATTGCCCATCTGGCAAACGGGAATTTTATCAAAGCACTCGAAACAATTCATCTGAATGAAGAGAACCAGTTGTTTTTTGACTTGTTTGTCAGCCTGATGCGGTTGTCTTACCAACGGAAAATCAGGGAGATGAAAATGTGGAGCGAGCAAGTGGCGGGCATGGGACGTGAACGTCAGAAGAACTTCCTGGAATATTGCCAGCGCATGATTCGGGAGAATTTTATCTTCAACCTGCACCAGCGCAATTTGACGTATATGACGATTAATGAACAGAATTTTGCAACCCGCTTTGCGCCTTTTGTCAACGAACGTAACGTGATGGGCATCATGGACGAATTAAGCGAAGCGCAACTACATATAGAACAGAATGTAAATGCTAAAATGGTATTCTTCGACTTCTCGCTGAAGATGATTGTACTGTTGAAGCAATAATAAATATATAAACTTATGGAATATAAACTTCATAATGGAAGCGGCGGCCTTTGTTGCAAAGGATGCTCCCGACAAGATAAAAAGCTGAACACCTACGATTGGCTGGCGGACATTCCGGGCAATGCGGAAGAGAGTGACATGGTGGAAGTGCAATTCAAAAATACCCGGAAGGGATATTTTCGGAACAGCAACAAGATTAAACTGGAAAAAGGAGATGTAGTTGCCGTTGAAGCGGCTCCCGGCCATGACATCGGCGTGGTTACATTGACCGGCCGGCTCGTTCCCCTGCAAATGAAGAAAGCAAACTTCAAAGCAGATACGGAAATTAAGCGTGTCTATCGGAAAGCTAAGCCGGTAGATATGGAAAAATTCAACGAAGCCAAAGCCAAAGAACATGCTACGATGATTCGTGCGCGTCAGATTGCGTTGAATCTCAATCTGGATATGAAAATCGGAGACGTGGAGTATCAAGGGGATGGCAACAAAGCTATTTTCTACTATATCGCCGATGAGCGGGTAGACTTCCGGCAGCTGATTAAAGTATTGGCCGAAGCATTCCGCGTACGTATCGAAATGAAACAAATCGGTGCCCGTCAGGAAGCAGGACGCATCGGCGGGATCGGCCCTTGCGGACGCGAACTTTGCTGCGCTACGTGGATGACGAGCTTCGTCTCTGTTTCTACCAGTGCAGCCCGTTTTCAGGATATCTCATTGAATCCGCAGAAACTTGCCGGACAGTGCGCTAAGCTGAAATGCTGTCTGAACTACGAGGTGGACTGTTATGTGGAAGCTCAAAAACGTCTCCCTTCAAGAGAGATAGAGTTGGAAACGAAAGATGGCACTTTCTATTTCTTCAAAGCGGATATTCTAAGCAATCAGGTTTCTTATTCTACGGATAAAAACTTCCCAGCCAACCTGGTCACCATCAGCGGAAAACGTGCGTTTGAAGTAATCTCCATGAATAAGAAAGGGATGAAGCCGGACAGCTTGCTCGAAGAAGAAAAGAAACCGGAACCGAGAAAACCAGTTGATTTGCTGGAACAGGAAAGCTCTTTAGAAACGTTTATTCTGTGGCAATAACGCAATTGGTTGGCAAAAAAAGTTTCCCTGACATTTCCAATATCAATCTGACTGGCAGACAATGCATACATTAAATTAGGATTCTCCAAAAACAGTTTATCAGGTTTTTGCAAGCGGCTTATGCCGGAGCCTTCTTTTTGGAGATTCATAGTCAGACAGCTGTCATGGAGGGCATCCAGATAGGCCAGCAATGAATTACGTGAGATTCCTATCCGTTCACTTAGTTTGCTGACATTAGGAATAAAAGGCGCCGACTCTGCAATGATATATAGTAACTGCTTAATTTTAGTTGTATATGAAATATCAACCCCTCTTAACTGTGGAATCTCCAATTCCACAATCAGATTGACCACTTCATTTATTCTTGAATAATAAAGAGCGGGTAATTCATTGTAATAAGGATAATATCCATGTTTCAAATAATCAGAAAAATGTTTCAGAACTTTAACTTTGTCTACTATCCCGACAGATAATGCCAGATGATTGTCCAATATATTATTTAAAGTCAATATCGGCAATGATAGTTTTTCATTCCAGTTTAAATACTCGCGAAAAGAAAAACCTTGCATTTCATAAACAATAGCCCGCCGGCTTAAATCCGATTTGGCATTTAAGATTTCAAGCAAGGACGAACCTGTAAAGACTACATGAAGTTCAGGTAAGTCATCATAAATATTTTTCAGTTCTTGAGACCAGTTGGGGTATTTGTGTACTTCATCCAGAAACAGATATTTTCCTCCCCGCTTTACAAAATCGGAAGCTAAATCATAAAGTTTATGTTCACTGAACCAAATATTATCCACACTGGCATAAAGTACGGTTTTATCCATTGGAAGGTTCAGTTTGATATACTGCAACAATAAAGTTGTTTTTCCAACTCCCCGGGCCCCCTTTATACCGATAAGACGAGCTTCCCATTCTATCTCATTCATCAGGCTACGTACAAAAGAAGTATTTGTTATAGCCAGTTTCTTGATAAAGGATTCAAATAATCGTTCCATTTCTTCTTTTTGTTTATCACACATTACAAAAATAGTAATAAATTGTTCATCGCGATAAACAAAACGAGTTTTTTTTAAAGTTGCAGCAATAAAATGCTCACATTGCCATTTGTTTAAATAAAGTTCAGACCTTCGCCCAAGTGTACTGCCCTTTTTTATTTGGCTTATGTTAAGTGGCTCTATGACCTATGCATAATATGCTTTGCCGATATCAGAATATCAAATGATTTTGGGTATAATAAAAAAGGAAGAGAATATATCACATAACCTCTTCCTTTTTTATTAATAAACTTGGACTAGCGTCATATTTCAGACTGTTTTTTCATTAATTCAAATTAGGTCCTTCGCCAAATTGCGGATTTCCTTCATCTACCCATACACGCTGAGAGTTTAGTTTGTCAGGATCTGCATTGTCAGTACCATAAGAGAACCCTTGCGCTTTATATGCTGCAATTGTAATATCACGCATCTGATCTGTAGGAGCAGGTTCACTTACTTTGAAACGTCTCGGAATTAATGTTGAATAATCCAATAAATCACTAAATTCCTCCCAAGGTAATAATGTACTGTTTTTCATGGGAATACCGGAACGACGTACATTTATAAACTGATCAAGAGGGCTCATTATATAGTGGATGTACTGCTGAATATATACCTTTTCCAAATCAGATTTAGTATCACCAGTTAATTTGAAAGCATCATGAGAGAGCATTTCATTAACCATGGTATCATCAATCTTAATAGTAGCATCGAGCGGGTCATTTACACAAGTACGTGAATAATAAGGAACTTGATTGAGTTCCGCTGCTTTGTCATATACATAAGCAGATAAACGACAACCTTCTGTCAGATATTCTTGAGCCGATTTAGGTGCATTAGCTCCTAATAATTTAAATTCAGCTAATAATAATTGTACTTCTGCTGCTGAGAAATAAATGCCATACCATGGGGTTATTTGAATATCTTTATCAGGTGTTACATCCGGTGCATCTGGATAAGTGAAGTCATAAATACCTTTTACTAATTCCTGATTGCGGAATGACAGCGCTTCATAATCTCTTGTTCCACCTGCGGAAGTTTTTAACTGGAACAATAAACCTGTAGGGTCAAAAATCCATTTGTTATTCTCTTCCAAGCCAGCACCAATCTTTAAAGGGGCTCCGTAATAACGTACCCATGGTTCGCCTGGACCTGTCCAGCCTTTAAATTTACCGTCTTCGATAATAGCGTTTTCGGCGATATAAGGAGGAATTTCTTTACCTTGATCCAAGAATGCTTGTATTACAGCTCCGTTAAACTCATTCTTTGTGAAGGCACTTAACAGACGTGTGTCGCGGTTGTCTTTCATAAAGTCAATTAATAAATCATGTCCGGCACCTTGAGGGAAATCATTGTTCCAGTGATTGTTTGTTCTTCCGCGATTATAAATAAAATCATCAGTTGCGGATTCTAATATACCAGCCTGATTGGCTATGACTTCATTTGCTATCTTAATGGCTCTGTTTCTGTCTTTATTAACAAGACGTGCTGCTAGCTTTAATTTTAAAGAGTTGGCGAATTTCGCCCATTTTTTGACATCGCCATTGTATATGAAATCCTGATTACCTAAGATATCGCTAATATTATTAGTCGTAAGATAGTTAATAGCCTCGTCCAATTCCTTCAACCAATAATCATATAATTCTTCCTGTGTGTCAAATTTGGGATACAATGTGCCTCCATAACGAGCCATCTCTGCTTCCGTGTATTGAAGTGAGCCATACATATCGCTATCACCCATTGCCAGAAAGACAGCTAAAGGATTACATAGATATTGAATATATCCATAACGTGCTTTATCTTCATCAGACATTTGAGAAATTTGATAACGTAAATCATTTATCATACGTAAAGTATCATATATATTCGATCCTGTACTACCTTGCTCGGTTATCAGATTAAAACTGTCTACATTACCACTTGGGCTAACAATACACTGTCCCCAAGCACCAATACGCGGAAAATCATAATACCATGCAGAATAATCCATCGGTTCGAATTGATATAGGCATTCCGTGAATAAAAAACGGATATTAGGAGTTGAAATGTCACCTTCACTTGAGTTTATATCTTTAAACTCATCGGCACAAGAGGATAAAAGTCCTGCACCTAAAATGCATGAAGCAAATAAATATTTTAATTTCATACTAATTCAATTTTATATTGTTAAAGCATTATGCATTAGAATTCGGCATTAATAGTAAACGTATAGTTTCTAATATATGGTTCATAACCACGGATACGGAATTCTGCAGATCTATTACCACGAACACTTTCCGGGTGAACGTTATTAGGCAATGAATTATATATATAGCCTACATTGCGTGCTGCTAAACTTAAATTCAAACCTTTAGCACCAATCTTTGATGCTATGCTTTTAGGCATACGATATGACAATGTGATATCACGAAGAGCTATGTAACTTAACTCATGCACCCAGTCATCATTAACGACACCTTCGCCCCAAGAATTTCTAAACACATGATATGCACTAGCATGGGTCGGTTCGATAATACCTGCATCAATAGCTTGCTGATGGGTCATACCACTGATGTCATGTGATTTGCCATCAATACCTGTAGCTGAAGTACCCGGGGCAAACACTCCTTCTAAAATAACACCATCTTCATAGGTGATTCCATTGCTACCCCCTGCATACTGACTTGTCCAAGTCAAACCACCACTTGCCGCATCACGATATTTTAAAGACGTTTTAGTCCAGCCGGCATTTGAACCGTAACGGTTGCTATACATAGCTACTAAACCACCGATACGCATATCAAGACCTACATGTAAACTTAAATTTTTCCAGCGCAGGCTTGTTGACATAGAACCTAAAAAATCCGGTTGCATATCACCCAATTCCTGAACCACTCCACTTCTACGTTCGTATACAGCACGACGCGTATCACTGTAGTTCAACAAAACTCGCCCTTGATCGTCACGAGCAGGAAGAATATCAGTCATTAACATACCATAACTTCCACCAACTTTAGCAACAGAACCAATACGGTAGTCATAGGCGTTTACTTGACCTGCAAGTGAAATATATTCAGCTGCATCCGGATGGAGTTCTACAATCTTACTCGTATTTTTGGTCCATGTGAAATCTAGTCCCCATTCCCAATCTTCATTTTGGAAAGGAATAGTATTCAAAGCTAACTCTATACCTTGATTCTGAATATTACCAGCATTAATCAATTGTGTACTGATACCTGATACCCAAGGAGTTGCTATTTCCATTATTTGATCTTTGGTATTTTCTTTATAGTAAGTTACATCCAAATTCAGACGGTTTTTAAATGTACGGAAGTCCAAACCAATTTCCCAAGCATTTTTACGTTCCGGTTTTAAATTGGAGGCTTTCATTATTGTATTTAAAGTATTGGTATAAATATTCCCGCCATTAGGCAATTCAATTGTACCAAATCCATAAGCCTGGTTTACATAATAAGGATCGGTATCATTACCTACTTGTGCCCACGAGCCACGAACCTTAGCGAAAGAGATCCATTCGGGCAATTGCTCACGGAATGTTTCACTAATAATCCAAGAACCTGAAACTGAAGGGTAAAAATAAGAATGATTACCTGTACCATTAGCATAAACTAATGCAGAAGACCAATCATTACGTCCTGTAACATCCAAATAGACTTGATTCTTCCATCCTAAATTTAAAGCAAAAATGGCAGAAAGCATACGTTTTTCGCTTTTCAATCCACCATCGGATTTTTTAGGATTCTTTGAGTTATCAACGAACCATTGTCCAGGAACCACCATACCTCCGTCAGTATTTACAGAATATTCATATCTGCTAGTATTATAATATTCAAAGCGTGCAAAGCCACCAATATAATAATCTTTTATAGTTTTGTTCCAAGTAAACGAGCCACCAAAAGTGGTTTGTTCCTTTGTGTTTTGCCAAATTTTATAATAGCCTCCATCATTGGCATATCCGGTTCCTAATTCTTTGTTATCACCACGATTGTAGTAATAATTCATATTAGCATCAGCTTTAAATTTCAGCCAGTCGGTTATTTTCATATTAACTTCAAAAGTAGGGCGTACAACTGTTTCTTTTTGGCGATAATCATATTTATCAATTTCGAACCAATAGGTTTTACCAGGAACATTTCCATAGATGTCACCATAATCAGTACTTGCCACTCCACCATGTTCACCGAGATATTTGTTACGGAAATATTGGGGGTCATAATTGGGAGTCCATGTTCCGTTTACGAAATTTTCACCGATATTGCGTGCTGCATTTCTTGGCGTTGAATTAGAAAAATTCACAGAAGCTGCAACATCTACCCAATCATTTAATTTATGTGTTGCTTTTACCAAGAAAGAATAACGCTCAAATGTATTATTCGGAGTAGTGGATTCAGCATGTTTATAAGACATGGAAGCATAGAATGTGGTTTTGTCATTACCACCATGAATAGCTAGATTTGTATTGGTGTTGAAACCTATTTGATACATATCCAACATATTATTTTTATGTGGGGAATAAGTAGTCATTGTACCGTCATAATTTTCAATTTGACTACCGTCATATTTAGGACCAAATCCAGTTCCCCAAGTTCCAATTAAGGTATGTTGTCCAGCTGAGTTCACTTGGAATTGTGTTGGTTGCCAGATATTACCATCACCATCTGCGTCATAACGTCCTACATACGGACCATCACCATAGACAGTCTGAATATCTGGAGTTTTATATGCATGGTCGATACCGAATGTTTGAGAGAAACTGATACCTAATCCACTACCACCCTTGCCACTTTTAGTAGTAATTACAACAGCACCATTCAAACCACGAGAACCATAGAGTGCAGTCGCTGCGGCACCTTTTAAAACAGAAACTGTTTCAAAATCATCAGGATTTAGATTTTTCAATTCATTACCATAGTCACTGGAATTACTCCCCCAGTTCAAGTCATCATTACCAGATACATTATTATCCAGTATAACACCGTCTACTACATAAATAGGCTGGTTGTTATTGCCCATCGTGGAAGCACCACGGATTTGAATTTTGGCTGCGCCAAAGATACCACCATCTGAACTGGAAATTTCAACACCTGCTACTTTTCCTTGTAATGCAGTAACCGGAGAAATGGTGTTGGCTGCTTTCAATTCATCACCCCTTACTTCGGTAACGGCATAACCCAGCGCCTTTTCCTCACGTTTCAATCCTAGAGCGGTTACAACTACCTCACCCAACAATTGAGTATCATCTTTCAAAAGAACATCTAGAGGTTTCCCGGTCCATTTTATTTCTTGAGTAGCATAACCAACGAAAGAGATAACAATGATATCCCCTTCCTTTACATTACTTAAAGAGAAGTCACCGTCAAGCCCTGTGATAGTACCATTCGTAGTCCCTTTCACTACTACAGATGCACCGATAACACCTTCTCCCGTAGCATCCTTGACGATACCCGTACATGTCCCTGTCTGTTGTGTGATTTTCACATCGGTAACGCCGGGATTGGCGACCGCGTATGCTGCTCCGGTAGAGGCACCCATTAGGAACAGCAACATACTGACTGATTTTAGTCGTTTTAACATAGCTGTGATTTTTTTTAAAGTTTATTGAAAATCAAGTAATTCCGTTTCCTTAGTTCCTTCAGAACTACTCTTGCAGCTATATGTCTGATAATCAGAGTATATGTACTTTGGTAATTTTAAGATGATCTTTGTCCTTGAATTTACAAACAGGAAATAAATTTGCGATTTCTACCAGTTTTCTACTAGCTACCATCCCGTTACCATAGTCAAATTTAAATTAGGATAGGATTAATAAATATTGTATTGTAATACTTTTTATTCTGTCACCACATATCGCTGGACTTCAATATTATATGGTGACAGAACTTTCAGTATTTCCTCGAAATGGTTTATCAGTTAGAGCCGGTTCAGCAGATACTGGTCGCCATAGCGGGTATGTAATTTCTTCACTCCCATCAGAGCCAAATGTTTTCCGAAGGCTCTCATCTTGACATCACGCATGGTTTCAGGACTGGCCTTTTTCATCACTTCATAAATCTGGCCGATAGTCCATCTTTGAAACTTCTCCTCATCTCGGGGCAGACTGAAGCAGCTATAAAAGAGGCTTTCCTCTATGGGACGGCGCAAAAATGCGTCATTACGCAAGCTGACAGCCTGTTCTTCTTTGGGTGAGAGCCAATAGCGGCGGTTATGTTTTAGTTCATCTCTTAACTGAGCATAAAGTTGTTTATAATTGATGCGAGGCAAACGGATACTCCCTTTGGTCATCACCGGATAAAAACGGCGGTTACCGGAAGAATCGGTCAGCAGATCGCAAAAATTGGAGGTGCCAATAAATGAGCTAAGGCGCGGTTGCTGGCTATAGCTGCTTTGAAACGGACGGCGCATACTAAGACCGCTCATTTGGACTAGATTCTTCAACCGTGCCAGTTTACCTTCTTCCATCCGATTGAATTCGTCTATATTGATAAGAGCCAAAGAGCGCATTTTGCGCAGGGCATCCCCCTCGCGGGTCACATCGAAGTCATCGGTATAATATCCACGTAACGCTGGTGGAAGGAGCGACCGGCAAAAGGTAGACTTCTTCAGGCCCTGAAGGGGATTAACCAAAATGGGAATCAGGCAGTTGCCATGCATCCGGTTTTTACCGCTCCATTGCATCACCATGCCCAGCATCCAGATATGAAACACCTCCACCCATTGCGTTTCATCGCTTACCGAGTGTGCCAGCTCGCTTACTCTGTCGTGCCCGTCCCAGTGTGGCAGATGTTCCAAATAGGCTGTCACGGGGTGAAAAGAAGGAATGCGTGACGAACCCAGATAACGGCGCATATCACGGTCCATACAGTTCACGCCTTCCTCTATTGCATTAATAACCAATGTGTTGAATTCTCGCTCATCCACCACACGGTATTTATCGAACTTGTGCTTGTCATGAAATTCGCATTGTTCTGTTATTTGGTTGTAACGAAAGGAATAATGAGTGGTGAGGAACGAATCAAGCCCTTTCATGGCTTGTTTCAGTTTTGAGTCTTTTTCTTTTTCCATTAAATCTGTTTTTTTATTGATTTGAGGTGTGAAGATAGTTCTGCAAAACAGGGTTTTGCAAGAACTTTGCCCGACAAATTAAAATAAATCCAACGTGTGAAACATTTATGGTAGAATCTTTGCAAGAGGACGAAAGAATCCGTACCTTCGTCCGGAAGAATCTGGGTTCTCACTGACGTGAAGTTGCCTACTCACTTTAGTGAAGAGCCATTGCCACACGGGTGAAACTGCCGCTTCACTAAGGTGAAGCAACAGAATGTTCTGTAAGTTTGCACGATAACATCCTATAAATAAAACAAATACATAGTACATTATGTCAGACATTAAATTTGATATCTATGAATCTCCGGCAAATGACGGGGAAAAGAAAAAATACCATGTGAGAAACACCAACAAGCAGACCATCCACTCGAAGGACTTGATACACGAGGCTACGCTTTATACTTCAGTAAGCCGTTCGGACTGGGCGGCAGTGGTAGAGGGACTGATAGATATTCTGTCCGAGAAATTAGGTGACGGCAAACGAATCCATATCAACGGATTAGGGTATTTCTCTGTCAGTATCGGCTCCACAGAAAGTGAAAATCCTAAGAAGATGACCCGTGGCACAGTACAGATAACAGGAGTCAACTTCCAGCCTGAGAAAAGTTTCAAGAAGAGTATTATAAGCCGGGCACATTTTGTAAGAGAACGATACAAGGTGCACACGGTGGACTTGTCGCCTATCGAAGTGGACGGGCTGCTGAGTGAATATTTTAAAGATCATCGCAGTATCACCTGCGCCCGGATGCAGCAGGTCTGCGGAATGACCCGTTCTACCGCATACCGCCGCCTACAGGCACTGACCCAAGGAGCCCATCCGTCATTACAACGCGAGGGCTACAAAAATGCCACTGCCTACATACCGGTTAAAGGGCATTACGGACGTTCCTACACGGCAGATCGCTGGTAACGAGCCGGATAGGGTGAAGGGAGAATTTTGTGTTTCATGTAAAACGAATTGTTATATCATACTTTAAAATAAGAAAAAATGAAAAGAACCATCTTGAAAAACGTAGGAATCGGCTTGTGCTTCCTGCTTAGCACCGGGACGGTCTGCGCGCAGAACTACCCTGGAAAAGTGAAGAATGCACAAGGTATCGAGGTGACCTATCAATCGAATTACAAAGGGAAAGCCCGGCCGGGACATCTGTTGATGACCGTGTCCGGTGACCGCGTATCATTGACCAACGTATGGCCGGAGCAAAACGACTGTCCCAATCCCCGCCCGGAAGACAAAACACCTGTAACCGGCAGTTACATCGACTACACCACCCGGCAGGCATACCGCAGGGCTGAACTACCTAACGGACAAGTGATATCTGCGGTCACTCCCTTCGAATTCGGCAAAGGTTTCACGCAAACGGGCGAAGGAAAACACTTAGGGATGAACTGCAAAATTTTGCGCACATCCATCAATTCCAACACCATCGAGGTGTGGTATACCAACGACATCCCTTTTCGTGGTACTCCGCAAGCCAATGTGGGTGTACCTGACGGATTGGTACTGAGAGTCGTGCGAAACGGTGACATGATTCAGGAAGCCACCCATATTACCCCGCTGAAGAAAGGAAAGGATGTGTTGCCACAGTCGTGGGGGGAAAGCATGGATGCGGCCGACTACCAATATACCATCAACCAAAGCGGAGTTATCACAATTCCGGTCTTCGACCAGCAGAGCATCTGCTTCAACAACGCTAAATTGCCCGAAGTACTGGAGGATGGCGTACAATACAGTGCCGGAGGCGGCACCATCCTGTTGAAGAAAGTGAAGCTGCCCGACTATGTGAAGAATCGTACCGTCTTTGCGGAAGTTGTCCAATACTCGGACGGTGATGCTTACGACCGCACCGGTTCTGTCTTTCTGATACCGGAAGGCAAGCAGCTGTCTTTTCTTGATGCCATACGTGATTTGAAGAAAGTTCCCTCTTTCCGCTCGGAAAATACGGACTACCACGGGCTGATTTCCACAGCGGAGTATGATGTGCCTTTAGAGTTGATGCGTTTCTTCACCGGTTTCGGTGTGCGCAAGTTCAATTATAATAAGGTGAAGGGGCAGGACTGGGTGGATTCCGTACTTTACAAAATGGAGGTAACTCCACTGGCCGAAAAATTGGAAGGGGAAGCTTGGATTGGCGCTTACATCGGCAACTGGGATGCCAAAGGACATCGTCTGTCGTTGAAACTGAAGTATTATCCTGATGAAGAACATCGAGTTTATAATACTCTTCCGCTGTTCAATACAGTGAATTATCTGGAGCAGGCAGGACAGCCTTATCCGATTTTCATGCGTCAGGATTCTCTTACCGTAAAGTTCACCTTGAAGGAGCCTGCCAAGAACGCCCGTCTGTACTACCTCACCACGGGACATGGCGGTTGGGGAGGCGGTGATGAGTTCAACCAGAAACCGAACACTCTCTATTTGGACGGTGAAAAGGTGATCTCTTTCGTACCTTGGCGGGATGATTGTGGAACTTATCGTAACTGGAATCCTTGTTCGGGTAATTTCTCCAATGGACTGAGTTCTTCCGACTTGAGCCGTTCCAACTGGTGTCCGGGTACGGTGACCAATCCCGAATACATCTATTTGGGTGATCTGGAAGCGGGTGAACACAGCATTACCGTAAAAATACCACAGGGTGCTCCCGAAGGAGGAAGCAATAGTTATTGGTGTATCTCGGGTACGCTTATTTATTAATGTAAATTCCTTTGTCCTGCGATAACAGAAATGTTTCTGTCACCGCAGGACAAGGAATGTTCCAACTTTTCTATCTCCTCAAAGGACAATCTTGTTCTTGTGCAAGTTGTCACATGGGCAAGTTCAAGGACTTAAAATTACAGTCTACAGTTTGTTTGGACTTCTTTCCCTCTTCCGTCCTTCCTTTCATCTTTTGATTGTTGTCTGCAATACTTATATATAAAAAGGTATATTTTCTCTAGCAATACACCAACGGCATGGACTGACATCACCTTTTTTCCTTTGGTTCTTATCCCAATATACGTTACCTGTTTTCTACCGACTACCAAACAAAGGGTAAATATTCGATGAAAAAACAATATAAATCATTTCAAGAAACTTCTGTGACAGTTAGCAGTTCTCTCTTTAAATAAGGTGCTTCAGGCATCTCAAACGTTAAAAATCAGGGCATATTAAAAATATTTTTCAAGAGACCCTTTATATATATTAAAATTGTTATATATTTGCACCGTTAATCTAAATTAAATTGAAAAACATAGTTCTGAAGGAACTAAGAAAATGTAATTACTTGATTTTCAATAAACTTAAAAAATCACAGCTATGTTAAAACGACTAAAATCAGTCAGTATGTTGCTGTTCCT
>OGYK01001931.1_pt1 | contig 14320 bp, 16 predicted proteins | sample 1576501 | NCBI WGS metagenome assembly OGYK01 (sample SAMEA3541530, study PRJEB24748) | human gut metagenome | biome: human gut; feature: human-associated habitat; material: faeces | place: China | collected 2012
ACCAATCATCGTAAATGGAAGAAGCAAATCCATAATCAACATAAAAATCCAAAACTCCATTGTAAATCTCCTTTACTATAACTTCCGCTTTGTATTTTCGTTTTTATTCCTTTTTGTGAAATTCTTTCAAATTTAATTCACGTTTCAATTCTTCCTCTGACGGCAGATAGGTGAAATATTTCGATGCAAATATCTGGTGATTATCTTCAGGAAGCGTATATTTTACAATAGAATCTCCCTTATCTGCACAGAGTACAATCCCAATAGGCTGCGTGTCTCCTTCATTCATCATTTCACGAGTATAGTAATTCACATACATCTGCATTTGTCCTAGATCCTGATGGGTCAGTTTACCCATTTTCAAGTCAATGAGAACGAAACATTTTAAAATATAGTTGTAAAATACCAGATCAATAAAAAAGTCCTGTCCATCCAATGTAAATCTTTTCTGGCGTGCTACAAATGAAAATCCTCTTCCAAGTTCCAAAAGGAAATGTTGAAGATGATCAATCAATGCCTGTTCCAAATCTCCTTCATATACATGTGTGTCAGGCTGAATCTGCAGAAATTCCATAACATAAGGATCTTTCACTATTTTCTCATATTCTGGTTTTGGCTCTGTTGTTTGAATTTCATTTGCAACCGCTATCTTATCCTGGCTTGCTAAAATACGCTGATAATACATCGTATTGATCTGCCGTTCCAGTTGACGAACACTCCATGCTGCTTTTGCACATTCTTCCATATAAAATCTTCTTGCCTGTTCATCATTTATACGCATCAAGACACGATAATGTGACCAGCTCAATTCAGGACACAGTGTGTCTCGAATTGGAAAAGTGCAATAAAACTGCCTCATCTTACGAAGATTCGATTTATCAAAACCTTTTCTGAACTCTGCGGTCAGCTACTCAGAAAGATATTCCAATAATTTCTTTCCGTATTCTGCGCGATCATTTTCTCCACATGCTTTAAAAATCTGTTCTCCAATTTCCCAATAAGTTGTTACCATAGCAGAATTTACCGCTGTGCTTAAGCGATGTTGTGCAGACACAATAGAATTACGAATAGAATGATAAGTCTGTTTTGCATTTTGATTTTTTTGTAAATTATAATCCATGCTCTTTACTCCTCTGAATTTCTAAAATAGAACTTACTGTTCTTCTATTGATTCAATATTTTCAATTCGCATCAGCTTAACTACCTGCTTATCTTTTTTCTCTGTATAACAAATTTTTATCCATTCATCATCTGCGTCTATTATCTTGCAGGATAATTCAGTTTTTCCCGCAAAACTAAAAATGAACTCTGATCTGATAATACATTGTTTTCCTACAAGATCATTAATCAGCTTTGACATATATGCCATTCCTCTCTGCTTTTTCTCCAATCGTTTTACTTTCGTTTCTAAACGCTTTACTTTTCCCGGATACGCCGAATAACAAAGTAACAGCAACAATGCTACAATTCCAAACCATTCCATATTATTCTCCTTAGCAAACTTAACGCTAGCATGTCTGTTCCTTAAAATATCTTTTGCCATTCAAATCATATCACACTATCAGACATATTTCCATTTCGATTTACTCAGTCAAGTCTCTTCGCTCAGCTACATTTCCTGTCGGCTTGCTTCTGTAACTAGTACAGCGTTTCACAAATAACTGTCTCATTCACGCAGAATGCGGATTCGAGTGTTCAGCTGAAAAAAACGTAGGCGTAGCGGGCTACGTCGAGGCTTTTTCAACTGAGCAATCGGATTCGCAGGCAAGTGTATGAGGCAGTTATTTTGAAAACGCTGTACTAACATCCGGTTATTAAGAAGTCTCTTCAAACTTACTACACCATTAACATGAAGTAGTAATATAAAAAGCTTTCGGATTTTTTTCATTTGAACCGAAAGCTTTTTATTTCATCATCTTCTATTATATCTATCTTCCTGTCTAACCGGCACTCTGACCGGTACTGGTTCTGGCATCAGTCCCGGGATCAGACGATTCATAAAATCTTTGATCTTCTTCCCTGCTTTTGTATTGATCCATCTATAATATTGTTCTATTGTCATACTGTTCTACCTCCTAGGTCTCCTATCATAAGTAAATGATCTGCATTTCTGCTATATATACCTATGCCATATTATTCTTTTCTGACATGGCTGTATTTTATCAGATGATTTTCTTTTTGTCAGTGCATTTACCGCTTATTTTAGAATTGTTTATACTTCTTTTATGAAGTTTTGAACACATTTATCTTTGTCATCATTTGACATAGGAGCAATCTGATTTTATAGAATTTTCATTTCCCCACATTTGCCACATTCTCCCAGATATGTTATGATTGTAACTGTTCTATTGTGATTCGTTTTTGCATCGGTTATGATACTGATTAACACAGACAAGATATCTTTCAGAATAAGAACAAGAATATCAGAAATGGGGAGTTTATATGTTATCTACATCGAAAGAACCTGCTGCAAAGGAGAAGGACTCTACTGCGAAAGAACTTTTCCAATGGCTGATCGCCATTTTAGCGGCTGTTGCTATTGCTTTATTTGTTGATAATTTTCTAATCGTCAATGCACAAATCCCTTCCGGTTCAATGGAAAACACCATCATGACCGGAGATCGTGTGGTTGGTAACCGGCTTTCTTATTTAACCAAGGATCCTGAGCGTTATGATGTAATCATTTTTAAGTATCCTGATGATGAAAGCCAGCTTTTTATCAAGCGTATCATCGGACTGCCTGGTGAAACCGTGGAGATCCGTGACGGTCACATCTACATTGATGGCTCTTCTGAACCGCTCGAAGATGTAGAGACGAAAGAATACATGGTCGGAAATTATGGTCCTTATACCGTACCGGAAGGATGCTATTTTGTGATGGGAGATAATAGAAATGATTCGAAAGATTCCCGCTACTGGATTAATCCATATGTATCCAAAGATAAGATTCTTGGGAAAGCAGTCTTTCGTTACTGGCCAATTACAGAAATGAAAACGATTAAATAATTTTCAAGGGCAGATCTGACTCATACGAGTTAAATCTGCCCTTACTATTTACATCTTATAACAACCTTTTTCAGAAATCACAAAATCCATCCGCAGATCATGTTCCTCCACCGGAATTTCGTCTACAAGCAGTTCCTCCCTGCAAAGTGCTGCTTTCACGCAATGCGTCTTTTCCAGATATCTGTCGTAATATCCACCTCCGTGACCAAGGCGTCTTCCGCTTCTATCGCAGCTGATACATGGAATGAAAGCAAAATCAATTGCTTCCGGCTGAATCAATCTTTCCGGGTCTTCTTTTGGTTCAAGGATTCCATATGCACCTGGATGTAACTCTTGTAATGAATGGATTTCGTATACGTTCATAATTCCTTTTTCCATACACTTTGGCACTCCAAGACGTTTTCCTGATTGAAGAATCGCCTGCAATACAGAAAATGTATCCATTTCTTTTTCAGTACTCACATAACAGAACACGCATCCTGCACTCTGATATTCTTCCAGTTTCAAAATGCTTTCTGTAATCTTTCTATCTGCTTCTTTTCTGTATTTTTCTGTTGTAAAAGAAAGTTTTTCTTTTATTTTTCTTCTTAATTCTTTCTTTTGAATTATCTTCTCTGCTGTTTTTCTTTCCAATTCTTCCACTCTTTTCTCTTTTCGCTTTTTCCCTCTTGTTTAACTATTTTCTTCATCCTGTTCTTCTCCGACAGATTCAATCAGCAGGTGATCCAGATTTTGCAAGTCTGCTTTTCTGATTTCATATTTTCCCTCTTTATCTTTTTCTACATGAAGAACAATTTTATTTGGTTTTCCGTACTTCAGCCCTTTTTCTGCCGCCTGACTTAAAACCTCATAATAGATCTGATAAATTTCTGTCTGCATCTGTGTTTCTTCTGGCATAGCCTGTCCGTTCATCACATCATTTGAAACTTTTGTGGCGTATTCCTGCGCCTTCTCCTGAAATTCAGCATAAGTATCCTTCAGCAATGTGATTGGTTTCACTGTAAGAACAACCTGATAAGTTCCATTTTCTTCCCTGATTGCTTCTCCTACAGTATAAGATGTCTTCTTTGCAAGATCTGCAAACAGTTCTCTATATTCTTCTGTCATCTCATCTGTCATTACATGCTCCGGAAATTTTTCCATTGTATAAGCAAGATTATCTTCGAAAACCTGTTTTGCTTTTTTCTCGGAAATGCCGGTCTGTTTTATATAGGATTCTGTTTTCTGCTTATAAGATACATCTAAAAATGCCTGTACATATTCCTGCGGATCAAAACGGTTTATGTAACAATAGATCATTGTTGCTATTGCTGCGATGATAATTGCAAGCATTATAACTCCTACTATAAAATGCTTCTTTTCTTTTTTTCCTGACATCAACTTTACCTCTTTTCTAACTGTAATTTGAATAACTTATTTGTAACTGTTCAGAGCCAAGCAAAATTTCAAAAACAGGTATAAAATGCTTGCATTTTTAAAACTGTTTTTGAAATTTTATTTGGCGGATACGCCACACCGACGAAATGCGTAGCATTTTGGAGGTTGGCTCTGAACAGTTACACTTATTTTATTTCTGTCACAGTATAGCATGATATCAGTTCATATTTTGTAGAATGATGTCGCCTGTATGCAACGCTTTTCAGATGGAAGAACAAAAGTCGCATGCATGAAACACTTTTCAGATAGCAAGAAAGAGATACGCAATCGCATCTCTTTCTCCTTGCAGACTTGTTTCTTTTGTCTGCTTTCTCTTTCATTTACAGATCAAATCTGATCTTAATATATGCTTTGATTTCTTCCACGCATTTCTGGAATCCAAGTTTTCCGCTGTTCAGGCACAAGTCATAGTTTCTTGCATCTGCCCACTCGTGTCCTGTATGGTAACGATAGAAATCACCGCGAAACTTATCCGTCTTCTCGATGTATTTCTTCATTTCTTTTTCTGTCATGCTGTTACGCTCCATTGCACGATCAAGACAGAATTTCTCATCTGCATGAACAAACACACTGACAACATTTGGATTGTCTTTCAGAACATAATCTGCACATCTTCCAACGATTACACAGGATTCTTTCTCAGCCAGATCTTTGATGATCTTTGCCTGATAGTTAAAGATATTTTCTTCTGAAACGAAGTCTTTATCTTCCGGCGGAAGAAGTTCTCCGTCATATGGACGACTGAGGATCTTGAACCAGCCGGCTCCCTTCATCTTCTCATCACTCATACCGAAGAGTCTCTCGTTAATTCCGCTTTCCTCGGATGCCATACGCAGGATTTCTCTGCTATAACAGTTGATTCCAAGCTCTTTTGCAAGCATAGCTCCGATTGTCTTACCACCGCTTCCATACTGTCTTGCCATTGTAATTACAATATTGCTGCTCACCTGAATCGCCTCCTATTCTCCTAAATACGCTTTCTTAACTGCTTCATCTTCCAGCAGGTCTTTTGCATTTCCTGACATTGTGATCTTACCAGTCTCAAGAACATAGGCGCGATCCGCGATAGAAAGAGCTTTCTTTGCATTCTGTTCTACAAGAAGTACTGTTGTTCCACTCTCACTTACTGCCTGGATAATATCAAAAATCTCATTTACAAAGATTGGAGAAAGTCCCATAGAAGGCTCATCCATCAGAATGATCTTCGGTTTAGACATCAGTGCACGTCCCATGGCAAGCATCTGCTGCTCTCCACCACTGAGTGTTCCGGCCATCTGATTTCTTCTCTCTTCCAGACGTGGGAATCTCTTATAAACATTTGCAAGACTCTCTTCGATCTCATTTTTATCTTTTCTTGTATAGGCGCCCATTTTCAGGTTTTCATAAACACTCAGTTCAGCGAAAACTCTTCGTCCTTCCGGAACGTGAGCCATTCCCATAGACACGATCTTATGCGCCGGGACCTTTGTGATATCAGTTCCTTCAAACATAACAGAACCTTTCTTTGGAGAAAGAAGTCCTGTAATTGTATGAAGTGTTGTTGTCTTTCCGGCTCCGTTTGCGCCGATCAGTGCAATAACCTCTCCCTGATTTACCTCAAAGGAAATGCCTTTGATTGCCTGGATCATTCCATAATATACTTCTAAGTCTTTGACTTCAAGCATTGCCATTGTTATCTCCCCCCTATTCTCCCAGATATGCCTTGATTACCTGAGGATCATTCAGTACATCTGTTGTCTTGCCCTGTGCAAGTACTTCACCGAAGTTGAGTACTGTCAGCTCCTCGCAGATACCACTTACCAGTTTCATATCATGTTCGATCAGAAGGATTGTCATATGGAACTCATCTCTTACGAAACGGATCATATCCATCAGTTCTCCTGTCTCGTTCGGGTTCATTCCTGCTGCCGGCTCATCCAGAAGAAGAAGCTTTGGATCCGTCGCAAGTGCTCTGGCAATCTCCAGTTTTCTCTGCTGTCCGTAAGGAAGGTTTGCAGCCTTATATGACGCAAACTTCTCAAGATCGAATACCTTCAGAAGCTCCATCGCCTTTTCATTCATCTCTTTTTCTACCTTACGATAATTCGGAAGTCTTAAAATCCCTTCAATCGTTGAGTAATGATGATGATTGTGAAGTCCTACTTTAACATTATCAAGAACAGTCAGTTCTTTGAAAAGACGGATGTTCTGGAATGTTCTTGCAATTCCGGCCTTACTGATCTCAATATTTTTCTTTCCTGTAAGATCCTTTCCGTCCAAAAGAACCTTTCCTGAATCCGGTTTATATACTCCTGTCAGAAGGTTGAATACGGTTGTCTTACCGGCACCGTTTGGTCCAATCAATCCGTAAAGTTCTTCTTTCTGGATCTTGAGGTCAAAGTCATTTACCGCACGGAGACCTCCGAAAGAAATTCCAAGATTTTTTACATCTAATAATGTACTCATTCTTACTTAAGCCTCCTTTTTCTTTCCAAAATGAAGATACTTCTCTCTCCACTCGATTGCCTTTGGTGCCCAGTTAAAGAGCATCATGATGATCAGAACGATCGCATAGATCAACATACGGTAATCAGACAGTCCACGGAGAAGCTCCGGAAGGAGTGTCAGGATGACTGCTGCAATAATAGATCCACGGATATTTCCGATTCCACCAAGTACTACAAAGACAAGAATCGTGATGGACATATTGTATCCAAAGTTGTTTGTATTTGCTGTCAGTGTTGACAGGTTGTGTGCATACAGAACACCTGCTGCACCGGCCATAGCTGCTGAAATTGTAAATGCCATGAGTTTATATTTTGTAACATTGATTCCGATAGACTCAGCTGCGATTACATTATCACGAATCGCCATGATCGCACGTCCGTCTCTGGAATTGATCAGGTTGAGTACGATAAATAATGTCACCATGATCAGGATAAATCCAATCAGGAAGGTTGAATCCTTCGGAGTTCCTGTGATTCCCTGAGGACCGTTCAGGATAACTGTTCCGTCCGGATCCATGTCAAGTGCCATAACGTCCTTTGTTGCGAAATGAAATCCTTTGGAATCCTTTCCAATATAAAGGACATTTACAAGGTTCTTAATGATCTCACCGAATGCAAGTGTAACGATTGCAAGATAATCGCCTTTCAGACGAAGTACCGGGATTCCGATGATAACACCGAAGATTGCTGCCACTACAACACCGATCAGCAAAGCAAGCAAAAATCTTACAATCGAATTCTCGATCACATCTCTCATACATTTTGAGAAAAATGCGCTGGAAAATGCTCCCACACACATAAATCCGGCATGTCCAAGGCTAAGTTCTCCGAGAATACCTACTACAAGGTTCAGAGAAACAGCCAGGATAATATATGTACAAAGCGGAACAAGAAGTCCTGTCAAAAGACTGGAAATACTTCCTGTGCTGCTTAAAGTCTGCATCACTACGAAAGCTACAATCACGATAGCATACGTGATGAGATTACTTCTCTTTGTTTTATTCATATTCTTCAACATAATTCCATCCACCTACACTTTCTCCTGAATCTTCTTGCCCAGAAGTCCTGTAGGCTTCACAAGCAACACAATGATCAGAACTGCGAACACGATCGCATCTGCAAGCTGGGAAGAAATGTATGCCTTACTGAGTATCTCGATGATTCCCAAAAGAATTCCTCCGATAAATGCACCCGGAATAGAACCGATTCCTCCAAATACAGCTGCAACGAACGCTTTGATACCAGGCATCGCACCGGTATATGGTGTCAGGCTCGGGTAAGTAGAACACAAAAGCACACCGGCTACTGCTGCCAATCCGGAACCAATTGCAAATGTAAGAGCAATTGTTGCGTTTACATTGATACCCATTAATTGCGCTGCGCCTCTATCCTCTGATACTGCACGCATCGCCTGTCCTGGTTTTGTCTTCTGAACAAATGTGATCAATGCGATCATAATAACCACACAAACTACGATCGTAACAATTGTCTCTCCTGAAATATTCAGCTTACCATCTGCAAGTGAAAGTCCACTCCACTTGATAACAGATGGGAATGTCTGTGCATTCGCACCGAAGATCAGAAGTGCTACATTCTGAAGCAGATAGCTGACACCAATCGCTGTGATCAGTACGGCAAGTGAAGATGTTGCATTACGAAGCGGCTTATACGCTACACGCTCCATCAGAACACCAAGTACTGTACAGGCAATGATTGAAATCAGGATTGCCACCCAGGTAGGAAGTCCTGCCTGCTTCATCGTGATCAAAGCTACATATGCACCGATCATGATCACATCACCATGTGCAAAGTTCAACATCTTGGCGATTCCATATACCATCGTGTATCCAAGCGCGATCAACGCATAGACACTGCCAAGACTTAGTCCATTTACTAAATATGAAATAAAGCTCATATCCGTCCCTCTCATCCTTTTTATATTTTTGTAAGGTACTACTTTAACCTTTTAAATTGAATTGATTATAGCATAATTATTTTCTCGTATCAATACAAAAAACAGAATCCACTCTGTTTTTCTTTGTTATTTTTTAACTTTTTGTAAGAAAAAAGACAGCATTTTCCGTTTTTTCTATCTATACCGAAAAATACTGTCCTTTTCTTCTTTTACTGATTCTTATTTACAAGCTTTTATGAAGTAATCCAATTACTGTTGTCAGATCTTCAATTCCTATCTGCCCCGGTGCAGATACTTTTCCAACTGCTCCGAATGTCAGTGCAGAACCAAAGACTTCTCCACAGAGACGGCTGATCACACCTGTTCCTGACATAGACATTGTAATGATCGGACGGTCCGCATACTCTCTTGCCATCTCTTCTGTCGCTGCAAGAAGTGTAAGAACATCTTTCGTATTCTGTGGCATCACGGCTATCTTCGGAATATCTGCTCCAAGATCCTGCATTTTTCTTAAACGGGATACGATTTCCTCTTTTGCCGGAGTCTTGTGGAAGTCATGGTTCGAAGCGATCACTTTTACACCATTTGCATGTGCTGTCTCAACAACAGCCTTCACAGCCTTATCTCCTGTAAATGCCTCTACGTCTACAAGGTCAATAAGTCCTGTCTTTGCTGCATTCTGATTCAGTTCAACATAAGCCCCTGTCTCGATTGCTTTTTCTCCACCTTCTTTGGATGTGCGGAATGTGAAAAGGATCGGCATCTCCCCAATCACCTCACGAAGTGCCTGCATTGTCGCCTCTGTCTTTGCAAAATCAAAGATATCTTCATACCAGTCAACACGCCACTCAACAACATCAGCCTTTGTTGACTTGATATTCTCGGCTGCCGCAAGAATCTCTTCTCTTGTTACGCCAACAATAGGTGCACAGATTTTCGGGATTCCAACACCAATTTCAACATTTCTTACTTTTACCGTATTCATGATTTTTTACCTTCCTCAAATTTTCTTAAGTGTCAATCAGTCCTTCTTTCTTGCCTGCATCCGGAAGTGGGAACAGCATCACAAGAACGAAAAGTACAATATAAATAATACCATAAATATAGAACAGCATGTTATAGGAAATTAATCCTGTTGCTGTTGTAGCAACTGTTGCTAGTCATCATATCTGATGTTCAGGACTTCTTTCATGTGCTCAATTGGCATATCCTGTCCTGTCCACAGTTTGAATGCTGCAGCTCCCTGGAAGAGCATCGTTCCAAGACCATTCATTGTCTTACAACCAACTTCTTTTGCCATCTTACGCATCTTTGTCTCAAGTGGAGAGTACGGTACATCAACAACGATCAGTTCCGGACGGAAGAAAGGTTTGTTAAATAACAAACAACCTCTCTGATATTCATTATACTTTTTTCTGTTAATAGTTCTAATACATCTTTCTTTCTTTTTTGATAGCTTTATGCTATCATTATGAGTAGATATTTACAAAAAGATGTTTTTTTAACAAAGGAGCTCACTTATGACTTTAAATCAGATGATTTACTTTCAGACAATCGCAAAACATGAGCATTTCCGTCTTGCAGCCACAGAATTGAATCTATCGCAGCCAAGCCTCAGTCGTTCCATCGCCACACTAGAAGATGAACTCGGTGTGATTCTCTTTGAACGTAAAGGACGAAATGTAGCATTGACTAAATCCGGAAAGCTCTTCTTAGAACATGTGAACCGAATCCTAGATGAAGTGACAATTGCACAGAAGCAGATGCAGAAGCTTTCTGGAAATGCCGGACATATTGATATCGCCTATGTCTTCCCACTTGCTGCCTCTTATATTCCACATACAGTTCGTCGCTTCCTGAACAAACAAAAAAATGAAAATGTAACTTTCAATTTTCATCAAAGCCATACCGGCGAAATGATCCGCGGTCTAAAAAATGAACACTTTGATGTAATCTTCGGTTCCTATGTAGAAGGTGAACCTGAGATTCAGTTTCTTCCTATCATGAATCAGGAAATGATCGTGATCACACCGGTCGGACACCCGCTTGCTACAAAAGAAGAAATCACTTTGCACGACCTGGAACGTTATCCTGTCATCGGCTATGACCGTACCTCTGGTCTTGGCCGATTCACCAAACAGACTTATGCTTCTTATGGCATAAATCCGAATATTTTCTGCGAATCTCCAAACGAAAATGCAATTGCCTCACTTGTTTCGGAAGATTTTGGAATTGCTCTGGTTGCCGATACAGATACATTAGACCATTTTCAGTTAGAACGATTACATTTAAGCGATATCACTTTACATCACACCGTTTATATGGCCTATCTGAAAGGACACTATCAGATACCTGTCGTAAAGAATTTTATTTCTTTTATCAAAAAAGAAGGAACTTCTGTCTGAGAGGTTCCTTTTTTGTTTCTATTTTTTACTCTATTCCACGCTTTTTAACATATTCAGCAAACCTTTTCACAAGCGGTGGCTGGTATTTTGTCCTACCTTCCGCCATATAGAAATACCGTTTCTGATTCTGATTGCGAAGCGGTGTGACATCAACATCCAATTGTCTGAGAACCGGAATCTGAGGCATCACTGCGATACCAAAATTCTGTGCGACAAGTCCCGCCATAGATCCATCTTCCTCAATTTCATAAGCAATCTTCGGCTTCAACTTTGCCTGTTCAAACATTCGATTCACAACCGGTCGAAGGCCGCTGTTCGAAGTATAGAAGATTTGCGGATATTCAGCCACCTGCCTCAAGTCCACTGCACTTTCATAGGAGAGTGGATGCCCCTTTGGCGTAACAACTACAAGTTTTTCCCTTCCGACCGGAGTAAACAGGATAGCATTTTCCCCCTCTGCCATCGAACAAAATCCAATATCAAAGCGATCATCCTTCAGACCCTGAATGATTTCCGATGTATTTCCAACTGTAAAACGGAAATGAACTTTCAGTTCCTCATGTGTTCTCAGGAAATCCCCGACCAATTGCGGCACAAATCCACTTCCAAGAGTATAAATATATGCCAGTTCGATCACGCCTTCTGTCTGACTGGTCATTGTTCTCACCGTTTTTACCCCTGTCTCCAGAGAATGTAATGCGTTATCCACATATTCCTTAAACAATTTCCCATATTTCGTCAAAACCACACCGCGTCCCTGCTTCTCAAAAAGCCTTGTTCCAAGTTCCTTCTCGAGGCTCCCAATCGCATGACTTAAGCTCGGCTGAGAAATCTTTAACTCTTCCGCAGCTTTTGTGTAATGCTCCACTTCCGCCAGTTTTGAAAAATAATGCAGCTGATTTAAATTCATTTTCTGCTCCTTTCTACCCACTGTTTATTCACAATCACTTTGCTCTTTTGTATAAAATATCACAATTCATAGTTTATTTCTATAGGTTTGGCAAAAAATATGTATTTGTTTTATATTTTATTCTCTTATATAATACGCATTGTAAAACAGATTGTTAATCACTTATCAATTCCAAATAAAGCCAAACAACCTCTTATATTGATTAACAATCTTCCTATTAAGTATAAGAAGAAACAGAATCAAATCACGGCTGTCACATTTACGCACGATGGAAATAAACTTCTTTGATTCGTGGCGGCACATTCAAAAAAATTTTCAGGAGATTATAAAAATGAAAAAAGAGTACAAGCATATTTTCGAACCATTTACAGTTCGCCGTATGACAATGAAAAACCGTATCATGATGACTCCTATGGGAACAAACTACGGAGAATCAAGCGGAGAGATGAGTTTCCTCCACATTAATTACTATGAGCAGAGAGCCAAAGGCGGCGTTGGCCTTATTATGGTAGAAAATGCCAGCGTAGATTCACCGGAGGGATCCAACGGAACAACACAGCTTCGTATCGATCAGGATAATTATCTTCCACGTCTGTTCAAGCTGACAGAGACTGTTCACCAACACGGAGCTTGTATCGGTATCCAAATCAACCATGCAGGAGCATCCGCTCAGTCTAAGAGAACAAATATGCAGCCAGTATCCGCTTCTGACATTCCATCTAAAGCAGGCGGAGAGATTCCAAGACCGCTTTCTAAAGATGAAATCTACCGTATCGTTAAAAAATACGGTGAAGCGGCAAAACGTGCTCAGATCGCCGGATTTGACACCGTAGAGATCCACGGAGGACATTCATATCTGTTAAGCCAGTTCCTCTCCCCGATCACAAATAAACGTACAGATGAATTCGGAGGATCTCTTGAAAATCGTGCCCGCTTTACACGACTTATAATTGAAGAGGTCAGAAACCAGGTCGGACCTTTTTTCCCAATCTTCCTTCGTGTTAGTGCAGACGAATTCATGGAAGGTGGAAACACATTAGAAGATTGCCTTGAATACTTAAAATATCTTGAAAAAGAAGTTGATGTATTCGACGTTTCCTGCGGTCTGAACGGTTCCATCCAGTACCAGATCGATGCAAATCATTTCCCGGACGGATGGCGTTCTTACATGGCAAAAGCTGTCAAAGAGCGTTTTGGAAAGCCATGTGTAACAATGGGAAATATTCGTGATCCTCACGTAGCGGAAGACATCCTTGCAAGAGGCGATGCTGACCTGATCGGTATGGGACGTGGACTGATTGCCGATCCTGACTGGGTAAATAAAGTAGAATTCGGTGATGTCTGTGATATCCGTAAATGTATTTCCTGTAATATCGGATGTGCCGGAAACCGTATCGGCATCAACCGTCCGATCCGCTGTACAGTAAACCCAAATGTACCGGATGGAGAAGAATATAAAAAGTACAAGATCACGAAGCCATGTAACGTTGTCGTTATCGGTGGTGGAACAGCAGGCATGGAAGCTGCCTGTACAGCTGCTGAAGTAGGATGTACTACATTCCTTCTAGAGAAGAAGCCTTACCTTGGCGGACTTGCTGCTGAGATTTCCAAGATTCCGGATAAGAAGCGTCTTGCTGACTTCCCGAATTATATGATCCACCGCACAAATAAACTGAAAAATCTCTTTGCATTTACAAACACAGATGCAAATGTAGACTTTATCAAAAACCTGAAACCAAATATCATTGTAAATGCGACAGGATCTTCACCTCTTCTCCCTCCGATCCCGGGACTGCACGAGAATATCGACAAAGAAGGGGGAAAAGTTGCTTCCATCCTGAACATGATCAACCATGTAAATGATTATCCGACAGATTTAACAGGCAAGAAAGTTGTAGTAATCGGCGGAGGTGCTGTAGGACTTGACGTGGTAGAATTCTTCGCACCACGCGGAGCTGAAGTAAGCATCGTTGAGATGATGCCGATCATCGGAAACGGAATTGACCCGGTATCCAAGGTTGACATGGGAACTCTGATGGACAAATACCATGTAAATCAGATGACAAACACAGCTTTGAAAGAAGTTCGCGAGGATAACTTCCTTGTAGAAGCTAATGGAGAACTGAAAGAACTTCCATTTGATTATGGATTTGTTTGTCTT
>OGYK01001933.1_pt1 | contig 14303 bp, 15 predicted proteins | sample 1576501 | NCBI WGS metagenome assembly OGYK01 (sample SAMEA3541530, study PRJEB24748) | human gut metagenome | biome: human gut; feature: human-associated habitat; material: faeces | place: China | collected 2012
AATTAAAATCTTCTGGAACAGGAGGAAGCATTATCATGACCAAAGGAAGAAAAACTACTTTTGAAGAACGGGTTGAAATAGTACAGTATTGTATCGCACATGATCGTAATTATGCTCAAACAGCAGAACAATACCAGGTGTCCTATCAACAGGCTCGTAATTATATAGTCAAATATGAAGCTGGTGGAGTGGAAGCTTTAAGAGATAACCGTGGCAAACGAAAAAGTCCCAACGAGATGAGTGAATTAGAAAAGCTGCGTGCTGAAGTTAAAATTTTAAAAGCAGAGAAAGCACGTGCTGAAATGGAGGCATCTTTCTTAAAAAAACTCGAAGAAATAGAGAGGAGGCGGGGCTAAGCCTGATTCGTCATGAACATATATATCAGGCAATCAAAGAAGAACACAAAGAACATAATTATCCAATCGCTGCACTTTGTAAACTTGGCAGAGTTTCCAGAGCCTCTTACTATAAATGGTTACATAGAGAAATTCCTGAAAGTGAACAAAAGAATAGACTTATTGCTGATGAGATAGAAAAGATTCATACAGAGTCACCGGATAAAGGCTATCGAAGGATCAGGGATGATCTGGAACGATATCATGGTATTGATGTAAACGATAAACGTGTGCTACGCATTTGCCGTAAACTTAATATAAAATCAACTATCAAGTATTCTAACAACGGGTGCACAAGACAGGCTGCAAGCCCTCAGTATATAGCTGAAAACATACTTAATCGCGAGTTCACTGCCAAAGCACCAAATGAGAAATGGCTCACTGATGTGACAGAATTCCATTATTATATTGGGATGGAAAAGCGTAAAGTTTATCTAAGTGCAATACTGGATCTATATGATAGACGGATTGTTTCGTATGTTATTCGTGATAAGAACAACAATGCTTTGGTGTTTGATACGGTAGACAATGCTTTACTTAGAAATCCTGGTGCGCAGCCACTGTTTCACAGTGACAGGGGATTTCAATATACAAACAGGCTATTTCATACAAAACTTATAAATGCTGGAATAACGCAAAGCATGTCGCGAGTTGCTAAATGTATCGACAATGGACCAATGGAAGGCTTTTGGGGAATTCTGAAGAGAGAGCGATACTATGGAAAACGATTCACTGATAGAGGTACTCTCGTAAAAATGATCGAAGATTATATAGATTACTACAACAATAAACGCTTGCAAAGGAATCTCGGAATTTTAACACCAATGGAAAAACACAAAATTTACTTGCAAGCTGCATAAAACTGCCAGCAGATAATTTCTACTGGCAGGAAAAATTTATATTTTTTCAATTGTCTACTTGACGGGGAGCAGTTCAAAGCGACAGCCCCATAAATAAGTTTTACTGTAATTTATTTTAATTGTTATTTGAAAATAAATATGTCAAAATAAAATGACACTAACTGAATGTTAAAATATAAAAAGATGAGCGGAGACTATGGCAAAATGTCCGTTTTTTGAAGAATCAATGTGGAATGGTAATAAGTGTAAAGCAAGTGTTGGAAAAGACGGGGCACCGATACAGAAGCGGTATGCAGATTATTGCGGAGCTAATTTATTATCATCATATACAATATAATCGGCTGAAAGTAATTTCCATCATTTTATTAACAAGGAATTGAGATGATCAAATCATAACAGAGTTTATAATAATCAAGGAGAGTTGTTTGTTTTTTTGAGCGGAGTGCCGCTCCATCATCTATTTTGAGGATTTTGCGACACTCCCATTGACATGCCATCTTTTGGATGGTATATAAAAACAAAGGTGGGGTGTCTAATTTCAAAGCAATCCACCTTTGTTTTATCATAGAAGAATGTTATTAACATTTTTTCCTTCATACTCTCGAAAAAAATATCCAGCTCTCCTCGGTTACTAATAATTATTCTTTTAAGTATTGCTATTATGCATTTATTTATTAATTTTGAAAAATCGGGTTGTAATGTTTGGTTTTATTATGTGGTTCTTAAGGAACTAGAATCCAATCTCCTATCCATTGACCCTTCGAATAGTTATATAATCTTTTGTATAACTTCCCGTTTACAGATTTATAACGCCACTTAATGATATCTGATAATGGACTCACAGTTGATGACGATGAATATATGCGAGGGGAGGTAACATCACTGGCTAACGCTGTTACTGGTTGCATAAAAATAATACAAATTATCATACATATTAATATTTCTTTTAGTTTTCGCATGTTTCAATTTACTCCTACTTAGAAAGAATTTTTAGGTTTTTCAAATTTGGATCTGAATCCAAGTCAGTAATCGTTGCAATATATTGATCATTGACATATAAAAGGTATTGCTCGTCATCTTTTATTAAATAAGCATTGTCATTTGATATTTCAAAGCTACTATTTTTATCACTATCCTTAATGAAATATGGTTCTATGACAAATGATGAAAGCATAAAGTATGTTAGTATAAATAATATAATGGAAAACAAACTAATTTTTGAATTATATTTTGCACTCTTCGGTTTTAAAAGTATATTTTTAGAGCGATTAAACAATAAATTCTTATTTGTTGTAGAAAATGATGCAGAAAAAGGATGAATTTTTTGTGATTTAGTCATAGTAGTAACTTTAACCAAAGAATTAATATAATCAATTTTTTCTTGATTTGTATATGAACAAGTCAATAAATCATCTGTTCGTATTTCAATTAGTTGATTCGTATAATTACGAAAAGAGTACACAAGCGGATTCCACCAATATACACATATAAAAAATTCGTAAAAATATTTAATCAATAAGTCTTTGTTGGAAATGTGTATACATTCATGTCTTATAATAAAGTCTAATTCTTTGTCAGAAAACTGCAAATCAGGTAATATAATAATAGGTTTGAATAAACCAATTACCATAGGGGCATCAGGGATATTAAGCCTTAATATGTAATAATTATGTTTACTAGAAAAATTATTTTCCCATCTTTTAAGGTCTTTTGAACATAATTTTATAAATTTAATAAGGTGATAGTATTTGATCATCAAACGAACAAGACTTATTATTGATCCTGCAATCCAAATTACCATAATAAGATCAAGTACTTGGAATCCAGCATACAAATTAAAGACCAACAATTTATAGATTAATGGCATAATTCTTTTTGAAGGTACTGTAATAGTAAAGGGAAATTCGAATGGTAAGCATAAAATAAACGCAAAAAGAAAAGAAATATTAATTAGCAATTTAGTATTTATCAAGTCTCGCTTCGATAAGTAGCGTAGTAAAAGTGACTGCAGTATGAAAATGATTATGCTTGCAAAAATTCTAGATATTAAAATTGTTGGCGAAATTCCCATATCCTTACTCCTAAAGTTTTTTGCGCTCGTTCTCTAATAATTCTTCGATTTTTTCTATTTCATCGCTTAAGTCTTCTCTAGTTTGATTTCCAAGAAAACTTGCCAATAAATTTCGTATTTCTATGTGCTCATATTGATTTAATATATAGTCTTCTTTAGTAATGCAAACAATATAACTACGTGATAATACAGTACCGCTATAGACTATGTCATCAATTTTAATCAATTTCTTTTTTACTAACTTTTTCAAAGTGTTTTGAATAGTGCTTAGAGAAAGTTCTGGATTGATTTCCTGAATTTGCTTAGCGGTAAATGCTCTTTTTTGTTCCCAAAAAATTTCTAATATTTCAAATTCTCTACCACTGATATTATACTTTTTCATGTAATTTACTCCTGTCTGTTATTAAAATATTGAATATCCTTAAGCGTTTAGTCCTTACTGTAATTATACTTCAAGTCTGTTTGTATGTCATGTAAAACATTACAATTCATAACCAAAACAAATATTGATTACGAAAAAGTGGGGAGATCCCACTTTGAGAATCTCCCCACTAATTTGAACTTAAACAGCAAATACAGTTGTTTGGTGTCCCGGATATTTCAGCTCGTGAGATTTAGACAATTTTAATGCACCGCCGTAAGTTAAGTGCCAACCACTTTCCCAACCTGTTGTTAAGCATTTCCACTGCCAGCCAAGTCCACCAACAACTTCTGTCTTCCGTTCGATACTGAGTTTCTTCATATGAATCCTCCTTTCATTGTGTGGCTGCTTTATCTATGGATTCATGTCCATTTGATAAAACAATGTATTGTATTAACTGTAATTTAATGATAATATAATTACAGGATGAAATCAATACCTAATTTTAAATAAACTGCAAAAAGATGATTTATTTGAGTAAAGAGTGAAAGGAGCAGGATATATGCACAGATGTAATATAAAATCAAAGCTAAAAATAATGATAGAAGTCGTAAATCTCATTTTTTTATTAGGAGCTTTCCTTGGGTATATTAGTTGCCTTTCTGCATTTTCTGACATTTTAATATATAAAAAAAATGTGGTGAATGATGTAAAAACAATTTCAACGGTGGAATTTGATATGGAATCTATTAAAAATAATAAATCTGGTGAAAATGTCGAAATTAGAAATCCTAGTTATGATGAATTTGTACAATTGGCAAATAGTCCAGATGTCAAATCACATGAGATAAATTATATTGACAGTATTCTATCAACTTCTTTAAGGGATATAGATAAAGATGCTCGAGTTGGATTATTTAATGTTAAGGGTGTGGACAAGGAATATTTTTATGATTTACTTTTTGAAAATATCTATTTCGAATCTGGGCGTTCATTTAGCCTAGAAGAGTTACAAAATGCAGATAATAAATTGATAATTAGTAATATTGTAGCTGAAAATAATAATATTAAGGTTGGAGAAACATTAAATCTGGAAATATGCAATCCTTCAAATGCTGAACAACATATTACAAGAGAATTTATTGTAATAGGAGTTTTCTCACCCAAAATAAGCAATAATAGAGAAAATGAGAACATAGAAATCAATAATACAATTAAGCAATTTTTAGATCATACCCATAGCCATGATGAAGAGGATGAACATGCAAACGAATACTATAGATCTGATCAAGACAGAATGAGATCTTTGGAAAAATTCTTGCTCATTGAAGATGTCAACACCATATATATGCCTAATACAACAGCCATAAAATTGAATGCAGAAATAGGAAAAGAGTATGGAAAAGATTTTGTCAGTACTGATTATCAGGCTTCTTATATTTTACAATCAAAAAGTAAAATAGACAATTTTAAATCTTATGCTACTAAAATATTACCTGACTATTTTACAATTAAGTGTGAAAAAGATGCATATGAATTATGGATGCCTAATACTACAAGATCTGAAAAAATGCTAGGAATGTATAGTATTTTGTTGGGGCTGATTATGGCATTATACAGTGGATTTGTGTTAATTATATATATATCTATCAATAAGTCTGGATTAATTCGATATAGAATAATGGGAATTGAGAGAAGACAAATTTACAATTGTTTAACTCGAAGATATTTTTTACTGATTATGTTAATAAGTGTTTTTTATATTCCATTGGGCAATTTCATTGCGACAAAATATATATTACCTAGTTTTTTGTATACGCGTATAGGGACCGATTATTATTATAATATACAAAAGATGACAAGAGATATAGGAATATGTTTTATACCTAAATTTCATTATTTGCCTAATGAAGTATTTTTACTTGTTTTGTGTATAACTTTATTAATCATCTATTTTGTTATAAGAAAGACAGTGAAAGTATGTTTAAGTCATGTGATGGGAGGAAAAATAAATGTGTGAACTTAAGTGGGATGATATTTATGTGGATGCATCTGGTAGGCAACTCACATATACATTTATAGGTGGAAAAAGTTATGCAGTCTTTGCAGCTGATAGATCAATGAATAGTATGGAAAATTTGTTTTACGGACTGACTCGATTAAAAAAGATACATAATGGGAAAATATATCTAAATAATATTGACATAAATTATATTGACGAAGATATCTATCTGAAACATATTATTACTCCTATAGATAAGATGGTATTGCCTGGGCGAAAAAAGAAAGTAATAAAACATTTGCGATATATAAGTAATGATTTTGAAAAGATAAGAGAAAATCATTTAGATATTGAAGAGTGTATTGGGTTAATAAAGAATATGTTAGATGAGTTTGAATGTGATGTTCAAATATTAGAAAATAGGATTTGCGACTTAGATATTAAGGATAAGGTAGTAATTAAACTAGTTGAATCCTTGGTTCTAGATTCAAAATTTCTAATTATTCATGAGTTTGAAGAAGAATATTTGCAGAATATCATAAAATATTTAAATTTACTTAAGACAAAGTATCATAGATGTATTTTAGTGTTTACGTATTCAGAACATATTTTACCTTATTTTGATGAGATCGTAAGTATCTGAGGTGATTAAATGAAAAGATTGAAAGGGTACTACCAATATAATCAAGAAGATTGTGGTGCAGCCTGCTTAGCAACAATCTTAAATTATTATGGAAGAAAAGCATCAATAAGTATACTTAAAAATAAAATGTTATACGATAGAAATGGTGCAAGTGTATTATCCATTATTGAAACAGCAAAAAAATACGGAATGGAAAGTGAAGCATATGAAGGAACTTTAGATGAGCTGAAAAAGGAAATCGGAGAAGGTAATTTTCAGCTCCCATTGATTCTTCATATTGAAAAGAAGGAGATTGGAGGTCACTATGTTGTATTAAAGAAGATAAAAAATGGAAAGATAAAAATTTTTGATCCTAAAGATGGACACATATCTTTATCTGAAAACAATTTTTTAGAGTGTTGGACTGGGATATTAATATGCTTTCAAGAAACTAATAAAGATGAATATAGAAGCGAAACACCTTCGTTCAGTAATAATTATAAATACATATTTTTATTGATGGAAAATAAAAATATATTAGGTGTTGCGATACTTCTATCTATGGCAATGTCAATTATTTCAATTCTTGGTGCTTGGGCGTATAAAATCATAATAGATGATTTTATAATTGGTGATTTGAATAATAATAATTTTGTTGAGTTACCTGTACAATACGGATTGTTCTTTCTGATATTATTATGTTTTTATTGTTTCCAATCACTAATTTCTGGAATACGAGATGTAGTAATATGTAATTTAACAAAGAAATTAAGTAATAGATTAGCTAAATCATTTTTCTCACATATTTTAAATATTTCAGAAAAAGATATATTTTACTTTGAAACAGGTGATATTACTGCGAGATATCAAAGTATAGTACAAGTTCAACGATCCATGTTGAATATTATTTTTACAGTATCAACAGAGCTGGTGGGTATAATTATTGGAACTATAGTACTGTTAAAGCTGAGTTCACAATTGTTTTGGTTTGTTATTGCTATGTTGGTAATTTATATTTTGATTTTTATATTAGGTCTACCATTTTTAAAGAGAAATCGAAAAAAATACTATTCATCTTATTCAGAATCAATGACAGAATTGAATCAAATTATAAGTGGCAGATCAGTAATTGTAATGCAGAATAAAGTATCGTGGTTTTTTAACAAGGCTTTAAAAAAAGTAGAAGATTCTAATAAATCGTTATTTAACCTAGGTTGCACAGAAGCTTTAATTACAGCAGGTGTAATTTTAATTGAATCATTAGGAGGACTTGCTATTTTATGGAAAGGTACCTCTATGGTAATAGCTGGAGAGTTATCTTTGGGATCATTGATTGTATTTCAAAGTATGTTAAATTTCTTTATTGTACCTGTACAAAAATTAGTGTTAGTACAAGATGAACTTCAAAATTTAAATATATTATTGCAACGACTAAATGATTTGTTTGTAATAAAACTAGAGAACATTGAAATGCAACCTGTGTCAAACAAAAATATAAATTATGATATTAAACTAATTCATGTTGATTTTTCGTATCAGTATTCAAAAAATATTTTTCATAATCTATGTTTGAATATACCTATGGGAAGCAAAATTGGACTAATAGGTAAGAGTGGCAGTGGAAAAACAACACTATTAAAAATAATTGCATCGCTATATAAACCTCAAAGTGGGAAAGTATGTATAGATGATATAGACTATGAAAAAATCCTATTGAGTACCGTTAGAAGTAAAATTGCATATGTACCACAAGAACCTTTTGTTTTTCAGGGATCTATTATAGATAATCTCTTAATGGGAGAATATCTAACCAAAGATAAAACTGCAATAGTAAAGGAAATAAGTATTATTTTTGGACTACATAATTTTGATGTTGGTCATAATAATGATTTGGATTTTTTGGTTCAAGAAAATGGCAATAATTTATCAGGAGGTCAAAAGCAAAAGATTGGTTTAGCCAGGGCTTTAATTAAAAAGCCTCAAATTATCTTATTGGATGAAGCATTAAGTAATATAGATAAGGAATCTAGAGAAGAAATATTTGAATATTTATACTCTAATGATAATTTAACTATTGTATCAATTTCTCATGATGATAGCGTATATAAATACTCAGATTTCCTTTGGGAACTAAATGATGATACCATTAATGTTATAAATAACAATAATAGGAGGTAAATAATATGGTATTGGAAGTTAAAGATGTTAGTAAATTAAGAGATCGAGTTCCTGTATTGAAAAATATCTCTTTTACATTGGAACCTGGAATATATGGTCTACTAGGGGCAAATGGCGCTGGCAAGACAACGTTATTCCATGTTATATGTGGGTTATTAGATGCAGATAGGGGGTGCATAAAATTCGATCATAAAGACGTAAAAAAAGATCGAGAATTATTTTTGTCGCAACTTGGATTTCTTCCTCAAAATTTCGTGTATTATCCAAATTTTACTGGAATCAAATTCATGTTATATATGGCTTCACTAAAAGGAATAGATAAAAATAGTGCAATTAAAAAATGCAATGAATTATTAGAACTGGTAGGACTTAGTGCAGAAAAAAATATAAGAATCGGAAAATATTCAGGAGGTATGAAACAAAGATTAGGCATCGCTCAAGCAATGCTCGGTGATCCCAAATTACTCATTTTAGATGAACCTACAGTAGGACTCGATCCAAAAGAAAGAGTTCGGTTCAGAAATCTAATTAGTTCATTTTCTGATGATAAAATTGTATTGTTATCAACACATATTGTATCAGACATTGAATACATTGCGGATGAAATTTTGGTCTTAAAGAAAGGAGTATTGGAAAACAGAGGTACTGGAAATGAATTGATAAAAGTGATAGATAATTGTGTATGGGAATGTCTAATTAATCCAAAAGATTTGGATTATTATTTATCCAATTTCATCATAAGTAATCAAAAGCACCAAGAAGGAAATCTAGTTTTAAGAATTATTTCTAAGGAGAAACCTTCTTCTAATAGTCGGATTGTCTCGCCGAAACTTGAGGATCTGTATTTATATTATTTTAGAAAGGAAGAAATGAAATGAAAAATATAATGAAATTTGAAATTGATAAAACTGCTAATAATATTTCTTTCTTAGTAACTACAATGATTACTATAATAATTATGGGATGTATCTTTTTTACTGGATTTCATTATTCACAGCTAAGTCTGGTTGAAAAAAACAATGCAGCTAAAGGTGTTAATGATTTGTATTGGAAAATGGCAGAAGAGTATAATGGTGAGTTTAGCGACGAAATGATAAAGGCCGTTTTAGAAGAATATATTCATGAATACCAGACTATACCGGTGGAAAAGCGGCCATTTAATTTATTCGCATCAAATATTGCAGATGTATTTTTCCCAAAGGATAAAGATATATATGTTGAAATGAATGATGCAATCAGGGAAGGAAAAGAAATTTCAATCGATGAAGTAGGAATATATAGTATTAAAGATACTGATTTCACCAGTTTTAAGACACCTTTAAAACTGGGAAATTATGTACCATGGTTTAACTTTTTTAAGGTATCGGGTTATATATTTATACTCGCAAGCATGGTTGGAATTATTATAAGTTCACTTTCATTTTCAAATGATAGTTCTAAAAAAATCGACCAACTATTGTTTACTACAAAATATGGACGAAGCAAATTAGTAAAAGCAAAAATTTGTGTACCGGTCATTTTAAGTATGCTAATCTATTTAGTCATGATAATAATATCGATAATAGTGTTTTTAATATTTAACCATGGTACATCAGGATGGGAAGCCAGTATACAAACTAATTTCTGTATGAATTTACATTCTCTTCCATTAGAAGCGAATAACCTTATGATCTGGTTAATGACAATTTGTTTCTATTGTGTAAATCTGTTGGCAATTATTGGTATTACTGTATTCATATCATCATTACTAAAAAATCCAGTTGGATCATTATTGGTCTCTATAGGAGTATTTTTTCTCCCATTAGGTTTAACATATATTTTCAAGCAAGGAATGATTGCCGAATTACTTTATCTTTTTCCTATTAATAATTTTGATGTTGAAAAAATGTTATCAATATTAAGCAGCAAAAGTATCATTTTATCTGGTTCAATATTAAGTAACTATTTTATGATTCTAGTGATGGCTGTAGTTGTGTTTGTGGCTGCTTGCACAATTACATATATCAGAACGAAAAACAAAAAAAATATAAGCTGATTTTATTCAAGATTAAAAATTTTATGTAGATGCGTCTCATGTAATATATGAAAAACCAAAATAGATAACTATCAAATACAGGCTCAGGGATGAAATAGCATCCTTGGGCCTGTCACTATAAAAATCCGTTTAGAGAGAGATCAGACAATTTTTGTGCTGGTGTCTCAGTTTTAAGTAAAGCACAAAAATTCTTTTGAATAAGGAACCTATTCACCGTTTATGAAAAATCAAGTACGGATGATTACCTACTTACTAAAGAAAAACGACCGTAATATTTATACGATCGTTCATCAGTTCTTTATTTTTGAGTTTTTAACTGTATGCCTGATAAGGAAGATATTTCATTATAATTGTATTTCCTCTTTTAGTTTTATATATTTATTTGAAGTTTATACTCAGGAGTATTCTTCTGTGCTTCATAAGCTTTATCTATGTATTTATCGCAATCATATTTAAAATCATCCCATGACACGACAGGTATATACCCATTAACTATATTAGCTTGTAGGATTGAAAAAAGTCGCATAGATTTATAATAATTATAGTTTCCGTGTTTATCAGGCAAAACAACAGCCAGTACTGCATTTCTTTGACTTGTATAATACCCTCTTGTTGTTTTTCTAATAGAGTATGATAACTCCCAGGGAATCCATTGAGATTTTTCCCACGTATTTGGTTCTTTCATATTTGAAGAAATAAGAATGATAGTTAATGAACTGTCGTACATTTTGTCCTTTAATTTGTCCCAAATATAATTTTCAGAGTACATGGATAAATCTTCATTATCAGATTCACCTTTATAATAATGTTCTGTGCGATTTTGGAATTTATCTTCTAACCAAGATACATAATCTCTTACTTTAGGATGATAATCACTAAATCTTGGCACTGGATAAACATCATCATCCCAATATTTGTAGGAAATAAAAATTTTTCTGCCCATAGTTATACTCCTCCGTTTAATTTTATTATGATAAAGATAACAAGTAGAATTGCTATCCCACCATACATAGGTAATAATGTTGGTGAACATATTACTTTGAATTGATTTCGTTTTTTGTCTTCAAGATTCATATTTTTGTTATTGGGATCAAGGTCATATAAAAAATCTATATTTCCTTCTAATCTTTTTTGTATAACCCACTCATATTTATCTCTATATTTCTGTTCTTGTAATATAAAAAACGAATCAAGCCACCAAAAACACAAATCAATACAAAAAATAACAATACAAAAAATAACAATACAAATATACCAGTTATTGATTTTCTCCGGCGTTAATGCGAATACTCCCGCTATTAATGTGAGATTCCAGCTTTTGCAAGAAAAAGAATTTTTGGACATGCGGTTAATACATGATTGAATCAAATCGATTTCTTTATGCAGTTCTTCAGTTGATATATTTTTTTTCATTATACCAATATTCCTTTATAATATTTTGTAGACCCTTTTATCCAATCGCGCAATTTTATAAATTCTGTGCGATTTTGGTTACATATATAAAAATCACAACCTGCATCAACACCTGCAAAAGAAGCATATTCCAAATAAGGATACAATCCCAAATATTCTTGTCCATTAAATTCGCATCCATATTCCATAACGGGCAAAATACAACACTTTGATTGTTTTAATCCATCAAAATAACCAATCTCCCAAGGACACCATTTGGATTTTGTTATATTTTCCGTTGTTAAATAGGATAAACATTTAGATTGTTTCATTCGATTTCGTAATAAGTTAGCTGTATGTACATTGACATCTTCCCTATTTAGTTGATTATCTTCTAACCAGTCAACATATACAGAAAATTGATGAATATTAAATAGCTTTACTAATGCTAAAACCTGAATCTTATCTAAATAGCTATGTGATAAAAATATATCATAATTTCTGTTTATGTCTGTATTTCCAGATTCAAAAAAATAGTTTTTATTTTCTGACAATATAGATTTTTGAGAATCTTCAGTAATTTTATAAGATTGTGCGATTGAATTTAAAAAATTTTTTGATATTATCATATCAATAGTCAATATCCTTTCTTAGGGCGTGCACTATTCTTTTTCTTATTCTACCACTATATATAGAAAATGTAAACATGCTTTGGACAATATTTAGTACACTGAAAAATTTATAAGTTAATTCCAACGTCTCTTTATGTGGTGGAATTAACTATTGCAATTTTTACTGGTAACTATTTTCTTTTATAAGCTACATTATCATTAAATTTTTGATATAATAATGGATATAACATAATGTTACGGGAATGGCTATGGGTTAGAGGTGACAGAGTTTTTTCAATGGTTCTTACTCTTACAGCTGTCAAGATAGCTATGATAAAGTATTAGGGGACTTATACTATGCCGAAAACTTATTGATTTTAGTTGGACAGAGAAGAATACATTGAAAACAGTGATATGATATTAACAGTCCTAAAGGAAATAAAATATAGTAGGAGGGATAAGATGAATGTGATATTTTGTAGACCGGAACTCACGATGGAGGATGTTGGAGATGCAATTCTTTTCTTTAATGAGTGTCATGCAATTCTTGATAAGTACATATATAATCTGCGGACCATAGGTTCATATGAACTTATAAGACAGATCATGCTTGAAAATGCAGATAAAGATGATATTTTTATATTTTTTACATCAGAAAATGGAGTATACGACAAACAGATATTAAAACTGCTTGGAAAATATAATGATGTCCAAAGCAGGATATGGCCAGTGGCAATGGAAGCAAAACCAGAGTGCAGGAGACCGCCTGAACCAGTTTCTGACAGACAGAGTTTTGATGTGGCTTGCCGGAAAGAGAATAGGAATCCGTTGAAAAACAATATAAGGGCAATAGCACATATATTTGCACGAAAAATCATTGCACAAACATTGTCGCCTCTTTACAGTGATGACGTTTTGTATTTTATCAGCCACTGTAGGAAAGATGGAGAGCAACTTGCATCTAAACTTGCCGATGGGTTGAGGCTTTTGACGAGAGAAAGGAATGTCTACCGCGATGTAGTAAATGTTGAGGTCGGGGATGACGCTCAAAAGGATATTGATGAAAATTTGAAAATAAGTGATGTGTTGATTTTTCTGCAGACCGGGAATGCTCAATATTCGAAATATATTATGAAGGAACTGTGCCACGCGATGCTTAATGATATACCCATATTATGGATTCAGATTGACAATGCACCTTATGAGGATATGGAAATACGACCATGTGAGAATCCTGTGCTTCGATATGACAGTGATGAGTTTTTCAATCCGGAGCGGCTGGAAGAGATTGTGGATGAAATAGAAGATAAATGTTTTCAATTAATTATGAATTTTTCAGGACAGGTGTATTCTTATCTGGAGTGCTTCATGGAAATGAGTAGAGAGAATAAGATTAAGCTGCAACGTGATGGGGCAAATACATTGGCGTATCAGATAGAGTATATTGATAATGTGAAAGATCGATATGATTCAGGAATTAGACGACATTATATACAATGTTTTGGAAGAAATCCTAAAAAGAACGATATTGAAAGATTTTGTACAAATGTAAAATATAAGGAACTATACAAAGAGTGTAACAAGTTATTTTTGCTCTCTACTCATGGGAAAAGAGATAGTAAGACTGCTGATAATAGGGTATGTGAGGAAAATTATGAGGATTACCTTGCAAATATTCAAAATGTACTAGGAGAACACAGTCCCAAAATGGGAAAAAGAATTATTATTTCGGGAGCATTTCCAGATTATGACGAAATATATAAGAATTCACTGACA
>OGYK01001941.1_pt1 | contig 14252 bp, 9 predicted proteins | sample 1576501 | NCBI WGS metagenome assembly OGYK01 (sample SAMEA3541530, study PRJEB24748) | human gut metagenome | biome: human gut; feature: human-associated habitat; material: faeces | place: China | collected 2012
CATATACGAAACGCTCGAATGCTGGATCTGGGTTACCAGCGATCATAGCTGCAACAACATCATCATTAAGACCAAGGTTAAGGATTGTATCCATCATACCTGGCATTGAAGCTCTGGCACCTGAACGAACAGATACGAGAAGAGGATTCTTAAGGTCACCGAATTTCTTTCCGTTAACCTCTTCCATCCATTTTACACCTTCCATAGTCTGAGCCATAATCTCATCATTGATCTTACGTCCATCCTCGTAGTACTGTGTACAAGCCTCTGTAGTGATTGTGAAACCCTGTGGTACAGGAAGTCCAATCTCTGTCATCTCAGCGAGGTTAGCACCCTTACCACCGAGAAGATTACGCATGGTCATGTTACCCTCTTTGAAGGTATATACCCACTTGTTTGCCATTTTGCAATTCCTCCTAAATTTTATTTCTGGTATGGTAAAAAAAAACCATCCATATACTTGATTAATGTGTGCACTCATACAAGCGCACACATTAATAATACCATAATTTCAGCAAATATCAACTAATTTTTATTATCTTTTCCCTTATGTTTCATACTATTTTTTTGAACACGGACAGACTTAACATTCTTTACTATGACAAATATCATAATTGCAAGAATTGCAACTATCCCAAGCGCACCAATAGCCAGCGGAACGACCATTCCACTCTCACTAATCATGGTGGCAAGCGGTACCTGCTCATCTGCTATATCATGCTTATTGTCGTTTGCCGCCTGCGGTACCTGCTCATCTGCTATATCAGTATTTGGCTGTGCCTGCGGTGCCTGGATTCCATCCTGCGGATCATTCTGTCCGTCAGGCACTATTGTGTTTGCGGCATTTGCTCCATCTGCAGCTCCGTTATTTACCGCTCCTGCTGCATTGCCCGCTGCATTAGCTGCCCCTGCTGCATTTGCAGCTCCTGCGGCTGCCTGATTGCCGCCTGCTGCAGTATTGTCATTTGCTCCATTTCCGGCAGCAGCCATGCTTGATGCAGCCCTTGAATATACAAAATTGAACACGTTTTCTGACGCATTTGACGACAGCTTTCCTGTCTGATTATAGCTGTCCGGAATATATCCATCTATATACAGATATGCTATAACCGGCTCATCGCCCACATTACCATAATAGGTACGGCTTTCAGCAAGCTTATTGCCATCTGTATCCACATAGTTGACTGTATACTCAGCAAGCTCGCCCGGTATGCCGTATGCAACAACATAGTCCTGATCTCCCGATACGAGAAAAGCCGACTGTGCAACTGTATTATTGTCACGGCCGCTTAATCTGATTCCCTTTACGTAGTACTTGCTGTTTTCATTAAGTGCCACACTGCCCTGTGCATCACAGCTGATGACATCTCCATATTCAAGACCTGTGACAATTATTTTGTCTCCTTTAGCAGAAACAGAAACCGAAGCCTCATTGCCTGATGCCTTGCGCACCTGCACACCACCGTTTATGCTTCCCTGACCTCCGGCTGAGAAGGAAACAGTGTATGTATATGAAAATGCCTTTGCATCTGCTGTCTGTGAGAAAACACCGGTTATGACAACAAGAGCTGCAAGAAAATATTTAAGCAATCTTTTCATTTTGCTTAGCCCCCTTTCTGTCACTTACGAAAGCCAGTATCATCAAAATAATACCAATCACAAACACTACAGCTGACGCTATTGACCAGATATCTCCGGTCTTTACCTTGCTTGTTGTAGTTATAAATGTAGGTGGATTTGATAAAGTTGGATCAGAGTTATCCTCTACCGCAAAGTTCATCATAAGCTTTGCGAGTGTATCCTGATATATATTACCCTGACTTTCTCCGTCAAGCCCTACTAAAAGCTTCACACTGCCTCCCTCTCCAGGCTCTAATGTCTTTAAATAAAAGAACTTATCCAGAGAGTTTGTAGCCTCATTGAGTCCTTTTCCGGCTGTTGCCTCCTTCTCACCACCTACGCTGGTGCTGCTGTATATAGTGTCCTCTTTTCCATCCGGTCCTACGAAAGTAAGAATATATGAGTATCCACCATTTTCAGCCACAGCCTGTGTATCCTCAAGACTCTTTAACACATCATTGGACATATACCATTTCGTCGAAATACTGCTGTTATTCTTTATATCAACGGAAAATGTGACAGAATCTCCCGGCTCCATCTGTGAGACAGAGGCTGCTATTTTATTTGAATCGAACGAACTGACCATCTCCTTGCCGGTAAACTCACATGAGCCGGCTGTAGTAGTATTCTCATCTGCAAATACAGTGCCTATCGAACCAAGGATAAACAACATGCATGATAATAATGCGATAAATTTTTTCATATTGTCCTCCTTTACTCTAAGCTAAGTGCCCCGTCATCTGATATATTTACATCAACACCCCACGCACTCTTAATTGCGTCCTTTGCATTGTGTGTCTGTACTGCATCAACAGTTGCCTCCAGCACAAATTGCGCACCATCATATTCATAGGTAGTAGTGATGGTTGTAAGTCCGTTATCATCAGTCTGTGATGTCTGACCCACAATGGTTGCAATATCGCCGGATATACTGATTTTGTCTGTAAAATCAGTGGATGTCTGACCTTTTTTTAAAATAGAATTGTAGTAAAATACATTTCGCTCTGTAGTCTCAGCACTCTTATCCTCTGTCCAGCCATCGTTTGTAAAACCAATCTGTATCTTTGATGGATCAAGTTTTGAAAGCTTATCACCTGTCTCCTTGTCTGCCCAGTAATGCTGCACAGTCACTCTCACATACTCATCTATCGAGCCGCTGTTTTTGACAGCAAGCTTCTCATCGTACTTTTTGTCGAGAATCAGTTTTTCATCTCCGGCATTCTTTAGCATATCTCCAAGCAGCACTCCTGTTGCCTCGCTCCAGTCATCATCCTTATGCTTATAATCACGCCAGCTCACATCATTGCCATTCTCAGTCAAAGTAACACCGATGGATTTGATGTCAATCTGAGCCAGATAATTATCACTCATATATGTAAGAGTCGCTTTTGTAGATCCAATCGTCGATGCTGCAAGCATTATCGCAGAGGATGCTACAAGTATAATTGGAAGTTTTCTCTTCATTACTCTTCGCCCTCCTCTTTATCATATTGTGCTGTCGCATCCCATTTTGCATCAGGTGCGACACACGGATTGCCATTCTCATCATATGTGACAGGAGCACACTCCTGAACCACAACTACATTGAAGCTGGTCTTTACCTTTTCACTAACTGTGATAGCTGCAACAATCGGCTCGGTTTTGCCACCAACCGGCACTACCTGACTGTAATACCAGTAGCCATCATCTGAAAGGCTCCAGTTTGAGCCTGATGCCTGTATATCAAACTGGCTTGCTGCAATTACCTTTACCCTGACAAAACAGTCTGCTTTTCCTGTATTCTCAATCTCAATAGTTTTCTTCCAGTCCTTAAACTTCTCCTTGACATCAGTTGTAGGACCGATATCTACTGAGATACCGCCCTTTGCCGTAGCATAGGTTGTAAAATATGCCAGTGTCGGTTTAACTGAAACACCACAGATAATGAGTGTTGCAGCAAAGGCTGCACATACAAGAATACGGTGATTTCTATTAAGTTTTTTACAAGACTCTGATAATTTTTTCATTAATTCTGCACCCATTCCCATCCGGTTCCGTCATACTCAAAATGGTTTACGACACCGGTACTATAAATCAATTTGTCGTTGTAATCGTTTGTGAAATCAACATCTGCGGTCTCACCGGCCACAATCTGTGTCTCTATGCTGTCAGAGGAGGTCACCTGATAACTGCCTGCGGCATATACCTCCTTTACTATCACCCTTGACCCTGCCGGAATATTGTCAATAACTACACTCTTAGACCCTGTACTGTCAAATCTGATTGATGCAATATCTGAAAACACCACATTGCCATCCCTGTCATAGGCCTCAACATCAAATGCAAACACCGGCTCCCCGAGTGCTGTATTGTATGTCTTTAATGTTTTATTAATCTGTAGGCTTCCCATAAGCCCGGTCTGTTCAGGCTTCAGCTCGATATCGATATCATCATATATCCATGAATCTGAGCCGCTTCCTGTCATAGCAAACTCATTATTAGGAGCCGAAATCAGATACGGCACAAATGTGTATCCAAATCTTGCCGAATTAGCCGGCTTTGCATACACCAGATACAGTCCCGTCTTAACGCCTGTGACGTTTCCCCTTCCGTTTGAAACATCTATTGCCTCATCTGCTGTCAAAGAACCTTTGTCTACAATGTCCGCAGCTGTCTTTGCCATCTTTTCCCAATCATCTGCGGTAGTTTTACTGCTGATATCTGATATAGATTTAGCCAGCTCATCAAACTGCTTCGTTGCAGTGTATACATCGTTCTCATCTACATCTGCCACTCTGTAAAGCTCTACGGGAAAATCCACAGTATACAAATCCTCCCATGTATCAGGGATATCAACTGTTATAGAGCATTTCTTATCAATATCAATATGCGTCCTTGCAAAAATGCTTCCACATGGCAGAGAAAACAAGGCTATCGCTGCTATAGCTATACTGACAGCTCTTTTTAAACTATTGTGCATTTTTCCTCCTTCCTGATTCTATCTGAATCTATACAATATCGTTTTACTAAGTATCTTACAAATTATAATATACAAAACCAGAAACAGAATGCCAAGCACTATGGCTTCATGTAACGGCTGTACCTGCTTTACATCCTCGACAATAAGTCCCTGTGCATCATTTGCAATCCTGTGCCCCCTGATAAGAAGCCTGTGGGAATTCACACCATACGGTGTACATGTGATAAGTGTACAGTAATCCTGCCCTTCCTCAATCTTTAAGTCATTAAGCTCATCAGGTAAAACAATCCTTATCTGATCAACCTCGTAGGTCAGTGTCTCGCCAAGCACATACAGCTTGAATGTGTCACCCTCCGCCATCTGGTCAATATCCGTAAATAGCTTAGATGACGTAAGTCCTCTGTGTCCTGAAACAGCACAATGTGTGCTTGCTCCGCCAACCGGAAGCGATGTGCCCTCGATATGGCCAACACCTACCTGAAGTATTGTATTGTCTGTGCCGTGGTAAATCGGCAATGAGACATTGATGGACGGTATCTCAACATATCCCATGACACCCGTGCCTGATACATCTAGGAGGCTTTCATACTCTGCTCTGTCCGAATCAGACATATCATATCTGTCCTGCTTGCTTAAAAGCCTTTCATTGTAAGCCTCTGCCGCCTGCCTCATTTCTTCAAGCTTTTGTTCATCTGTATTGTCTACTGCATCGACATAGCTTGCGATTGCCCTTGACTGATGGAATGAATTCCAATAATCACTCACCGTCGGATATAGCAGTAAGGACAGTCCTGCAAGAAACACTATGACAAACAAAATAGTTGATAATTTTCTTCTCATAGCACTCTCCTTACTGTTATCATTTGCATAATATAATTATGCCTATTGTAACTGCCACGAACCACTAAAGTGGCTCATGGCAGATATATTTTATCATAAAATGATATTATTTAACACGCTTCTTTGTTACAAGAACAATTCCGCCACCGACTACTAATATAGCACCGATTACATAAATTGCAACACGTCCGGCACCACCGGTTGCAGGAAGGACTGAGCCCTTAAAGTTCTGTACAGGTGTGCTTAAGCTGCCCTCAGCTTTATCAGCTTTAAGTGTAATATTACCGGTCACCTTATCTCCGCTTAATGAATTAAGCTCAGGAGCATCAGACTCAATTGAGTGGTCTGCCTTGATTGTGAATTCAATATCGTTTGCAGTGTTGTAGCCATCAGGAGTCTTTGTCTCCTTAAGTACATAATCACCGTCATCAAGTCCGCTGAATGTGAAGACATCATTCTTATCACCGGAAATTACCGCTTTGATTTCTTTGTCTGCTTCACCTTTAATCTTTTTGTAAAGAGTAAACTCTGCACCATCGAGTGCTTCGTTCTTCTCATTTACCTTGTTGATTACAACCTTGTATGTAAATACGATTACTGTATCCTCCGGAGTCTCACCTTTGTCTCCCTCACCACCATTGTTAGGGTTGTTAGAGAACTCAAGCTTAACCTTATTTGGGTTTCCTTTTGAACCGATAACAGCATTTTTATTGAGAGTTGCTTTGTACTCAACTACAATCGTATCACCATTTTTAGCTTCAAATCCTTCTGCTAAAATGTTGTCACATGTAAAAGTAAGCTTTTTGCTAGCTGCGTCATAATTTGTTTTAAAGAATGATGTAACATCCTTATCACCTAATTTAACAGTAACAGTTCCTTTATTGAAATCAAGTCCCTGTGAAAGAGTATCATCAAATTTGAGGTAATATGACTTATATGACTCAACATTTGCAGGTAATGTAGCTGTAAGCTGGAATGGAACTACATCTCCGATATCATAATCGGCTGAATCCTGCCATTCTGTTGTAACACCTGTTGTGTCGTTTGTGTCTTTTACTTTCTTCTCAACAGAAGGTACATCTGTCTTTGGTGTAATTGTTGTATCAGCAACGATATTGAGGATATACTCTGTGTAAGCCTCGTCACCTGTTAAAGAGCTATCCTTATCCTTGATGAGATAGTAACCAGGCTCAAGTCCTGTAATCTCAGTCTTGGCATTGTCCTGTGTTACTGAAACAGAACCTGCTACTGTAGTGCTTAAAGCTGAAGCAATTTTCTGTGCCTCTGCCTTAAGATCTGAAGAGTTTGTCTGCATTCCTGAAAGCTTCTCTACGTAAGCTTTTGCATCATTAGCAAGATCTGTCTTTTTGTCTGCCTTGATACCGGTACCCCAGTCAACGTTTGAAAGTGTTGTCTGTGATTTTGAAAGATCTCCCTTTAAAATCTGGTAAGCCTCATAAGTGTGGCCTGCCTTTGCCTCATTAACCGTGATGGTAAATGTTTTTTTGGCGCCTTCGCCCTCAGCAAATACTGTAACGCTCATTGCAAGTGTAAGTATCATTGCAAGAACTAAAGCAATGCTTCTTTTGATCGTTTTCATATTGCATTCTCCTTTTTATAATGTTTCATGTTTTTTATAGAAAAGTGTTATTACGGCTATTGCTATAAGCACAACTCCACTTAACATATACAACCATCTGTTACCGCTTCCACCTGTTTCCGGAAGCTCATACTCTATGAGTTTGTTTGTAATCTCAACAGTACCGGACTCTATTGCATTGGCGCTGCCCGGTGCAACGTTTGCATCGGTCTTTGACATTTGTGTACCATTTATATCCTTAAATATATATGAAACATCATAGCCTGACATACTGTTGTTCTGATTTATTCCAACCTCTGTCACATAATATTTATATGTGGTACCGGTCAGAATACCATTTTCATTTACACCCTGCAATGGCAGATTTTCAAATACATATGACCATTCACCTGCCGAATCAGCTGTCACCTCAACCGGATTGCCATACTTCTTATCATTATTAGCTGAATCCACCTGATGCAGCTGCAGATAAATCTTTCCATCAGTCTTACTTAATGGATTGTTCTTTGAATCAGTCCATTTTTTATCAACCGAAATGCTTGTTGTCGAAACAGCTACATCCTCATAATAATACGGTGTATTTACCTTCGCCATATCACTTCCCTGTAATGAGCTGTTTTCAGCTATAACAGGATGCGCCGAGGTATCTGCACTGAAATAGAAATACTCCTTATGAGGCTCAGTCGAGAGTATATAACCATCCGGAGCCTTTGTCTCAACTATATAATACTGCGTATTATACTCCAGATTATCAGTACTCATACTGATATCAATTCTGCCGTTCTTATCAGTGGTATACTTGCCTAACGACTTGTATGAACCATCCGATGTGTATCCAAACAGCTCAAACTCTGCGCCCTCAAGCTGCTTTCCATAATTAGTCTTATCTACCTTATACAAGGTAAATGTATTACTCTTAATTACTCCGGCAGATGATTTTGACTCTTTGTAAACAGTCTGGTTATCCTTTCTGTCTTCTCCTTTTTCGACGCCCTCAAGCCTTGCTGTATTGCTGACATCCATCTTTATAGGATTGTATTGATCCGGCGTACCAAGCACCTTTGCATTCACCTGATATGTATAAGTAAGCATTATCGCCTTGCCATCAGGTATATCTGCACTGATTGTCCTGTATGATGTATCATTCCATTCATACGTGCCATCCTTAGTTGTATACGCCCACTTACAGCCATCTACCGTATCGCCTGCTTTGTATGTGCCATCATCCTGCTTTATTGCCTGCCTGAACTGAACAGTAGCCGGCATTAGATCTATATACCACAATGCCTGTTGACTGTATGTCATCGTCTTGAATTGAAGCACATCTGTCAGCTTTAATGTATCGCTATCAGGCAGATAGTCCTTGGCATCAGGGTTTATTATAACTGTATAACGCAGCCTGTGATTATCCTCATCCCACTTGAAGTTCTTGGAAACAACCTTATCGCCCTCAGTAGGATTATCACTGCCTGATTCGCCAGGCTTTGACATGGTCTGTGTCTGTTTAACCCATCCCATATCATTGTTTGTATTCGAGGATGCTGTAGCCATATTCTTATAATCCACTGATTTACCGGCCTCAAAATTCTCAAAGTCATCTATCGTACACTTATATACTACATATATGTGAGAGTTCTCAAACCAACCATGTATCGTTGTATTGTTCTCATCAGGCTTTGTAACCCTTGTAACAACAGTATTAGTGGACTCATCTAACGTTGTACTTGTTTGAATTCCGTTTATGAACCAGTCGCCGTCAGTTACGGTATACAATGTACCGTCAAAGTCAGGATATGTAAAGCCATCGTTATTCGGATATGCCAGCATTGTCTTTACGCTCTGCAGTGTGACACCATCCGGAAGCTTATCAGTGATGGTATACTCTGTTGCATCGGCATCCATAAGTATATCAACGCGCCATGTGAGTGTTCCATCACTTTCTGTTGTTTTCAAATAAGTCTGTCTTGTATTACCGTTTCCATCAGTCTTTACAATCTTTGATGTCGTATGGCTGTAAGATGCAGATGCACTTGAATTTAAAGCTTCAAATTTATTCACATATTCAACTCTTCCACTTGGCGTTGTGTCGGCGGTTGTGCTGTATGTAAATGCGACTGTCCTTTCACTGTTGCTTATCGGATAATCCTTATTAAAGCTGATATTTACCGAGGTAAATCTGTAGTCAGCGGTTTCTGATAATTTACTAAAATCTGCCTTTTGCGAATTATTGTTCTCATCCAGATATTTAACAGTAATATCACCGATATATCCATCAAACTCTTTCTTTACCTGACTTACAAAATCATTCATCTGGGTATAAGTCATGTAATGACAATTCTTCTGGGATTTGGATGACATTGTATCGGCTATGCCAAACTCTTTAGGAAATCCCGATGCCGGAATTGTAAATTTTGCTTGCCACTTTAAAGTATACAGCCCGTTATCTGTCTTTTGAGCTTCAACAAGCCTCTTCGTAATATCCTGCTTTGTTTTTGGAACATTTACACTTGAAGAACCATCATATGACTTATCATTCTTAGTAAGGGTAGCCTTATTATTAAATTTCTGGTCATCAAATGTCCGCAATGCGTCTGTATAATATTTGACAGTATACTTATTACAGTTCTTATTTCCATCTGTAGGATTAAATGTAACCGATGTCACCTTGCCACTGCTGTCCTTGTTAATTGTATATCCATCACTAGGTGATATGTCAATGCCTGTAATTTTATCAAACATATCATCTGTCAGGACAGCTCCCGCAATATTCTCACAGCTTTTATTTACTGTAACCGTCCAGATAATCCGGTTATTAGTCTTATCATATTTACCGGATTTTTCTATAAGATTTTTGTAATACTTCACATAGCTGCTTGATGTATCTATGACAGTTTCTTTTGATTTTTGGTCTGTTGATTTACCGGTAACGAAATTAGTTGCCTGCCATGCAGCATTATTTTCCAAATCTCCGGCATTGGTCAGGTAATACCTGTATGTAATAGAACAGCTCTCACCTGCACTTAATTTTGGAAGCTTTGCAGTAAGTGTTGCCTTTCCCGCATCTGCCGGGTCATTCTTTCCTGTCGCTGTTGCAGTATAACTACTGTCAACTGCCTGGCCGTTTTTCTTTATACTGTAGGTAAATCCGGTAGTATCAACCCTCATACCATTGCCGTTAAATTCATCTGTGATTTCGATATCATCAGGTGTACCTTTTCCGGAAGACACATCCACAGTAAACTCAACATAATAATTACCATTTTCATCAATAGCAATATTATTATTATTTGTATTGCTCTTCTTTACAGAAATATCGTAGTTTAAGGAATCATTTCCGTTCCAGTGGATATTATCCTTGTCTACTGTTATTGTGACATCACCACCGATATAGATATTCACATCACCAGAATCATTGGTCTTGCCCTCACCAAAAGCTTCTACCTTTGCCCAGCCATTTATATCGCTGCTGTTACCCTCAATATAACCATCTGCAAACTTGATAAGAATTGCATATGTACCATCCTCATTCTTGATATATCTGTACTGAAACTGTTCCTTATCGCCGTTGTCATCACATTTTGTCTTCCAGTAATTGCACAGCTCATCCGGAATAGTCACCGACTGATCATAGACATAATAGTAATTCTTAACAGTATTGCCATTGGCATCTACCGTATCATTCTTTCCGATTCCAAAGTCCAACTGAACCTCAAGCTTGAACTTCTCGCCGTTCCAGTCCACCGGTTTGCCCTCACTTGACATTTTGGTATATGAGCCATTTGATTGCAGTTTTTGAAGATTAACATAGTTTTCTGTGACATTATCTATGGTAAAATCCTTCTGATTCTGATCTGCTGCTGATGCAGGTTGTATAAGTCTGTACGCAGTAATGCCCAGCACTATAACAGCCATCGATATAATAAATGTAGCAAGCTGTCTACGTCTTCTCACTCTTTTAAGCCGTTCTTTGCCGAGACGTTCCATATCCTTATCCATTCTGCATCCTCCTTTCATAGAGTTATATATAATTCATTTTACTTAATCGTTATTCAACAGCTAATATATTACACCCTTTTGGTCACACAACGGTCACACGAGACTTTAAATCAGGATTTTCTATTTTTTTACCAAAAAGTTCCAAATAACACTAATCAATTTTGCCAATTTTAGACAACGGCCAGATGGCAAATGTGATTTTGCCGACCACCTGTTCCTCTGAGACACAGCCTATAGCTGTATTTCTCGAGTCAAGTGATACGCTTCTATTATCGCCCATCACAAAAATTTTCGACTCCGGAACCTGATAAGGCAGCTCTATATTGCAGTCTCCTAAAGCTTTTTCCTTGAGATATGGCTCATCAATCGCAATATCGTTTACGTAAACAGTTCCATCATCCGATATATTGACCCAGTCACCCGGCATCGCAATAACTCTTTTTACAAGTATCTTGTTATTGTAATAAAAAGCTATGACATCACCTGTTTTAAAGTCATGTCCCTTTGATGCCATAAGCACCTGCCCCTCCTGTAACGTCGGTGACATAGAGGTTCCGGTCACCTGCAAAATCGGAAGCCACAGGTTTGCGACCAATATTGCTGCCGCTGCCACTACCACAAGTGTTCCTACGGTATTGAAGAGTGTTGCTGCAAATTTGTTGTTATACTTCACTCTTCTTAGCTCCTGACGCAGCTCCTTTATGCCAAGATCATCGCTATAACGGTCATAGTCGTCTGTCATGATACTGCGATAGCCCGATGTATCTTCAGTCTTCTCAGCACTTTTATTCTCAACTTCTTTATTCTCAACTCTGTTTTCTTCTGAAACCTTCCTTGATATTTCCTTTTCTATATGTACAGATATATCCTCCGGCCGGTTTTCCTTTTTTGTCTGCTGAAATTCCTTCTCTATTTCAATATTTTTTTCTATATCAGGAGTTATGTCTGGCGCCGGTGTTACATATTTGACCGGAATTATTTCCGCTATTTCCTGTGATATATTTTCATCAACATTTTTGGTCTGCTTATGTACCTGCGTTACTTTTTCAGATGACTTAACAGATGTTTCCATCATCTGTGCCAAAAGTAAATCAAGCTTATCCTCATTGGTAAGTGGTTTCTGTTCGACATCCTTTAACTCCTTGTCTTTGCTTAAATCCACTACATCAATATTATTTTTGCTTTCTGCAACAGCTGCAGTATTGTTATGATTAATCTCTGCAACTACCTTTTTATTGTATTCAGCATCTGTGCAGCTTTTTGTCGAATTTGTGAGGTTAGCTGATTTATTCTGCTTAATTTTCTTCTGTTCTCTTTTTTTTCTTAGCTCAATGTACTTTACGGCAGCTCTTGCCAGAGCATATATTGCCTTTTTATATATTTTTTCTATCATTCTTTTGTCCAATTATCCATTTCATAACCACAAAATATTGCTTCTATATTATTTTCTTGTCAGATTATTTGAAGCCATTGATATTACGGCGGCAAATTTCTGGATTTCCTCTGTTGCTGACGTGAGTTTATTAATTGCAGCATTGATATCACCCGATGTCTTTACCTCACGCTCAAGTGTCTGAATATGTTTTTTTGTCTCGTCAAGCTCTTTTCTTAAGTGTTCAACCTCTTTACTTCTGTCTAAAAGCATCTCTAGCAGCTCACTTCTGCTAAGCTTCTTTAATTCTTTTGCTTCCATATTCACAATCTCCATATATCAAAACAACCAAAGAATAGCTTACTATATCTTTGGTTGTCATTTATTATCTGTATTATATTATAAAATTAAAATTCAAATTTCTTTGCAAAATAAGCATCAAGCTCATCAATTGCGATACGCTCCTGCTCCATTGTGTCACGGTCACGTACTGTTACGCAATGGTCTTCCTCTGAGTCGAAATCATATGTCACGCAGAATGGTGTTCCGATTTCATCCTGACGACGATATCTCTTTCCGATTGTTCCTCTGTCATCATACTCACAGTTGTATGTCTTTGAAAGCTGTGCAAATACCTTTTCAGCACTCTCATTGAGCTTCTTTGACAGTGGAAGTACTCCAATCTTTACAGGCGCAAGTGCAGGATGGAAATGGAATACTGTTCTGACATCCGGCTTCTCCGGTGTACCGATATCCTCCTCATCATAAGCTGCGCAAAGGAAGGCAAGTACTACACGGTCTGCACCAAGTGATGGCTCGATAACGTATGGCAGATATTTCTCATTCTTCTGGTCATCGAAGTATGTAAGATCCTGTCCTGAAACTTCCTGATGACGTCCGAGGTCATAATCTGTACGATCGGCAATGCCCCAAAGCTCGCCCCATCCGAATGGGAATAAGAACTCGATATCTGTAGTTCCCTTTGAATAGAAGGCTAACTCAGCAGGATCATGATCACGCAGTCTCATCTCATTCTCCTTGATTCCAAGGGAAATGAGCCAGTCACGGCAGAAGCCTCTCCAATACTTAAACCACTCAAGATCTGTTCCCGGCTCGCAGAAGAACTCAAGCTCCATCTGCTCGAACTCACGTGTTCTGAAGGTGAAGTTACCAGGTGTAATCTCGTTACGGAATGACTTACCAACCTGTCCGATACCGAACGGAATCTTTTTACGTGATGTACGCTGTACATTTTTAAAGTTTACAAAGATACCCTGTGCTGTCTCAGGACGAAGATATACTGTATTCTTAGCATCCTCTGTAACACCCTGGAAGGTCTTGAACATAAGGTTGAACTGTCTGATATCTGTGAAATTGTGCTTGCCGCATGATGGACATGGAACATTGTGCTCCTTGATGAAATCTACCATCTGCTCGTTTGTCCAGCCATCAACTGATGTCTCAAGCTCAATACCATTGTCCTGCGCAAAATCCTCGATGATTTTGTCGGCTCTGAATCGCTCGTGGCACTCCTTACAATCCATAAGCGGATCTGAGAAGCCGCCGAGATGTCCTGATGCAACCCATGTCTGAGGATTCATGAGGATGGCACAGTCCACACCTACATTATAAGGATTCTCCTGGATAAATTTCTTCCACCATGCTCTTTTTACGTTGTTTTTAAGCTCTACTCCCAGGTTTCCATAATCCCATGTATTTGCAAGACCTCCGTAAATTTCTGAGCCCGGATATACAAATCCTCTTGCTTTTGCTACCTGTACGATTTTGTCCATGGTCTTTTCCATAATTCTTGTTTCCTCTCTATCTTACTTATGATTTATTTGTATTCGTAACTGTTCAGTACC